>Ga0114979_10001125_pt1 | contig 17828 bp, 19 predicted proteins | sample S_140625_EF_Meta_FD_87315 | JGI IMG/M metagenome (GOLD analysis project Ga0114979, IMG submission 87315) | Freshwater microbial communities from Lake Simoncouche, Canada to study carbon cycling - S_140625_EF_MetaG | ecosystem: Environmental > Aquatic > Freshwater > Lake | place: Lake...
CGCCCTCGAGGACTGGGCAAAGTGGGGGCAGGCGCGGCATTCGTACTTTCTGCGCGCCGGGGATCTCGCCCGCGCCATCGCGTTCGTCGCCGAGACTCCGCGCGGCGGGTTCGTCGCCTCGATGGAACTACAGCCCGAGGCGCCACTGTCCAGCGCGCCCAAGGAACGTCAACAACTGAAATACCCGGAGGGATCGTGACCGGTAACACGCCCGTGAAGGAGGTTCGCCGGGTTTCCGGTGGCGAGGACAAGCACGGCCACCTCGAGGAGTTCCGCACCGACCCGATCGGATTGATGAGCCGACTTCGCCAGGAGTGCGGCGATGTCGGTGCTTTTCAACTGGCCGATAAGCATGTGATCCTGTTGACCGGCGAGGAAGCGAACGAGTTCTTCTTCCGCGCCGCCGATGAGGATCTCGACCAGGCGCAGGCCTACCCGTTCATGACGCCGATCTTCGGCACCGGTGTCGTCTTCGACGCCAGTCCGGAGCGGCGTAAGGAGATGCTGCACAACTCCGCGTTGCGCGGCGACCACATGAAGAGCCATGCCGCCACGATCGAGCGGGAAGTTCGCCGAGCGATCGAGAACTGGGGCGACACCGGCGAAATCGACCTGCTGGACTTCTTCTCCGAACTGACCATCTACACCTCGACCGCCTGCCTGATCGGTGCGAAATTCCGCGAACAACTCGACTCCCGCTTCGCGAACTACTACCACCTACTCGAGCGCGGCACCGACCCACTCTGCTACGTCGACCCGTATCTGCCGATCGAGAGTTTCCGGATCCGCGACGAGGCCCGCGAGGGTCTGGTCGGATTGGTTGCCGAGATCATGAACGGCCGGATCGCCAACCCGCCCACCGACAAGTCAGACCGAGACATGCTCGACGTGTTGGTGTCGATCCCCGGTGACGACGGCAACCTGCGATTCTCCGCCGACGAGATCACCGGCATGTTCATCTCGCTGATGTTCGCCGGCCACCACACCAGTTCCGGCACGTCGTCGTGGACGCTGATCGAACTCATGCGCCACGCGGCCGTCTATGCCGACGTCACAGCCGAACTCGACGACCTCTACGCCGACGGCCAGGAGGTGAGTTTCCATGCGCTGCGCCAGATCCCGAAGCTGGAGAACGTCATCAAGGAAACCCTGCGGCTGCATCCGCCGCTGATCATCCTGATGCGGGTCGCCCAGGATGAGTTCGGCGTGCAGGGCTACCCGATTCACAAGGGTGACTTCGTCGCGGCCTCCCCGGCGATCTCCAACCGGATCGCTGAGGACTTCCCGGATCCGGATGCCTTCGATCCGGACCGCTACGAGAAGCCACGCGAAGAGGATGTGATCCACCGGTGGACCTGGATCCCGTTCGGTGCCGGCCGACACCGCTGCGTCGGCGCGGCATTCGCCACCATGCAGATCAAGGCGATCTTCTCGGTTCTGTTGCGCGAGTACGACTTCGAGATGGTGCAGCCACCCGAGAGCTACCGCAATGACCACTCCAAGATGGTCGTGCAACTGGCCCGACCCGCTCTGGTCCGATACCGCAAGCGCACCGCGTAGGGGCATCGGAGATGGGTAGCTATCGAGTCGACGTCGATCTGGACCTATGCCAGGGACACGCCATGTGCGCCCTTGAGGCGCCGGACTACTTCTCCGTGCCCAAGCGAGGCACGGTCGAAATCCTCGACGCGCAACCACCCGATGAAGCCCGGCCCGATATCGAACGGGCCGTCGAGATGTGCCCGACCCGAGCCCTGTTCATCATCGACCGAGAGGACTAGACCCATGCCCGCACTGCCCAGAGAATTGTTAGAGGACTTCATCGCGAGATGGATGGACGCCAACCGGGACGCCGAGCGCAAAGGCGACTGGAAGGGCCTCGCCGAGTTCTTCGCACCCGACGCCACCTACGGCTGGAACATCGGCCCCAAAGAAGACGTCATGTGCGTCGGAAAAGACGAAATCCGCGATATCGCACTTGGATATGAGATGGCCGGCCTTCAGGGCTGGAGCTACCCGTACCAGAAGGTGATCATCGATGACACGATCGGTGAGGTCGTCGGCTTCTGGAAGCAGGTCGCCACCGATGCCGAGGGAAACCAGGCGACGATCTACGGGATCGGCGGTAGTTGGTTCCGGCTCAATGCCGACGGCCTGATTGAGTGGCAGCGCGACTTCTTCGACTTCGGTCACGTGCAGAAGCTGTATCTGAAGCTCATGGAAGAAGGGAAACTCTCGAAAGGCATGCAGGAACGCATCGAGCGCAGCCTGGCCGGGGAGAAACTACCCGGCTACTACCCGCTTGGACAGGCACCTGTACCGATCTGGTGACTTGACACCCGTCTGGTCCTAGGATGCGACACACAACAAGAACACGTTCTATTTCAGCCACACAGCCAGTCGGAGGATTGCAGTGAAGACAAAAGGCGCACTCATCAGGGAGTTCAACCAGCCGTGGGCGATCGAGGAGATCGAGATCGGTGACCCCGCGAAAAACGAGGTCAAGATCCAGATGGAAGCCTCCGGCATGTGTCACTCCGACCACCACCTGGTCACCGGCGGCATCCCGATGTTCGGCTTCCCGGTCCTCGGCGGACACGAGGGCGCCGGCATCGTCACCGAGATCGGTGAGGGTGTGGAAAGCGTCGCGGTCGGTGATCACGTGGTGTTGTCGTTCATCCCGTCCTGCGGCAAGTGTCCGTCGTGTCAGGCCGGTCTTCGCAACCTCTGCGATCTTGGCGCCGGACTGCTGGCCGGCGTCGCGATCTCCGATGGCACCCACCGCATCCACACCGCCGACGGCATGCCGGTGTTCCCGATGACACTGCTGGGCACCTTCTCGCCGTACATGGTGGTGCACGAGTCCTCGGTGGTGAAGATCGATCCGTCCATCCCGTTCGAGGTGGCCTGCCTCGTTGGTTGCGGCGTCACCACCGGCTACGGATCGGCCACCCACACCGCGCAGATCAAGCCCGGCGAGGACGTCGCGGTCGTCGGCGTCGGCGGCGTCGGCATGGCGGCACTGCAGGGCGCCGTCATCTCCGGTGCTCGCAACATCTTCGTCATCGAACCGATCGAGTGGAAGCGCGATGCCGCCCTGAAGTTCGGCGCCACCCACGCCTACCCCGATATCGATGCGGCCATGATGGGCATCGCCGAAGTCACCGGGGGCTTCATGGCCAAGAAGGTGATCGTCACCGTCGGCGAGGTCGATGGTGCCGACGTCGACAACTACATGAACATCACGTCCAAGTCCGGCACCTGCGTGATGACCGCCATCGGCAGCATGCTCGACACGAACGTCACGCTGAACCTGGCGATGCTGACCCTGATGCAGAAGAACCTGCAGGGCACCATCTTCGGCGGCGGTAACCCGCACCACGACATCCCGCAACTGCTGTCGATGTACAAGATCGGCAAGCTCAACATCGACGACATGATCACCCGGCAGTACCGCCTTGAGCAGATCAACGACGGGTACAAGGACATGCTGGAGGGACGCAACATTCGCGGCGTCATCCGCTACACCGACGCGGACCGTTGACCTTGACCCAAAAGACGACGGAACTGACGCCCGCCCTGGCTGCCTCTCGCGAGTCATGGCGGTGCGTGCAGTCCCACGACCGCGAGGGCTGGCTGGCGTTGATGGCACCGGACGTGGTCATCGAGGATCCGATCGGTCCGTCCTACACCAACCCCGACGGACTCGGCGTGCGCGGCAAAGAGGCGATGGCGGCGTTCTATGACGCCAACATCGCCGCCAACACCCTGCGGGTCACCTGCGAGGAGACTTTTCCGTCGAGTTCACCCAATGAGGTGGCGCACATTCTGGTGCTGCGCAGCGAGTTCGAAGGCGGGATGACCAGCACGGTGCGCGGAGTTTTCTGCTACCTCGTCAACGACGCCGGCCTGATCACCAATCTGCGCGGCTACTGGAACCTCGAGGGTATGCAGTTCGGGCAGGCGCAACCGTCGGTGTGACCGACCTGCCACTGCGCGGATTCGGCACCGTCGTCGTCGGCGGATCACGCGGGATCGGGGCTGCGGTCGCCGCACTGTTGGCCCAGTTGGGTGCCGGCGTTGTGGTCAACGGACGCGATGCCGATGCCGTCGAATCGACCGTCGGCGCCATCGCGTCCGCCGGTGGTAATGCTGTCGGGCTACCCGGTTCCGCCGCCGACGACGCGATCGCACAAGCCCTGATCTCGTTGTGCGAGAACGAATTCGGTCAGATCAATGCTTTGGTGAACTGCGCTGGAACCGCTGAGCCGTCCGAGTCGTCGATCCTGACCATCAGCCGGCAGGAGTTCCAGGATCTGATCGACGCCCACCTCGGCACGGTGTTCGCTACCTGTCGTGCCGCCGCCCCGCGCATGGTCGCCCACGGCGGTGGGTCGATCGTCAACACGAGTTCTTTCGCCTTCCTCGGTGACTACGGCGGTACCGGCTACCCGGCCGGCAAAGGTGCGGTGAACGGTTTCACCATGGCGATCGCCGCCGAACTCGGCGAGCACGGCGTGCGGGCCAACGTGGTGTGTCCGGGTGCTCGGACGCGGCTGTCCACCGGCGCGGAGTACTCCCAGCAGATCGAGTCGCTTCGCCGACGCGGCATGCTCGACGAGGTCAGCGCGCAGGCGGCGCTGGATGCTGCGCCGCCGGAGTATGCCGCGTCGCTGTACGCCTATCTGGTGAGCGATCTCTCCACCCGGGTGACAGGCCAGATCGTCATCGCCGCAGGCGGTTTCGTGGGCCGATTCGACCGGCCCGCACCCGCACTTCTCGGCTACCGCGTCCATGACGAGTCCCCGCCGTGGTCGATCAGCGAAATAGACCGGATGTTTTCCTGAACCGAACCCTATGCTGGGGCGCATGGCGTCCGTCTTCACCATGATCATGAACCGCGAAATACCGGGGCGATTCGTCTACGAAGACGATGCCGTCGTGGCATTCCTGACCATCGAGCCCATGACACCCGGGCACACCCTGGTGGTCCCGCGTGACGAGATCGACAACTGGCAGGATCTCGACCCCGCGGTGCTCGATCGGGTGATGCACGTCGCTCAACGCATCGGCAAGGCAGTCTGCGCGGCGTTCGGTGCGACCCGCGCCGGCGTCATCATCGCCGGGTTGGAAGTTCCACACCTGCATGTGCACGTGTTCCCGGCCTTCAATCTGACGGACTTCGGCTTCGCCAATGTGGACCGCAACCCATCGCCGGAATCCCTGGACGCGGCCCAGGCCAAGATCATCGCGGCCCTGGGCTAGGCGTATTGGGGCTAGGTCGTGCCCCTCGTTGCGACCATGCGGGTCAGGCCGGGGGTGTCATCCATAGGGCGCTTACCGGGTCGAGTCCACTGCCTCATGTGGATCTGCCGCAATCTTACGCGTGGATCTGCCGCACAGTAGCGCGTGGATCTGCCGCACAGTAGCGCGTGGATCTGCCGCCCATCCTCGATAGCAATTCACAGGCAGGTGTTGGGAAATCTGATGGCGAACGCGTTGCAGCACTGTGGCTGAGAGCATGCTGCCAATCTGCTCCCTCCAGGGTGGCGCAGAGCTGTGAGGATCGAAGACTAGGGTCTGGCGGGGCCACGGCCCTAGACTTCAGCCATGGATTGGGCGAAGGCTCTGGTTGACCTGGCGGTTGCACCGGTACGGGTGGGTTTGGTGGCCGCCGACGCCGGGTTGATGGCCGCCGAAGCCGCCGTCGGTTTCGCAAAAAGCAACCTGGGTGACGCCGCCTTTCCCTCGGCGCGGGATTCCGTCGTCCACCTTCTGGGCCTTGACGAAACCGTCGAGCGCGCTAACAAACTTGCCGCTCTCATCGAGGACGATGCCCCACTGGGCCGCGCTCTGGCGACAGACGGCCCGCTGGACCGATTGATGCGCCCCGGTGGACTCATCGACCGGCTCACCGCACCCGACGGAGTGCTGGAGCGGCTGACCGCCGAGGGCGGCGGCTTGGAGCGGGCACTGGCCAAGGGCGGCTTGGTAGACCAACTTCTCGACGAGGACGGTCTGTTCGAGCGCGTGCTCGCTCAGGACGGCCTGGCCGACCGGCTCCTGGCAAAAGGCGGCCTGATCGAGAAGCTGACGGCCCGCAACGGTCCACTGGAACAACTTGCAGGAGTCGCCGACACTCTCAACCGTCTGACACCCGGACTGGAAGCGCTGACCCCGACCATCGAATCGCTGCGCGAGGCGGTCACCACGCTGAGCACGGTGGTCAACCCGCTGAGCAATATCGCCGAGCGGATTCCGATTCCCGGCCGCCGGCGATCCGGGCCCCGGACCGTGGATGCCGACGTCTCCGATGCCGAAGACTGAACCGATAAGCTGAACGCGGTCAGATCCGGGTCGCACCGGTTGCGCCGCGCCTCCTTAGCTCAGTGGTAGAGCACTCGCCTTGTAAGCGAAAGGTCGTCAGTTCAATCCTGACAGGAGGCTCCACGGCGCCCAGGATGGCAACGCCCCGCTTCAAGACGATCGGTTCATTCGCCAATCCGCCACCCCTGTCGTGAGCTGAACTTGCCGGCGTTTGAACATAGCCAGACGATTACCGCAAAGATTTCCCTGATCGCCCCGAGCGGTGCTAGCTTTGGGAACAGATCGTCGGAACGCCGTCAGCGAAGGGGGCTGCTGTGCTCGGCTCAGCCACCACCGCACTGGGTGTCGATCATCAGACTCACGTCACCGGCGGCGCATTGGCCGGCATTGCAGCCGACCGCGATCGGTTGTCACACCTGCTGAGGGGTCTCGCCGCCGAACTCGACGGGCTCGACCGCCGACTGTCGGACATCAACTGGCTTCGCGCCCGGCCCACCGGTCCAATCGAAGATGAAAAGCTCTGCGAGCGAACGGCACTCGAGGCTAAGCGCGAGCAGCTGACCGCACGGCTGCATGTCATGGCCGGACAACTCAGTCATCTCGACGTCGTTCTGTCCGATCTCAGAGGCCACGAACAGATCCCCACCGCCGGGGTCGGAACCTGCCCGCACTGCGGCTATCCGAGTCTCGGGTCGGGCTGGTGCGCCTACTGCCGGCCGCACCTTCTCGCCCGCTGACTCACACCGGCCACTACCTGATATCGGCCACTATGCGGGCCCGATTCGTTCGGAGTCGTAGATGAGCAGCCGCCCGTCCACAGGCACCACTGACAGCCAACGATCCTCGGTGTCGACGCCACCGTCACGCAGAACATAGCGAAGCCGCGCAACCACACTCGTCGCATCGCGGGGTGTGACCGACAGCAACGACACCGACTCGATAGTCGACCAGAAGCCCAGATAATCCGCCCGGCCCGCACGCTGTTGGTAGTGGCTATCCAATTTGTCCCAGGCCCCCGAGGTGTCGCCGGGTAAATCAGCGTAGAAGCCGGTGACGACATCGCGCATCGCCTCGAAGGTGACCGGGGTCGACGGAGCCGTCGAGGTACCTCCGGTGGTGGTGGCAGCGGAGGTGGAAGCAGCGGCAGAAGTGGTCGAGGCGGATCGCGACGTTGAGGTGGCCGCCTTCGCCGTGGGTGGCGCCGTCGGCTCACTGCGGGGCCACACTGCGAATACCAGCGCACCGAGGATGGCGACCAGTGCCAGAGCGGCCAGTGCCCAGGGCCAGCGCGACGCCGGCGCGGCCACGTGCACCGGCCGCTCGTCAACGCCCGCCGGATAATCAGTCGGCAGGATTGAGGTGCCCTGCCGTCCGGCCGGCGGCGGCGGAGTGGGTGGAGTCGGCGGAGTGGGTGGGCCGGACGGCACCGAAGCTTCAGCAGCCGGCGGCCGGCCTCGGCCGGTCGATGCGGCGTGGCCCAACGCGTTGGCGAAGTCCGTACACGTCCGAAACCGTTCATCGGGATTCTTCGACAGTGCTGTGGCCAGAACAGGATCCAGCGCAGCGAGATCCGGACGTACATCGGCCAGCCTCGGCGGCGCAGCATTGAGGTGGCGGCCGATCACCACCGCGGGGTTGGATGAGCCGAACATCGGCGACCCGGTCAGAAGGTGATAGGCCGTCGAGGCCAGGCCGTACTGGTCCGCGCGGCCGTCGATTGGCGATCCGGTGAGTTGCTCGGGTGCGGCGTAGTTCACCGTTCCCAGCGTCACGTTGGTGTCGGTCAGCCCGCTCACCTCCGCAGTGTTGCGGGCAATTCCGAAGTCGGCCAACAGAACCCGGCGTCGGCCGCGTTCGGGTTTGGTCAGCAGGATATTGGGCGGCTTGATATCCCGGTGTAGCAGGCCGCGGCCGTGGGCATAGTCCAGAGCATCGGCCACCGCCGAGACGATCTCGACGACTTCCCAGACCGGCATACCGGTGGGATAACGTTCACGCAGCAACCGCCCGGCGTCGGGGCCGTCGATGTAGTCCATCGAGATCCACAGTTGGCCGTCGAATTCACCGCGGTCGTGGATACCGACGATATGCGGGTTGTAGAGCGTGGCGGCAAGTTCGGCCTCGCGATTGAACCGGGCCCGGAATTCGGAATCCACCGACATCTCGGCGGGCAGGATCTTCAGCGCGTCCTGACGCGGTAGCCGAGGATGCTCGACCAGGTAGACCTCGCCCATGCCACCGAAACCGAGTGGTCGCAGGATGTGGAAACCGGCGAAGTACTCACCATTGGTCAATGGCATGCGGGGCTCAGTCCTCGTCGCCGTCGCCGGGCCGCAGGCGGTCGCCGAACGGTGACCGGCGGGCCGGCTGTTGGCCATAGACACCTTCGGCGTAAGCGGTTTCGGCATGCTGGGTGAAGTCCACACCGCTGGCTTCGTCCTCTGCGCTGAGCCGGAAGCCCATGGTTCGCTCGATCAACGCGGCCAATCCGTAACTCACCGCGAAGGCATAGGCGGCCACCACCGCCATGGCCAGGGCCTGCTTGCCGAGTAGGCCCAGTCCGCCGCCGAAGAACAGCCCCTGTGCGCCGCCGGTCATCACCTCGGTGGCGAGCAGACCGATCAGCAGTACACCGACGACGCCGCCGACGAAATGCACGCCGACGACGTCGAGCGAGTCGTCGTAGTTGAGCTTGAACTTCAGACCGATCGCGAACGAACACACGATGCCTGCCAGCAGTCCGACGACCGCGGCACCGAACGTGTTCACCGTTCCGCACGAGGGTGTGATCGCCACCAGTCCGGCGACCACGCCGGAGGCGGCACCGAAGGTGGTGGGCTTGCCGTCCCGGATCTGTTCGACCGAAAGCCATCCCAGCATTCCCAGGCAGCCGGCGACGAGGGTGTTGAGGAAGATCGCCGAGGCCATCCCGTTGGCCGCCAATGCCGAACCGGCGTTGAACCCGAACCACCCGAACCACAGCAGCCCGACGCCGAGCAGCACGAAGGGCAGGTTGTGCGGCCGCATCGCCTCCACCTTGAAGCCGAGGCGCGGGCCGAGGACCAATGCGAGTGCCAGTGCTGAGGAACCGGAGACGATCTCGACGACGAGCCCGCCCGCGTAGTCCAGCACGCCCATCTTGAACAGCCAGCCGCTCGGAGCCCACACCCAGTGCGCCACAACGGAATACACCGCTACCGCCCAGACCGGAACGAACACCATCCAGGCGGCGAACTTGGCCCGGTCAGCGATCGCGCCACTGACCAGGGCCGCGGTGATGATCGCGAAACTGAGCTGAAATGTGGCATACAGCAATTCCGGAACCGGACCGTGAACGGTGTCCGGGCCAATCCCCCGCATTCCCGCGTGCGATAACCCGCCGATGAATCCGCTGCCGTCGGAGAACGCCAGGGTGTAGCCGACCAGCAGCCAGGCCACCGTGACCAGGGGGATGGAGATGAAGCTCATCATGATCATGTTGAGCACACCCGAGGTGCGGACCATGCCCCCGTAGAAGATCGCCAACCCGGGCGTCATCAACAGCACGAGTGCGGTGCTCATCAGCAGCCACGCGGTGGCGGCCGGATCTATTTCACCCAACTGTCGACTCCTTCAACGACGCCTGCCGCGGATGGCTTCGGCGCATGTTCGCAATAGACCGTAAACCCTGGCGTCGCGGTGACCGACACCATCACCACCCCATCGAACCGGGGCCGCCCTTGAACGGGCCAACCACCCGGCTTGTGATCCAGCCGCCGTAGAACCCCCCCGGCTGCGCCACCACGGTCTCACCATCGATGGTGCACCGGTCCACCTGGCCGGCCATGACGGCGATGGCGTCGGCGATGGGTTCGAACCCCGGTGTGGGTTCGGGGTAACTCCAGGCGGCTTTGGGCGCGACCGTTGTTCCGGAGACGAGGTCGAAGTAGCGGGCCTGGCCCTTCCACTCGCACCACGACTCCCCGGGCGCGCCCCGCAGCGCCCCGCTGACGAAGGCGTCGCGCGGCAGATAGTAGGTCGGCGGGTGGCTGGTCTCCAGGACCCGCCATCCCCGATCTGTGGACGCGATCACCGCACCGCCGAGTTCGACGGTAATCCGCCCGGTGAACGATTCGAGCCGGGCCGGACGCGGGTAATCCCACACCGACTCCTGGCCGGGTCCGGGTTTTTCCGGCGTCGGACGCACCGTCAAGCCCCCGGTGCGACCACGCCGCGCAATCCGTCGGCGCCGAACAGCGGCTCCAGCATTCCGGACAGGTCGGGTCCGCGCCGCAGTCCGTGGCCGCCGTCGACGTTGATCACCTGGCCGGTGATCCAACTCGCGGCGTCACTGAGTAGGAACATCGCCAGGTTCGCGACATCGTCAACCTCGCCGGTCCGCGGCAATGGCGTGCACTGCCGGTAGTCCGCGCTGACCTCGGGAGAACTGAGGAGCACCTCCACCAGTTCGGTGCGGATCAGGCCCGGCCGGATGCCGTTGACCCGCACCCAGGACGGGCCGAGTTCGTCGGCGCCCAACATCATCAGATGATCCAGGGCCGACTTGCTGACGCCGTAGGCCCCGAACCAGCGATGGACATTGCTGGCCGCGATCGAGGAGATGCCGACGAACGAACCGCCGCCGGACCGGACCATCTCCCGCGCGGAATGCTTGAGCAGATACATGGTGCCGTTGACGTTGAGGTCGACGGTCCGCCGCCAGGCCTCGGAATCAATCTGCGTGACCGGGCCGATGGTCTCCGATCCGCCCGCGCAGTGCACCACGCCGTGCAGGCGTCCATTCCAGGCCGTCGCCGCGGCGACGGCACCGGCGACCTGATCCTCATCGGTGACGTCAGCCGGGTGGGCCACGACATCACCGGACTGGGCCTCGGTCTTGATCTCTGCGGCGGCCGCGGTCAGTCGTTCGGCGTTGCGGCCGATGATCATCACTTTCGCGCCGGAGGCGGCCAGGCCGGCGGCCACGCCCTTGCCGATACCGCTTCCGCCGCCGGTGACCAGATAGGTCCGGTCGGTGAACGAGAGTTGCATGCAGTACTCCTTCGATTTTTTCGCGAGCCGGTCACGTCCGCACGCTGAAACGCCCAGGTGAGGATGGAACGAGGCATCACACTAGTACCGGTTGTCACGCCTGTGGCGGTGTCGGCGGATCACGAGGATGCCCTGGCGGCGGAACCTGGCAGCCGGGCACACCGGCGTGGCTTAGAATTCAGTGATGCCCGCAAAAACTGAAACCGCCGATGTCGACGACGTTGAGCCGTTGGCCGACAGCACAGCGCGCCAGGCCAGGCACGTGGTAGCCGCTTACGCCACCGACGCCGACGAGTGCCGGGTGTTCCTGTCGATGCTCGGTATTGGACCGTCCAAGCTCGAGGCCTAATGGCATCCGGAGACGCCGGAACCGTAGGGTCCGGAACCTCCGACTTCGTGGTGGTGGCCAACCGGCTACCCATCGACATGGAACGGCAGCCGGACGGAACCGTCGTCTGGAAACGCAGCCCTGGCGGTTTGGTGACCGCTCTTGAGCCGCTGCTGCGACGCAACCGCGGGGCCTGGATCGGCTGGCCCGGCGTCGTCGATGGCGACGAGGATCCGATCGTCGAGAACGATCTGCAACTCTTCCCGGTCCGACTGAGCGCCGAGGACGTCGAGGAGTACTACGAGGGCTTCTCCAACGCCACCCTGTGGCCGCTCTACCACGACCTGATCGTCAAGCCGATCTATGAGCGCCAGTGGTGGGACCGCTACGTCGACGTCAACCGGCGCTTCGCCGAAGCGACGTCACGAGCGGCCGCCGAAGGTGCCACCGTGTGGGTGCAGGACTACCAGTTGCAACTGGTACCGAAAATGCTCCGCACCCTTCGGCCGGACCTGACAATCGGCTTCTTCATGCACATCCCCTTCCCTCCGGTCGAGATCTTCATGCAAATTCCGTGGCGTGCCGAGATCATCGATGGTCTGCTGGGCGCCGATCTGGTCGGGTTCCACCTGGCCGGCGGCGCACAGAACTTCCTGCTCCTTTCGCGGCGCCTAGCGGGAGCCGAGACCTCACGCGCCTCGATCGGGGTGCGGTCCCGCTTCGGCGAGGTCAATCTCGGATCCCGCAAAGTCAAGGTCGGCGCATTCCCCATCTCCATCGACTCCGCCGAACTCGACCGCAAAGCTCGCGAGCGGGCAATCCGTAAGCGCGCCAAGGAGATCCGCGCAGAGTTGGGCAACCCACGTAAAGTACTGCTCGGGGTAGACCGACTCGACTACACCAAGGGCATCGAGGTTCGCCTCGAAGCGTTCTCGGAGTTGCTCGCCGAAGGCAGGGCCGGGCGTGCGGACACGGTACTGGTGCAGTTGGCGACACCGAGCCGGGAACGGGTGGACAGTTACCGAACCCTGCGCAATGACATCGAGCAACAGGTCGGCCATATCAACGGTGAGTACGGCGAGGTCGGTCATGCGGTGGTGCACTACCTGCACCGTGCGGTACCCCGCGACGAACTGATCGCCTTCTTCGTCGCCAGCGACGTCATGCTGGTCACCGCGTTGCGCGACGGCATGAACCTGGTCGCCAAGGAGTATGTCGCCTGCCGTAGCGATCTCGGCGGTGCCCTGGTGCTCAGCGAATTCACCGGTGCGGCAGCCGAATTGCGTCAGGCCTACCTGACCAACCCGCATGATCCGGAGGGCGTCAAGGACGCCATCGAAGCCGCGCTCAACCAGACACCCGAGGAGGGCCGGCGTCGGATGCGCGCCTTGCGACGTCAGGTACTGGCCCACGACCTGGACCGCTGGGCACGCTCATTCCTCGACGCCCTGGCGGACACCAAGAAGGACTAGTCCGCCATCAAATCCCTCGCGCCGAAGGTCAACTCCGGGTCGCGATCGGTGAAGTAGTCCCGCACGGAAGCGCTCAGCGCCGCCGGATCCCAGGCCGCGCCGTCGGCATGGAAGAGGTGCTCGGTCGTCGGGGCAGCCACCAGGGCCACCGTCGGGCCGTAAACGACGAACACCTGCCCATTGACGGCGGCGGCTTCCGGTGAGGCCAGGAAGCGCACCAGGCTGACCACATGTTCGGGTGACAGTGGGTCGATCTCTCCGGCTGCCAATTCCGGTGCCGCACCGAAGACTTCGGCCGTCATCGCGGTGCGCGCCCGCGGGCAGATGGCGTTGGCGCATACGCCATACCGCCCAAGCGCCCGGGCGGCAGTCAGGGTAAGCGCGGTGATTCCGGCTTTGGCAGCGCCGTAGTTGGCCTGCCCGACCGGCCCCATCAGGCCTGCCTCCGAGGAGGTGTTGATGATCCGGCCGTACACCGCACCGCCCGAGTCCTTGGCCTTGCCGCGCCAGTACGTGGCGGCATTGCGGGTGAGCAGGAAATGACCGCGCAGGTGCACGGCAATCACCGCATCCCAGTCCTCGTCGGTCATGTTGAACAACATCCGGTCGCGGGTGATACCGGCGTTGTTGACCACAATGCTGAGTCCACCCAGACCGTCGGCACAGGCGACCAACTCATCAGCGGTGGAACGCGCGCTGATATCGCCGACTACCGCAACGGCCTTGCCGCCGAGATCGCTGATCTCATCGAGAACGTCGGAGGCATCCAGTGCTTGGGCCATATCGTTGATGACGACGGTGGCGCCGGAACGGGCAAGTCCGATGGCCTCGGCGCGCCCCAGTCCCGCGGCCGCACCGGTCACCACCGCGACACGTCCGGACAGATCGGTCAGTTGCTCATGTGCGGTCAACTTTATGAATACCTCTAGTCCTTGCGTGTCAGCGCGGCGCGCGGACATTCGGCGATGGCCTGTTCGGCCAGTGCCTCCTGGTCGGCGGGAATGGGATCAACCGTGATCATCACGTAGTCCTCAGCGTCGAGTTCGAACAACTCGGGGGCGATTCCCACGCAGACCGCATTTCCTTCACAGCGGTCGCGGTCGACGACTATTCTCATCACAACCTCCTAAGAGCCCCGCCGGGGGTCCCCGGCTGTCCGCAGCACCACCATACGACCGGCTCAGCCGGCCGCCAGTCCAGACGGCGCTGGAAAGTCAGACTAGAACGTGTTACAACCAAGGGTGTCGGCGGGTTGCCGACGACCCCACCGAGCCGGAGGTCAGACGGATGCGGATCAGTTACACCCCCGAGCAGGACGAGCTTCGTCGCGAGCTGCGATCCTACTTTTCCCAGCTGGTCACGCCCGAGCGCCGGGAAGCGCTGATGGCGACCGGCGGCGAATATGGCACCGGAGACGTCTACCGGGAGACCGTCGCGCAGATGGGACGCGACGGCTGGCTGGCACTGGGCTGGCCCACCCAGTACGGCGGCCAAGCCCGGTCCACCATGGACCAGCTGATCTTCACCGACGAGGCTGCCGTCGCAGGCGCGCCGGTTCCATTCCTGACGATCAACAGCGTGGCGCCGACGATCATGGCCTTCGGCACCGAGGAGCAGCGAAAGTTCTTCCTGCCCAAGATCGCCGCCGGGGAGTTGCACTTCGCGATCGGCTACTCCGAGCCCGGCGCCGGCACCGATCTGGCCGCGCTTCGTACGACAGCAGTCCGCGATGGCGAGGACTACGTGATCAACGGCCAGAAGATGTGGACGAGCCTGATCCAGTACGCCGACTACGTGTGGCTGGCGGTGCGCACCAACACCGAAGCCAAGAAACACCGCGGCATCTCGGTGCTGATCGTTCCGACCTCGGCCGAGGGCTTCTCCTGGACGCCGGTGCGAACGATGGCCGGCACCACCACCAGCGCCACCTATTACCAGGACGTGCGAGTCCCGGTCGCCAACCGGGTCGGTGAGGAGAACGCCGGCTGGAAGCTGGTCACCAACCAGCTCAATCACGAGCGCGTCGCGCTGGTCTCCGCACAGCCGATCTTCACCGCACTCAACCAGGTTCGGGAGTGGGCGCAGAACACCAAGGACGCCCGTGGTGAACGGTTGATCGACTCCCAGTGGGTGCAGCTGAACCTGGCCCGCGTGCATGCCAATGCTGAGTACCTCAAGCTCTTCAACTGGGAACTCGCCTCGGCCGATGACGTGGCACCGTCGCCCGCGGACGCCTCGGCGGCCAAGGTGTTCGGCACCGAGATGGCCACCGAGGCCTACCGGCTACTGATGGAGATCCTGGGGCCGTCGGCAACGCTGCGCCAGGATTCGCCAGGAGCACTGCTGCGCGGACGGGTCGAGCGCATGCACCGCTCGTCGCTGATCCTCACCTTCGGCGGCGGTACCAACGAGGTGCAGCGCGACATCATCGGCATGGCCGCTCTCGGCCTGCCCCGCGTCAACCGCTGATCGACCCGACCACAAAGGATCGACATGGATTTCACCCGAACAGAGGCTGCGCAAGATCTTTCCGGTCTGGTCGCCACCATCGTCGACTCGGTGTGCACACCGCAGCACCAGCGCACGCTCGACGAACTCGATCAGCGGTTCGACAAGACGCTGTGGAGCAAGCTGATCGACGCCGACATCCTCAGCACTGCGGCACCGGAATCGGTGGGCGGAGGTGGATTCGGCATCCTGGAGCAGACCGCCATCCTCACCCCATTGGGACGTCAGGTGGCCGCGGTGCCATACCTGGAATCGGTGGTGCTGGCCGCCGGAGTGCTGGCCCGGTTCGGATCGCCCGCACTGCACAAAGAATGGGCGGCCCCGGCCGTCGCCGGTGCGAAGATCCTGACCGTCGCCCTGGACGGCGAACTGGGCCAGGGACCGGTGCAGGCCACCGCCGCGGGCGCCGGCTTCCGGCTGACCGGCACCCGCACCCAGGTACCGTTCGGCCCGATTGCCGACGCGTTCATCGTTGCGGCCGAAACCAATTCCGGCACAAAGGTTTTCCTGGTTGCAGCCAACGATCCGGGCGTCTCAGTCACGTCGCTGGAGACCACCGGGCATGGCAGTTCAGCTGAGGTTGACCTGGCCGGAGTTGAAGTAGGCGCCGACCGGGTGGTCGGTGACGGTGATGCGCTGCCCTGGCTGCTGACCCGTCGCGCCGTCGGCCTGACCGCCTACCAACTCGGGGTGCTGGAGCGATCGCTGGAGTTAACCGCCGAGTACGCCCGCACCCGTGAGCAGTTCGATCGCCCGATCGGAAGCTTCCAGGCGGTCTCGCAGCGACTGGCCGATGACTACATCGACATCAAGGGTCTTCGGCTGACGTTGGAGCAGGCGTCGTGGCGGCTGTCGGAGGATCTCCCCGCCGACAACGAGGTCGCCACGGCGGCCTTCTGGGCGGCCGAGGCCGGCCATCGCGTGGCGCACACCACCGTGCACGTCCACGGCGGCGTGGGAATCGACACCGACCATCAGGTGCACAGGTACTTCATCACGGCCAAGCAGACTGAGTTCGCCCTCGGCGGGGCGACGTCGCAGTTGCTCATCATCGGCCGCGACCTGGCCGACACCCCTGCCTGAATCAGTGCCGGCCGCGCCGACGGTCACCGGACTCCTGGTGAACCTGGCCGAGGTCGACGATCGTGGCATCCATGCCGACGACGGTTCCTACTCGACGTGGCGCCAGCACGTGCAGGATGCCGCTGATATCGCCGCCATGCTGCGGTCCCGGCTGGACCCCGACAAGCCGCCACACGTCGGGGTCCTACTGGGTAACACTCCGCTGTTCTCCGCCGTGCTGGTGGCGGCCGGCCTGGGCGGCGTGGTGCCGGTCGGACTGAACCCGACCCGCCGCGGTGCCGCACTGGCCCGTGACATCACCCACGCCGACTGCCAACTGGTACTCACCGACAGCGACCCAGCTTCCTACGGCGCCGGATTCGCACCCGAGGACGCGGCGATACTCGATGTGGCATCGGCTGCCTGGTCCGAGGAGTTGGCGGGGTTCCGCGGCTCACCGATCACGTTCGCCGACTGCGCATTCGACGATCTGTTCATGCTGATCTTCACCTCCGGCACCAGCGGTGACCCCAAAGCGGTCCGCTGCACGCACGAGAAGGTGGCCGGGCCCGGGGTGATGCTGGCAGACCGTTTCGGGTTGGGGCACGCGGACACCTGCTACCTGTCGATGCCACTGTTCCACTCCAATGCCGTGATGGCGGGCTGGGCACCGGCGGTGGCGGCGGGAGCGTCGATTGCGTTGCGACGCAAATTCTCCGCGTCGCAGTTCATCGCTGATGTTCGCCGGTTCGGCGCCACCTACGCCAACTACGTCGGAAAGCCGATGTCCTACATCCTGGCCACACCACCCAGGGAAGACGATGCCGACAACCCGCTTCGGGTCATGTACGGCAACGAGGGCGCACCGCGGGATCTGAGTCGCTTCGCCGAGCGGTTCGGTGTCACCGTCGTCGACGGGTTCGGCTCCACCGAGGGCGGGGTGTCGATCGGACGGACACCCGACACCCCGGAAAACTCGCTGGGCCCGATCACGGACGATCTTGCGATCCTCGATGTCGCCACCGGGGAACCCTGCCCGCCGGGCGTGGTCGGCGAACTGGTGAATATCGCCGGCACCGGACAGTTCCGCGGCTACTACA
>Ga0114979_10001126_pt1 | contig 17824 bp, 19 predicted proteins | sample S_140625_EF_Meta_FD_87315 | JGI IMG/M metagenome (GOLD analysis project Ga0114979, IMG submission 87315) | Freshwater microbial communities from Lake Simoncouche, Canada to study carbon cycling - S_140625_EF_MetaG | ecosystem: Environmental > Aquatic > Freshwater > Lake | place: Lake...
CTTTAGGCGTTGCTTTAGGCGTTGCTTTAGGCGTTGCTTTAGGCGTTGCTTTAGGCGATGCTTTAGGCGATGGAGGTACTTGTTTGTGTTGAAAGCATAGATTTCCGTCGTCTTTAACAATACGTGAACATCTCTTTCCGGTTTTTGTTAATGCAACGCATTGACTCATTTATTTTACAATAAAGTTTTCAAAAAAATTTATTGCCCAAACAACGCGTTGTAGCTCTTCTCCGCCTGACGCATCACAAACTCGGGATTTCGGTAGAGCTTGGGGAGGATCCAGAAGTAAATCTTCCGAGCGGCGGCATCCCTCTCGGCGTCGCGCGTTGCCTTGTACTGTAGGAACTCGTACGGGACTTCTTCCTCGATGTTTCGGAGGCCTTTTTGATACAGCCAATACGCCGCTTCGAAATGTCCAAACCGTAAGGCGGCGTATACGTCCTCGTTTTGAAACACCGCCCCGTGAGCATCAAGAACCTTTGCGATTTTGGGAGTCTCGCACAAGATTGCCGCAGACGTAGTTGTGTTTTTTGGCTCTGCTCCGTGGGCGATTAGAAGCTCGATGCCGGGAATATCTTCGTCGGCACCGCTGACGACAATGGTATGTAGCGCACCGGAGAGGATATTCTTCTTATTTGGCTCGTCTTTCAAGAGTTCCAGAAAAAGCTTCACCAGATCCATGTTGCCAGCTCTGACCGCGTGGTACAAAGACGCACTGGTGGGTTTGACACCTTTGCTCAGGACATACTCGAGTATGTGGCGGTTGCAAGGCCGGTGTGCCGACTGTAAGCTGTCCTCGAGGAGATAAGGGTCAAATCTGCACTCGGATTTGAAGTCCTCAAGGCTCGTGTAGTCGGCGAAGCGGAGAGACATAGAGATCCGGCTGTTAGAGAACATAGCTAAAGAAAGATACCTTTTCTGGAAAAACTTTTCAAAAATAATCAATTTCTTCAAGACTTCGGTGTATATTAAAATGATAAAAATATTTCGTTCAAACAGAAAATGAAGCTCACGCTGAAAAATTTTCGATGCTACGAAAACATGGCATTTGACTTTGGAGACAAAGGGTTGACATTACTATCAGGCTCTTCTGGTAAAGGTAAAACGACACTCTTAATGGCCATCGACTTTGCGCTGTTTGGAACAGGCACCAAAATAGTCGCAAATGGTAAAAAGTCGTGTTCTGTTGAACTCGAGTTTGGGGGTCTTAAAATCATCAGAAAGAAGGGTCCTAACCACCTTCTCGTCAACGACAAATACGAAGACGATGCAGGTGAAGCAATCATTCAAGAAAAGTTTGGAAAGATTTTCAACTCGGTTTCTTACATCCCTCAAAATCTGAAAAAGACATTTGTTCTTATGTCTCCGACCGACCGTCTTGAGTTTTTAGAAACATTTGCGTTCAACAATTTTAATGTAAGCAATCTCAAAGACCGAGCAAAGGTGGTCATTAAAGAAAGCAACGACACCCTTTCAAAGACCATCGGAAACCTGCAATTTGCGACTAAGATGCTTGAAGAGAAACCTAAACCAGAGCTTAAACCGTTTCCTGGAAAGGTTGCTAAAGAGGCGCGAGAAAAATATATTTCTAATATGGAAATCAAGTACAAGAATAGCATTATACTTATCAAGAAAGCGGAAAAAGAGAATGCAGAACTCATACAGAAAAAGGCGAAAAAGGATGTTCTCCTTGCTCGAAAAGAAGAGAAAGAAAAGACCGCGGCGAATCTTCAAGCGGAACAAGACCGATACAAATCGGAACTTTCAGGCATCCCAGAGCAAGAGGACGACCTTCAGTCACTTGAAGCGAGGTTGGAGTATCAACTTAAAATCAAAAAGACGATGCAGTTGATTAAGAGTATCGAAGAGTCAAAAGCAAAGTTAGCAGATTTAGAGCAAAAAGAGCTACAGGAGATGATGGAGAGTATGTCTCTTATGGAGTCTCAACTTTGGCAAGAAGGAAGCTTTGAAGAACTGGTTGAAGAGGTCGAGTCTTGGAAGATAATCGTAGAGCGGAAGAAGGAATTGGCAAATCTAAATCTTTCATTAAGCAGATTGAAAGAGACAGAATCAACAGATTCACTTGTGGCTCAGCTCGAAAAGTTCAAAGAAGCTATCCGAGACAACGAGCGAGACATAGAGCGGGCAAAGTTTGAGAAAGAGTGCTTTTCGTGTCCTCATTGCCGAAGCAAGGTGCGCTTTTTCAACAACGCGCTTGTTATAGTTGATGTTGTTTCTCAAGCAACTGGGAATCTCCAAGACATATTACAAAATTACAAAAACCTGAAGAAGCTTAACCAAATGATAAAAGATGCCGAAGTGTCTATCGAAAACAGTAAGAAGAGAGACGCGATTCTTAAGCAAATCCAAACAGTGTCAGCATATCTTGCGGAGATTATCGAGGAAGACGATGGGGAAGTCCCGCTCCAAGAGTGTGAACAAAACTTGAAAGCCAAACAAGATGCTATTACCAAAAACACGGAATTGGAACGCAAGATGAAGACACTATCCTCCGATATCAAGTCCGGAGTCTTTTCTGCGACTATCTCACGATTGAAAAAGCAAATCACGGAAGACGAAAAGAAAGTTGATAAACTCGACGACTTTACCGTGGAAGACGAAGAAGAGCTTCGAAGTCGCATTTGGAAAGTAAAGAGTTTGATGCAGAAGAGAGCGGAGCTAAAGAATCGAATTTCAGAAACTGCAAAGAATCTCGAGAACTTGTATGAAAAGGAGTTGAAAACCATTCAAAAAGAATTGGAAGAGTTCAACGATAATGATTACAACGAAAAGAGTGAAAAGAACAACGAAGAAATCAAGACTCATACAGAAAGAAAAATTTCTATAGAAAAGTTTATGAAAGAAGTTGAACTTTGGCGACAAAACGAAAAAGAAGTTTTAGAGTACAAAAAACTTGAGAAGAGTGTTCAAGACCTCAGAGGGAGGGAAATCGAAGACCGAAAGAAGTACGCGGCAGCCTGTTTATTCAGAGATAACATTCTCGAAGCGGAAAGTATCTACATATCAAACATCATCTCAAGTATCAACACACACGTTCAGATGTACCTTGACTATTTTTTCCCAGACAATCCCATATCAGTCCGCCTCTCTTCGTTCAAGGAAAACAACAAGAATGAAACAAAACCTTGCATCAACCTCGAAATCGACTACAGAGGAATCGAGCACGATTTGAGTATGCTTTCTGGCGGTGAATTGAGTCGTGTCATTCTATCGTTTACCCTGGCGTTTGCCGATTTGTACGGGTCACCTTTGATACTGTTAGACGAGTGTACTGCGTCCCTCGACCAAGACCTCACCTCGTCTGTCATTGCCGGACTGAAAGACAACTTCGGAGAGAAGCTCGTCGTGCTAATCGCACACCAAGTGGTTCAAGGAACTTTCGACAAAGTGATTGATTTGACGTAAAGACAATTTGCTTTTTTTTCAATCATTTCAAAAAAAAACTAATAATAATAAAATGCCAACTGTATTAGAATTAAAAGAGTTAGCTAAAAAGAAGAACATCAAGGGATACTACAAGATGAACAAAGATGAACTATGCAAACGCCTGAAAATAAAAGATCACAATTCTAAAGGTAAATCGCCCAAAAGAACATATTTGTTTAAAATGTTTAAAGGCGAAGCGTCCGACGATACACAAGGCGCAGTGTCCGACGATACACAAGGCGCAGCGTCCGACGATACACTAATGTGTAGGAGTTTGGATTGTGTAAAATTTGAAACTGAAAACGGCTTTTCAGTTGGAGTATTTCCTAAAGGTCATTATTTGTTTAGGAGTGCGGAAAAACATGCATTTCGCGAGCGCCCAACTTGGTATTCAGATGAAGCCGGTGCGATAACTTATCGAGATGGGGACATGCCATGTAAAAGATATGTTTCTAAAAGGGATATTCGTCTCTTGAATGTGTCAGATATAGAAACTATCAAAAAAATATACGATGATCCTAGGTTGACACCCAAAGATAGAGACGAGGTTGCATTTGTTACAAACTTTAAAAATCCCCAACCTTCGAAGAAGTTTATAAGAACCCCAGAGTTATCCCATGTGCTTCAATTTTTCCCATTGGAATTTGAGACGCCGGATGGTAAAAACTCCCGCACTTTCTCGAATATGAGATTTGCAAGGGTAATATGTAAGTTAGGATATGACGGGTGGATCATTCCTCGCTGTAGTGCTTTTGACTATAATATATGGTTTACTCAGGAAATAATGTTATGTGACTCGGGAAAAATACTGGAATACACTGATAGCGATTGTGCCAAAAGTTTACGAAGTATACCATTTTCTGGAGCTCCTTGTCCATCACTAGACGAATGCGATCCTACGTACAAATGGAGGAAGGAGTTCGAGGAGGAAGAGAAACAAAAAATAGCACGCGGTGAGGATGATATTCTTACCCGCCTATATAAGACCCGTCCACCACTTGGGGAATTTTGGAGTCCAAAGTGATTGATTTTAAGTAAAGTAAACTGATAATTACGTAAGAAGTATAGAAAAAAATGTCTCTCTCGGTTGCCCTTCTTGATTTTGATATGCGTAATAACTTGCTTCACTATGAAGTGCGAGTTGTTGTAAAGGAGTTTATGAACCACGAGAAATTTTCTGTTGTGGGGTACATGAGACTTGCGAATGTCTGTAATGTAGGTATGGGAGAACCTGGGTACTTTGCGACTTTGTTTGACAGAATCGATAAGAAATGTCGGATGCGTATCTTTCTTACAGAAGAGGAGTATGATAGACTCGAAACAAGTTACCCGTTAGATGTCGACATTGAAGTATGTGCTTGGGGTTTTAAGAAAAATAAAGAATATCATTGTAGTATGGTTAAGTCAGCCGATTACATGAAACGGTATCATATGCTTTAAGAGTTAGAAAAGATTAAAAGATTAATCTTTTCTATGGCCGCAAGGACATAAGAGCGACATAAGAAATTTGAACTTCATTTGTAGGAGGGGTTTTTAGTTGTAGATACATTTACATCCATGTAATCACCTTCTCCAGTAAAGTCGTACATCGAAAGTTTAATTCCGTATCCGGATTTGAGATTTATCTGTTGATATTTGGGTAAAGCGGCAAATGAGTCGGTTTTGATTGTTTGTACAACCGAAGTAGCGTTCATTGTTCCTTGAAGTGTTTGTAAGTCTCCTGAGACAAGTTGTGCTTGATTATTGGGTCCCGTAATAGTCCCAGAAATAGTAACATAAACAATTAAATCTGTTGCGGTTCCGTTGTACAGTAAAGATTGGGTAGAGCCGTTGGCCATAAGTTTACCCGACCTGAGAAATTGTGTCGGATTTCCATTTGTTGATTTGTCAAAGTACACCCGAATTCCAGAGATTTCATTTAAACTTTGTAATTGCGAAAGAGCAGTTTTCAAAAGATTTTGCTTTTGAAGATTAGTCATTTATTTCATAGAGAATTTAGTTTTCTCCTTCATACTTGAGAATCGCCTTTTTCATATACATATCAAACGATACACCGTCTATGTACTCTTCGTATTCTTTTTGCAACTCGTCAAATAGGTCTGGCGAAAACTTTCTAAAGAACCGTAAGAAATTGGCTCTTTTCTCGGGGAACTTTGTAGGGATAATCATTTCCTCTAAGATGAGGTCCACAATTTCAGCGTTGCAATTATCGGTACAGATGTGTGTACACTTTATATCTGCTATTTTCAAAAATCTTTCCTTGAGTATATCCTCAAGATAGTCTTTCTGTGAGCAGATGGTACACGCACCGCACGGAGGTTCTCGCTTTTGTCTCTTAAGTTCAACCTTCAATTCTCCTGCAACCATCATCTTTCCGAAAGGACAGGCATTTCTGAGACAGGTGCAAAACTTTTTGTCAGAGTTGTGAATACAGGGCTGTGTATACAAGTCTGTAATCTTCTTGTTTAGTCTCCCGTGAAGTGCACCCAAAATCGCATCTTCAAATGAGATGCGAATGCTCAGTTCATCTACGATGCCTGTAAAGGTGTTTGCCATCCTTTCCATTATGCCGGTCGAGCATATACCGGCAGACTCCGTAAGCTCATCGTATAAGCGAGAAAGGAGGAGTTCTCTGTACTCGTGTGTCATAATGAACGAATACACGTACACAAGGCACGATTTTAATGTAAGTTTCTGATTTCCGTAAAGGGCATTATCCAACTTAATACGATTCATTGCGATTTTCGCTCTTTCGCTAAGGTCAGATAAAATCCGAGCTTCCACATAGGCGAAATCTATGACATCTCCGTTTTCCTGTCGTTGGAGAGGAAGCTCGTTAAGCTTACACAGAATGCTCAACGCAGAATTTTCAATATCCTTTGTGTGCGCGTTTTGTGCGTTTTCGTAGATGTTCATAATCTCAACGTCTTTGCCGTCCTTACCTAATCTGATAATCAACTCTTCTGCTTCTTTCTTGAGTTCGTCTGATGCGTATCTTAGAACAACATCTGTTGCGTCCGCGCGTGTGTTATAAAAAAATTTCTCATTTTCTCCAATAGTTAAGAGTATACGAAGCACGTCATCCTTTTCATGTAAGTTTGAGTGATTAACCAAGAGGAATTGACCAGAAAGAATTCTAAAAACCGGGTCGTAATCATTAGTTCTCAAAAGAAACAGTAGAAACTCCCGTTCCAACTCGAGCCTCTCTTCGTCGAGTTTGAGCCGTTGTTCTTTTGTAGCCCAAGTTTTCCGTAAGTCGTAACTCGTTTTCATAGACAAGACTGTCTTGTATCGATATTCTGGGTCTAAATTGCTTTTGTTTAAAATTTGTGACATCAACTCTTTTGCAATCGTGTGAAATTCTTTGTTTCGTAGAAGGGTTAGTACGGCTTCGATACGCTTCGTGTACACAACGTCTTTTGTGTCAAAGTCCGAGGTTAAATCACTCAAACACGAAAAAAAAGATGTACAGTCTTCTTTGTAGCAGCAAAGATTAAGCATACTTTCCAATCTGATGTCATACGGCAAATTCTCAATCTTACAGCTCCTCCCTAAAAAAGACTCTAAATTCTTAGTTGGGGCCATAGAGTATATGGACACGAGCCGTCTCATAACATCTACTACGTCGTCACCTTTTGTCTCAAAGTACAACGACAGAGCCTTTAATCTCACCTCTTCGTCCAAAGAAAAATCCATCAGCACATCGCTCATATTTTCAGGCGTTATTACAAAGTTCTCAATCTCTTCGTCCTTGCATTGAAGCAAATTTTCAATCAAAGTCGACATTTCCTTTAGCATTAAAAAGAGACGTTTAAATTCTTTTAGCTTATAATAAATGCTGAGTTCAAAAGAAATCTATGCAGCAAACAAAAATTTTGTAGACAACATTGTAAAGTATAAGAATGGAAGTGTTCCTTATTACTCGTCTGGACCATCTACATCCGTTGACAACGACGTGTTTCCATACACTCGTTTTTACAGAGGACAGCCACAGAGCGATTTTCCCATAGTAATTGACAGAGAGGCCGGTTGGAAACCAGTTAAGAACAATTGCTATAAGAACCCGGTAGTGATGCCCGAAAGCGATTTGTACCCAAACCACTGCTTCCAAGCGGCACCCTCCACAACATACCCTTGCTACCCCGAGTATATGCGCAAGTACTCGGATAAGACTGCGATGGAACTGCAATTATTTAGAAAAGGCGTCAACGAGTATCGCTAAATTTTCGGTTTAAAGATTTACACACTACATATGTACTTATAGCTCAGTCGGTAGAGCGCTGCTCTTATGAGGCAGTGGTCGCGGGTTCGAACCCCGCTAAGTGCACGTTTAATATCACTCTGGAAGGTGATATTAAACTGATTTAGAGAACCTGTTGATAAAATAAATGAACGTTCTTAAGAAGACAGGAATTGCTGTTTACGGTATTGGGTTTGTTTACACGTTCAAGGAAGCATTTCTTGATAGCACTGTTCGTGGAGGGCATTTGAAGAAAGGTGATATGATTGACTACACTATGTATTCAATGTACGGCTTAACGATGGGGGTTTATGCAGCGGTGCTTTGGCCTGTTCCTATAACCACAAAATTTTTGGTGGAGTGGGAATAAGAAGTGAGTTTAAATAGAAGTGAGATACATTAAACTTGATATCTAATGTATCTGTTGCTTACGATTGCAGTGTGCTTTTTTGGTGGGTTCTATTTTACAAAGAAAGATTATGTTCACAAAAAGGCAAAGAAGATAAGAAACCTGTTTCATCTGGTAAAGACTCAGCACAAAAACATTCTAAAGATTGTGTGGATTATGATGGTTCTCCTTGTAAAGGCGTTTTATGTTTGGTTGTGTCAAACTCTCAACGGGTCGTTTAGGCAAATCGACAAGAACACGTTTGAAGTCAGCTACGTTGTCGGAGGTGTTGTATACAAGATGTTGGTAAAGGCAAAGCGGGGTCCTCGAAAGATTGTGTGCTGTGTCGACGACGACCTAAACGACTTTACCGACACTCTGAATGCCTACTACGGACCTTCTGAAGATTTTCACGGTCACGTGTTTACCCCAGACTTTTTCAAGAAAAATTCGCTCACATTTAGCCTCGCAAACGGCGACGAAAAAACCTTTACCAGAAACGAAGTGATTGTACTGTAATTTCAACACACTATTTAAGTATGTTGAAACAAATTTAATACAAAAATAAGACAAATCAACCAGAGTAAGTCCACTTGTGGCGGCAGTTGACACAAGTAGCAAACGTCGTCATCGGCTCATCCGCGCTACGTGTCTGCTTAGAATATGAAAACGACTTACACCCACCACACTTAGGACACTTAAGCACACCCTCTTCGACTTGAAACGGAGAGATGGTAAAGTCATCTTGCTCCTTCTGCTGAAATGCAATGTCGTCAAACTCTGGATTACTCCATCCCATTCTACCTGTCTTAATCTGTGCCAGCACATTTGCTGTCGTCTCCCCCTTGTCAAGTAGACACATACACTCATACACCACGTTGTTGTACAACTCTTCTGTGGACCATCGTTCATGTATGTTTTTTTCTAAGATTGAACAGTTTTTCTCACTCTTGATGAGTTGATTGAGTAGACTCTTTCCCCTTTTTCTGTATTCCATTGCAAGATGTCTTTCTCTATCTTTTTCTGTAAAGTAATCAATTTCATTTACTCGTCGTCCTCCAGCAACTCCTCTTCCGGTTCTTCCTCCTCTTCCTCACAAGCGTCGACATCGGCCTCGAGTTCCTCTTCCAGCTCCTCACCAAGGTTCTCGTCATCCAACATCTCCTTGACAATCTCCTCAACGTCGCTCTTCCGCATCACATTCTTGATGGGCAAGTCGTACTTGAACTTGAGGGTCTTGAGAAGCTCGACGTCGTCTTCAGAGATGTCTGCAACCACACCATTCACAATCTTTCCATTGACAATGCGCTCTTCCTTTGACTTCATGACAAAGCCAGAGTCCTTGTGTGTCCAACGACCAGTCTTCTTGTCAAGCGACACAATAATCGGCTTCTCCTTTTCCTGCTCTTCGACCTTCTCTTGCACCACCTTGTTCGCGTTCTTGGCGTGACGAGTGCAGAAGTCGGTCTCACCCTTCACAGTTGCTCCACACACCTTGCCACCACTTGCCTTGCCCTTTGTAATGGTCCACACACACGTCCGCTTTTCAGTCGTAGGCTTTTTCTTAGGCTCCTCGGCGACGACCTTAGGCTCCTGTGCGACGGGCTCGTCGTCGGACACGACCGCGTCAGTCTCGTGCTTCTTGTGTGAGGAGCACATCTTCTTCCCAACCATCGCCTTCTTCCCACACGCAGTTCCAGGAGTCTTGCCACGTGTAGGCACGTACACACACTTGCCACACTCCTCCTTCTTCTCAGTCTCGCTCTTCTTTTCTTTCACCGTGTCGTTCACCACCTTCTTTTCTCCACCGAATATCGCAGCGTCACCATTTCCAAACTCGACGTTCACAGTCGCACCAGACACACAGGTTTTCCAAACAGCCTGCGCCTCATCGACCTTGTCGTCGTCGATGATATGCTTCTTCACAAGCTCCTGGATAAACTTGGTTGAGACGCTGCTGAAAATCTGAGAAATGATTGACTCCATTGCTTCCGAAATGTCTTTTCTCCATAGACATTTTCAAAAAAATCAATTTTCTGGATCAAACGTATTTTTTTGATTTTTTTTAAATTATAATAAAATGAACAAATACATAACTCAAGAATACGAGAGACATAGACAAAAAATGGAAGATTTTGAAACATCGAAGCGTGCTAATGAAGTTAATAGACACCTGTCCCGTGCCGCCACGCATCAGTCCAGCATTACCGGATACTTGCCCGATGAGTTGGACTTTTCTCCGGCAAACATGGCAAGAAAACAAAGAGAACAAAGAGAACAAAGAGAACATATGCGCGCGAGAGAACATGAACGGGCTCTCCATAAGCAAGAAATAATAAATGCGGAAAGAGCCGCCGAGGCGGCGGAAAAAGTTATGCTGGAATACGAGAATAGCTTTCCCGGCACTGTGGCTCGTGTACTCAGACACTTTTTGAAGAGACCCTTGAAACAGCAGGAATTAGAAGCCCTTGATTCGGATGACGAGGAAATGAGATTTAAGTTTGCGGCGCGTAAGCGCTCTCACGTACGTCTCGCTTCCCGTAAGCGTTCTCACGTACGTCTCGCTTCCCGTAAGCGTTCTCACGTACGTCTCGCTTCCCGTAAGCGTTCTCACGTACGTCTCGCGTCTCGTAAGCGTTCTCCTGCCAAGCTGAAGCTTGCGGCCCGTAAGCGTTCTCACAAGCGTTCTCACGTACGTCTCGCGGCCCGTAAGCGCTCTCCTGCCAAGCTGAAGCTTGCGGCCCGTAAGCGTTCTCACAAGCGTTCTCACGCTCGTCTTTCGTTCTGCAAGGCCTATTGAAGAAAAAGATGAGATGAAAATTTTGTAGTTTATTTATCCTTATCAATAAATAAATGGTCGATAAAACTATAATCATCTTGGCAGCAATAGTTGTGATTGCTTTCATTTCAGTGGGTGTTGTATTCATTTCGAAAAAGGACAACTTTGATATTACCACTGACCCGTTACGTGTCAAATACGAATACGTCACAACTTCTACGGAAAAGTACCCCAGAGCTAAAAGAAACGGTCTGAACACGGAAAACAGCAATAACGTGGATATCTGCTCTTTCAACGACAAGTTTAATTCAGGTACCGAGTTTGTCCAGAACGAAAACATGGACCCTTGTGCGCTAAGTGCAAGACAGTATTGCTCTGTTTTGTACAGCCACCACCAAGAGCTCTTCAACAACCTCTACCTCGGTCTTGGAGAATGTGAAAAGGTCGAAACCGAGAAATGCAGAGAATGTCCCAACAAGCTAAATGTTAAGAGCGAGAACGAAGTCTACTACACCCAGATAAACAGAGGCGTATAATTGAAATTTATTGCGATTTATTTAACAAGCTAAATAAATCTATTCTTCGAATACAAAACTTCTGCCGCTATCGCTTCCGGGAGACTTGCTAAATCCCGAGCTTGCAACCGAAGGGGGTGAACGGCCCTTTCGTCTATTGAACGGATTGAACAATTTCTCGGTCGTAGGTACTGTGGTTGTTTCTTTCATCATATTGGAAAATCTTTCTGAAAGCGGCGGTGTGACTTGTAAAGCCGGTTGTGGAAGAGCCTTCAATACAGATGACTCATTCGTATTCTTATTTTGGTTCTTTTTCCAAAAATAGTAAAGCAAATACCCGCCTGCAACCAGTACAAAGAAACAGATAATTATCTTCACCTTATTTCTGGTCCAAAAACTAATGTTGTTCTTTTTTTCGTACTTTTCGATAACGCGTTCAGCCTCCTCGTGAACTGGAACCTGTTCAACTGACGGTCTCTCTACCTCAACAGGTTGTTGCTTGACCTTTATAGGTCTCATGGCGACATCAACGTTCAACTCCTTAATGGGGATAGAACTGTTTATAACCAGAAAAAAATTCTCGTATTCACTACTCTGGTCATCCTGCTTTACGTCACCCTTGTAAATGCCGTTTACTTCCTTGAACGAAATTTCGTCAGTGTCCAAAACCGACTGCGACACTACAGCGATTTCATACTTCTTATTGAGATCCAACGTGTGCGGGGTAATTGTAAACTCCGCTTCGAATAGCGTTTGGTCCTTATTTAAGTCGATAAGTTGTTTGTGTTTGCCATCCAAATTAATCTTAGAAGATGAAAAATCTACCATTTTAAAACTTTGTTTTGTTTTTAGATTACATTGGTACATTTTTCTTATCAATTATCGGTCTTAATCAAAGTAATTGTTCGTTTTCGAAAATCCAAAATAAGCCTAACAGTAACAAAGTTGAACACAACGCTCAAAACGTTGATGACATACGAAACGTAGAAACCTATATACGGAACAAGAAACAACGAACCACAAGTTGCAAAGACAAAGAGACAACAAAACAAACAAATCACCTGCGAGTAACTTGCCGCAGACTTTACAAACAAGTCGAGATTCGTCAACGCTTGATTTGCAGTTTCTAAATCGCAGTTGGCGTTCGATAAATCAAGTTTCAAATAATGGCAGGCAGTCTCCTCTTTACGTAGTCTGGCTTCCAAGTCTGAAATCTTGTGGTTGAGCTCTACAATTGTCATAGGTTTGTACATTTCATCCTCGTCTTCCTCCTTTATGGATGCTTCAAGCTTCTTTGTGATCAATGGAATGACCTTGAGTTGCTGATTCAATTCATCCAACGCCTTCTTTGTGTAGTCCTTACTTTGCTGTCTGTATTCGTTCAAGGTAATCTTTTGAGCCATTTTAGCCATTAAAAGACTCTCCGATTTCAATTTAAATTGCCTTCTCCACATACCTGAGATATTTAAAACTTTGAAGCTGAATGAGAACGTCCGCCAAATCATCCTTCTTCTTTTTTCCGGCAATGTTGTCCAACGTATCCATCTCTCCTCTTTCCATAATGATTTCAATAGCCTTGTCTGTGGACCATTTCTTTCTCTCGGGCTTGGACATTGCCTTTCCACCCTTTTTAGGTGCGCCGAGAACTTGTGTCTTGTGATACGCAGGAAACTCTACAAGTTCTTTGTCAGTTCCATAGCGATGAAGAAAATAAGAAGCACAATTCTGTCCCAACTTTATGGCCATCGTGTTTTGGGCGGCCTTGAAGCTCATTTGTTGCTCTATAACCACAACAGAGCACTTGTCGATTTGCTCCTTGAACTTGTCAAGAGCGGTAATCATATTAAGACACACCTTTTGGTCCAAATACTTGTTTTTTTCTGTGCCTTCTGTCAAGTCGAGATTTTGATACAAAACTGTGTTGCCGTTTAGGTAAATCTCGCTCAACAACTTGGCATAGTCTTCAGTCGGAGTTCCGTCTGAATTGAATCGTTTGACTTTCGGAATACTTTTTAGCGCTTCTAATTTCTCTTCATCAAACTCTTCTATGTAGAACGCAAAGTTACACTTACCGATATCAAAGCTAATGATGAACATTTTAAATAATAAACAATTATTTAAGTGCGTCCAATTGATTTAAACGTGATGCGATAGAAATTTAATTAAAAAAATCCTAAATAAATGAGCAGATGTGTAGCAACATGTGTTTCGACAGGCAAACGTTGTAGGAATAAGATTAGACACGGCGGTCATTGCGGTGTTCACGGTCACATTACGATGAGATTCAGAGATTATTTTTCAGGCAAAGAAATTCCCAATACCCCTAAAGATCTACATAACCTCGAAATAAAATATGCAGAGCTATTACACGTTCTTGATAAAGAATATTATGACAAAATGCCCCAACACGAAAAAAGGCTTTTTGCAGAAAAACGTAAAGAACTCTCTAATAAATATCATATTGAAGATGCCTACTTATTCTTTGATGAAGATAACCAACACGAATTAGAACAGCTATCTGGAAACAATGCAGTTATCAAATTTGCGAAACACTTAGGAATTACTCCCCGACATCTTATAAAGTTATGTCCTGAAATCCCAGATATAGAAGAAATTGGTGTACACCAAATATATTCTTTGCTTAGATTAAATTTTAACCATGCCATACTAAATATGATGAATGAGCATATTTTGGACAAGAAATAAACGACTCCATTGGAAAATATAAAAGATTGAAAAATCATTTTTTTTCAATCCTATCAACTAAACTACGCACAACTTTCTTTGTAGAACTTGACAACATCTTCATGTGTCCGGAAAGAACTCTTTGAAATGTTTACGACTTTGACGCTGTTCAAGTCTCGAACTCGTGACAGTGCCACATACGCCTGACCGTATTCAAAGATGCTGGGGCCCAAGTCTACAATCACCGCATCAAGAGTCATACTCTGGGATTTGTGGATGGTCATTGCATATGCCAACTTGAGAGGAATCACACACGCCCAGATTTTATCCTCGTTTGTCACCGCCTCGTCATTCTCATCCGAAAAACTCCAAGGTTCGATAATGATTTGCTCACCATTCTTAAACAGGACAATAGGACCATCTTCGGTAAAACCTGTGACCATCCCACGAGACCCGTTGGCAAACCCTTCGTCAACGCAGAGATTGACTGTCAACACAACTTGTGCACCGATACACAACTCAACTGTGTTTGGGAGTTTTAGGCTTTCTGCCCACGTCTTTGAGTTCTTGTTTTGGGAGTAAACTGTTTCGTAGATTCGCATCTCTGCACCGCCTTCAGAAAGTTTCAAAAACTCACGTTCGTTTATCGAATCGACGTTGACGTTTTTAGAGTAAAGAATGGTGGGCTGAATCTCTCCAAATGACGGGTTCTTACAACCCTTCAACACCTTGTAAGTTTCGTTGCTGCAAACTCCAAACCTCAGTTCGTTTAACATCTTTGCAAACAAGTCGTCGTTGGTTTGACGCATCTGTCTCTTCAGTTCAATGCACACAAAAGACGCGGCTTTCCAGACTTCAGAGTTGAAGCAAAATTCTCCGTTTACTGGAGGTAGCTGACACATATCACCGCACAAAATCATCTGCAGTCCACCAAACGGAGCTTTGTTGCGCCGCACGTGTTGCAAGTACTCTGAAATTTTGTCTAAAAGTTTTGCCGAAATCATAGAAATTTCATCTATAACAAGAATCTTCAAGTCCTTTAGTTTCTGAACTGTCTTTGGATACTTTCTCTGAACAAGCATATAGAGTTGGTACGCATCCTTTTGTGCAAGTCCGATTCCAAGATACGAATGGACGGTCCTACCGCCGATTGTAATTGCCGATGTACCAGTCGATGACGTTACTGCGACGTTTAGTTGAGGCTTACCCCATTGCACGATTTCCTTAATTGTAAAACTTTTACCAGTTCCCGCCGCACCCGACAGAAAAACATTGCAACCCGACTTAACTTTCTGGAGGACCTTAAGCTGTTCATCATTCATTTTGATTATTATACTTAAATACGGTTTGAAAAATCAAATTGATTTCTCAAAGTGTATTTTCCTTAGAAATCAAATGTCTTTCACCTTTCAATCAACGAATCCTTACGGGGATATGTATCAAAGCTGTGGCTTGAGCTTTGTGAATATGAAGCCAGAAATACACCAGTATCTGAATTGGAAACCCGCCGGGACCACGCTGTCTCGCGTGATTTTTGGACCAAACGACTCCATCTATGAGTACAAGACAGCTATCAGCGTCGTTTCTATCATTCTCCGCAAAAATCCCCAAGAGGAAGACCTCGCAAAAATTGTGACATTTATCATCAGTATGATGAAGTCTGCAAGCACGAATATCAGGGTTCTCAACAAGATGAATGTTAGCCTTTTTCTATATTCGGCAAACCCCGTTCCATATTTTAACCCGGTAGTTTCAGGGTGCCGACAAGAAATTCTCGGCGAGCCTTTTGACACTTCTTATTCAGAGTACGAATTGAGTCTCTATTTTGGAAACAATTTTGAACCCTTTATTAAGGACACTATTTCAATGCAAACGTATCTGGTCAACGACAAAGGTTTTCAGTTGCAACCAAATGCATTTCCACCAGTCGCCACACCGCATCCGACACTCGGACAACAACCATTTGGTCAGGCTGTAACTCCGGCTCCGACTGTTGCACAACCTGTTGTCGTCCAACAGTCAGTGATTGCAAAGCCTCCGTCTGGGTTTAGTCAGCCTTCGATTTTCGCCAGACCCACCACGGGTTTTGGAACTACAACATTTGGAAACAGTAATGGGTTTGGAAGCACAACGGCATTCGGAAGTGGTTTCTTGACAACCACTTCCGGAAATGGTTCTTTTGGTGCAATGGCACCCGCTCAAGAAAAGAACAAGTAAAGTTTATAAGTTAATTGATTACTTATAAACACTCAAAAGATGGAGATACGACGAACAGCCTCAGATGAAGCATCTTTGTTTTTCATTTTGCGTTCTATGATGGTATATAAGATGAAGTCTCCAGAAGTAGACTTTGCCTTTTTCCCATCCAGAAAAGCTTTTTCGACATACATCAAACGGTATACGTTGACAATACGTTTGTCGAGAGGAAGATCACTGTGAGATTTGTATCGTACACCTCTACCGATGATTTGCTCCAAAGTGGCCGGATTCCAAACAGGATCTAAGATAATGATGTTCTGTACACCTTTCAAGTCAATTCCGGTTGAACCGGCCATAGTTATAATCAACGTGTTGATTTTTCCTGCATTGTATTCCTTTACTATTCGGTCTCTGTCGGCAGACTTGGTCTCTCCTGAGATAATAGCAAAAGTTATTCCTTTTTGAGTTAAAATCTTAGTTAGAACTTTAGTACCAAATTTGATCCAAGAGGAAAAGATGATGTTTCGAGCATACTTGGACGTGTCATCTTCAATGATTTTTATAACTTGCTTCATTTTTCCGTTGATATAGTTGTCTGCACCGAGACTATTAACAGCTCGCCTGTAACCGTTTGCAAACTTGTCAGGGTTTTCAAAAATAGAACTTTCCGAAGAAAGAATTTCTTCGAATCTTCTTTCGTATTCATCCGACATAGGAATCAATATGTCATGAGTCTTAGTTGCAGGGTAGTTTTCACCAGCCTTTTCGGCAAATGCAATACGTCCTTGCAGTAGCTGTGAGACTATCCGAAGTTGATTCTGAAACATTCCTCGGGATAGTTTGCCTATGGATATTTTACAGTTTGCAACAGTGTACTTTATGGTTTTAGACAACCATATTTTGGGAACAGTTAAATTTTTGCCTTTTCCAGCGGATTTGAGTTTTCTAATCCTTTCTTTTATCGCCTCAATCTTGGCTTTTATGGAACTGACCGAAGGACGAATTATGTAAGACTTACTTATGAGATTGATAAGAGGGATAAAATCGCAAACGGTATTGACATACGGGGTGGCAGTAAGAAGCAGAACCTTGTGAGCTTTCATCGCGCATTCCATTGCAGCCTCGCACATTTTGCCTTCGTAATTTCTAAGAGTGTGAACCTCGTCGATAATAAGCAGGGTGTTAGCGCAATTTAAGGGCTTCTTTTTCTTTTCCATGTTCATAATGGTTTGATAGGTATAAACACTGTACTTTTTCTTGTTTACTGTACCGTATTTAGCAAACTCCTTGTCAAAGTTTTTCAGCAACGTTTTACTTGTGATAACTACGACTTTGTTTTTCGGGTGCTGTTTAAGATAGCATTCTGCAGTAGCAATGGCGGTTAAAGTCTTACCTACACCTGTTTCAAAAACAACCAACAGAGAATCGTGGGTATTGAAATACTCGACTGCCATAGCTTGTGGATTAACCAACTTAGTCTTGCTATCTAAAATGCACTTGGACTTGATATCCGCAGGTGTCATCTTAATGAGAGGCATAATGTCCGAGGGATCGATATCTCTGCCGCCATC
>Ga0114979_10001127_pt1 | contig 17819 bp, 19 predicted proteins | sample S_140625_EF_Meta_FD_87315 | JGI IMG/M metagenome (GOLD analysis project Ga0114979, IMG submission 87315) | Freshwater microbial communities from Lake Simoncouche, Canada to study carbon cycling - S_140625_EF_MetaG | ecosystem: Environmental > Aquatic > Freshwater > Lake | place: Lake...
CCCATATAAACATGCTTAGTCTTCCGAGAAGATACACGAGTTCGGTCAGTTTAAAGGCTGCCACGTCCGCACTTCGTGTATTTGAAAATAGTTGCTATCATAAAGTAGATTTCAGAATAAGCGAAGATAGCCTGGCGAAGGAAGCAGTCACGCGGTTTACGGCTTTCAATGTCGGATGTCTAGCAGTTACCGATAAGTCGAATCGCGTAGTTGGTGTTTGTTCGGAGCGCGATTATATTAATAAGGTCGCTTCATTGGGAAGAAACGACGCGGAAGTTAAGGTAAAGGATATTTGCACATTCGGTCCAAAAATCATAATTGCCAAGCCCGATGATAGTTTGGAGACGTGTATGCAGAAAATGATGTTTAAAGATATTCGTCATCTCATTATTATGGACGATAAACAGATCGATTGTTTGGGTATGATTTCAATTAAGGATTTAATTAAAGAAATATTGAAGGATAAGAACGATGCGATTGCTAGATTGGGCGATTTTAAGATAGGAAAGGGAGGGTTTTTCGGAAGCGAGTGATTTATGTGATTCTTTCCAAATTACATAAATAATTATCTTTATTTATAATAATAACGACAATGACCAAAATAGGCGTTCTGATACCATCTACATCAAAAGGTCGCGACTGGGAATCTTGGAAGCAGAGTTATTTGTATATATTGACTCTGAAAACGTTTTTATCGACGTATGACCAAGAACATTCTTATGTTTTTTACATAGGCATCGATCGAGGAGATAGAATATACGATAGCGAATCTACAAAAACGGAGGCGCAACGGTTCATGTCTATCATGAAAAATACGTCTATTGAATTTATTTATATGGACGACGTAAAAAAAGGGCATTTGACGAGAATGTGGAATATATTATTTAAAAAAGCATACGACGATGGATGCGACTATTTTTTTCAATGCGGCGATGATATTTATTTTAAGACCAAGGGATGGGTAAACGATTCGATTTCTGTTTTGAAAAGTCACAAAAACATCGGAATGACTGGACCTATTAATAATAATCCCAGAATTCTAACTCAGTCGTTTGTTTCGAGAATGCATATGGAGATTTTAGGTTATTACTTTCCCGAAGAAATCATAAATTGGTTCTGCGACGATTGGATTAACGAGGTATATAAAAACGTCAATCATTTTTTTCCGTTAGTTAACCATAGATGTGATAATTTGGGAGGCAATCCTAGATATGACATCAATAATGACGCTAATTTTTTAAAAGACTTTAAAAACAATAGACTACAAGTTCATAACGAATGTATTGAATTAGTAAAACGTGATATAATGAAATATAAAGTATATATATAAATATAAAAGAAAAGGTGGTATGAATTTTAATGGAAAATTGATGAATTTTCGTTATAAAAGAATGCCGAATAATATTATAAAAATGAGCAATTTAATAAATGCAAACAAACCATCCATTTTTGACTGGCAGTTTTACTTGGAACGATACCCAGAATTGAAACATCAAGGTATAATTAACGAAGAACTCGCATATCATCATTGGATAAATTATGGAATAAACGAAGGAAGGATTGGAATTCCTGGAAACAATAATCAAATAACATATGAAAATTTCGATTGGGTGAGTTATCTATCAATAAACATTGATCTAGTAGAAGCCAAAATTATCACAAAAGACGCAGCGTGGAAACATTGGATAGAATCAGGGAAACAAGAAGGTCGACTTGTAATCAATGAACACTTTAAATACCAATATGAATCTATGATAAATTATAAAAAAACCATTCCTATTTCTACGCGTCCTATTTCTCTGAAATATTATGCAGACAGAGGTTCAATAATGGATTTTAATAGAATAAAGTCGATTAAAATAAATGCAGTTGATTTTGTCAAGGAAAAAATAAGATTTCCACCGGCGTCTTTCATGTTAATCATAGATTTCCCGAATTATGGAGGCGGAACCATGTTTTTTTTAAATACGATTTTATCGCATTATAAAAACAAAACCGATTTTGTAATAGCTAGAAATTTCAATGGTTATGTTTATTTTTATTTAAATGACGATTGTATGATTAATGATGCATATGACTTGAATGAGTCATCATTGTTTATTAACTATTATAAATCTAATATTTCAAAAATATTTGTAAACTCGATCGTAGGTCACGCGCCAGAGTTTTTAAATACCGTTTTTAATATTGGAAAAGAAATAACTGGAATAACGCATGATTACTCTTTAATATTTAATCGCCCTCATTTTTTATATAGTGAAATTGAAAATCTTAGATCGTTTGCGCCTATTGATATTAATAGATTTAATTTGGTGATAACTCAAAATGAGACGAATTTGGATATATACAAGAGTTATATACATAACCCTGGAACGAATCTATTAGTATCTCCATTGCCGGATTTAAAAGATAGCGGTAGAAAGAACGTAACTGCAAATGAAAAGATAGTCGTAGGCATAATTGGATATATTTCAGATATTAAAGGTCAATATATAGTTAAAAAATTATTGGAATTATCGGAAAAACAAGGTCTTTTTGACGTAGTCATTTTTGGGCATACAAATATCTTTTATGATAAGCAATATGAGTATAATAACATAAATGAACTTAATCATTTATTGAATACACATAAACCCAATTTATGGATAGAAACGTCAATATGGCCGGAGACGTATTCTTATACGCTTTCCCTTGCAATGATTACACAATTACCTATTTTATATCAAAAGAAAAACTTTCCGTCGGTTATAGAAAATAGATTGGCATCTTATTCAAAAGCATATCCGTTTAGTAATATAGAAAATTTGGACAGTTATGAAATAATCGGAAAAAGCCAGAATTATTTTTATAATATTAGCCCGACTATTTATTACAATGAATTTTGGGATGGGTATTTTGGAGGATATGTTAAACATAAGCCCGATTCTTATAACGTAGTGTTTATTTCATCTAAGATATATACATCCAATGTTCCATTTACTTATGTGGAAAAAAGATCAATTTATACAGCAGAAGAGAGATACAGGCAAACCATTGCAACAATAGAGTCGATTCGAAAACGCATACCCAATAGTTTTATAATTTTGTTTGATAATTCGTCTTTTCCAATAAATGAATACAATGAACTCAACTCGCGCGCTGATGTATTTATAAATAATCAGTCGGATAAAACAATATATAATTATACAAATGTAAAAACCGTAAAATTATACGGAGAATTGGCGCAGACAGCGTTTGTGGTGAAATATATAATGGAAAATTTGAAACATATGCAGATAAAGAATTTTTTTAAAATAAGCGGACGTTATTTAATAAATAATACTTTTGATTATAATCAATACGAAAATGAAATGAACATATTTAAAAAAAACGTCGCAGTTACGGATAGGGAATATTATTATACATCATTTTATAAAATAGGGGGGCGTTTCCTCTATGAATATTTTAATGTAATCAATAATATGTATATAGAAAGCGCGAGTTCGCCGTATGACACCTACGATTGGGAAGTTATTTTACCTAAAAAGATGCAGTATAGATTTACAACTGTGAATAATCTTGGAATAACGCAGTATATTTCGGCATGGAATCAAAATGATAATATATGAGTTTGATCGAGTATTATATATTATTATTAATATATAATGGAAGTAATTAATAAAACGCTTATAGGAAAAAATGGATATCTTTTTCTTAATAACGATGCAAATCAAGAGATCAAAATACATAATGAAAATTTATGCGTAGTAGATGAAAGGAATTTAGATAAATACGCCTCCACAATGAAGAAATTTGTAATGATCGTTTTCCCGGATAAATCGTTTTTTTGCAAGGAGCACATGCCCGATGGTTATAATATGATTTTCCGTCCTGGGTTCGAAATTTATAAACGAAAGTTTGGTGACAATATTATGGATGGAACAGCATTATTGAGAGGTGTTGAACAAGTGTTTTATAAAACAGATACGCACTTAAATTTAAAAGGGGCGTATATAGTTTATGTTAATTTTATTAATAAAATAAATAAATTATTTAATTTGGGAGCTATCTGTAAATCCGCGAATTTATATTTGAAAGACGTAAACTCTCTTTGTGAATTGAACAATGGACTGGGCGATCTTACATGGCATCAAAATTTAGGAAATCAAACACTACCAAACGCAAATGATACTATTATTTTAAGCGATGACATCAAGCAAATTTATACATTATATGAATTTGCAATAAATGATCCTCTTAAATTACTATTACTTCAAGGATCGTTAATAGATGATACTAATAATAACATTGGTAATAAACTAGATTGGATTGTTATATCAAAATATATTCTATATAAGAAAAACGACCGCCTACCCAAATGTAAAATACTTATATTTTACGATAGCTTTTTGCTATCTACGTTGAGTCTATATTTAGAATTAACAAGCGAAGTATATATGTCGAAATCAATATTTAACAAATCGTTAGTAGATTACATAAACCCGGATTATGTATTTGAATTTCGCGTAGAGCGTTTTCTCATATAACGTATTTTTTATATAGCGAAACCGCACGTTCACGATTTTCATAGCTTTTGACGTTTGACCATTTTCCAGGCGTATTTGATTTGTAATTGGAGAAGAACCAATGAATGTTATGACGATCTAGTTCGGTTAAATCGTGTATATCTTTTATGGTTTCGTGGTCTTCTCTCAATACGCAAATTATTTTTTCGTCCAACCCTTTTTCATCTTCCATTATTAGAACGCCAACAATGATCGCGGAATAAACCTTATCCTTTTCTAAATGTTTTTCTGTTATGATTAAAGCGTCCAAATCGTCTCCATCCATCGCCAATGTATTCGGAATAAATCCATAGGCGTGAGGATAAAAATAAGGATAAGGTAACACACGGTCCAGTTCTAATTCATTGGCAGATTTATTGAATTCGTATTTTTTATTACTGAATTTTTCTATCTCGATATATACTGGGACTTCCATATATTATTTGAAACTAATATAATATATGCAAAAATATTTATTTCTACACCTTTGCGCATTTTCTATGAAGTGACAATTCGGTGTTAAATGGAAATTACAGTTCGACTATCTTCTGATTTTATGATAGAGCTATCTTCCTTTTGATAACCATCCATTAAAGCCGCGGATAAGTATTTCGCAATAATCATATTCGAGTTCAATAATTGGTCTACTGAAATAACCGAAAACCATTGATATTTTGTTCTCGCTAACACTTCATCTCCTGGTATTAATATTCCGTAGTTTTTATGAGGACATAAATTCAAATGATGCTCTTCCATTAAGTCGTCTAACAATATAGGTTTTCCTTCCATCGTTTTATTTGCAATTGAATACCCGTCAATCATATTAAATTTTCCAAGTTTGACTTGACTCAATAACCAGTTTGATGTATGTCCTAAGAATTCAGGCTCGGCAGTGAAGTGGGGATTTTGATTACGTAATTTTAAATAATCGGCGAATTCACGTATTGTTGGATCTCTTTTTGCACATCCCATCATTTGTGTTCCTGGGACAAACATGGGTGTTCTATTTGCGTCACTATGACGATTTAATGTCTCCAAAACAAACGGTTTATTATTTTCAATTCCAGCTTCATACATGGGTAATAGTCCGTGTAAACAGACAAACGAATTGGGAACAACGAATCCACCGTAGATATATAATAATTCCATAAACGCCAATTCTCTGTAGCGAGATTTCATGGGCTCTGCAATCTTGGTAATGTCTATATCCCATCCGGGGATTAAACGACTAAATGTTTCGTCGTCGATTAAACATACATTAAAGTCGTCACCGCAATGATTAATAATAGTTTTTACTGTTAAATGTATATAGGGTTGGTTTAAGTCAGTAGAAGTGCGAGAATAGAAACTTTTCCAATATCTTGAATTGATTTCATATTTGGAATGAATCCAAATCTTAGGGCGATTATTTCCATAAAGAGGCGAATCGTTTAATAAATATTTGCGTATCATTTCATATTCGTCGTTTTTATCTGTAAAAGCGTTTTTTATTTGACCGCTAAAATAGCTTGCTAATATTACAATTCCAACTGCGGCTAAATATCGATATAGATTCTTTGTATCAAGCATGTAATAAAATATATATAGATATGTATTTACCAGCAGTGAACCCAATGTTCCTCGCTATACCTGCTAAAAATAAATAAAATAATCGATATTATATTTGGACTCGTTGTATTTTATCTGTGATGTAAACATTACAGCATTACTCTTGCATATTTGTCTTATTATATTTGTAAATGAATTATATGTAAATTCGCGCGTCAAGTAAAACTGTTTCGATGAATGGTAATGTTGTTCAAGCGTCTTTAAAAACTCAATATGATATCCATGAAATATCATTTTTTTGAACGCATTCATATCGATATAATAGTATTTATCTGTTTTTAAACATATTTTTTCTAATAGATCAAATATGAGTTCAGGAGCGATATTTGATCGGAATATTTGTTTAAGCATAGTGACGAATATGTATAATTTGAGTATATTATAATTTACAGATATTTTAGTTTGATAGCAATTTATGTGGTCAAGATTATTACAAGCTCCTTACTAATTAAAGCCAATTCTAATACATCTTCGTGAACACTATGGAAAATCGTAATATATTTACACAACACTGGTATCATCTTATATTTTTCGTCTTCGGACAATAACTCGGTGCTTTTAATGAACGTAAAAAAATAGTCTAAAATGTCAATGACAGAATATCCATAATCGTGAATCTCGTAAAAAATACGAATTGCTGATATTAACGCCCCGTTTTTTAACGCAATTATGTATTCTTCAAACTGTTGGAACGAAATATTACTACATATTTTTTTACACATATGCAATGATGCCGGTGCGTGTGCCGAATATTCATCGCTAAGTATGTATATTTTCTCTAAATGATTGATAAGCTTACGAATCGAGTTTTTCGAAAAGCCCAAGAGATATTCTTTGGCTTCGGTGGTTATGTGTAATGATTCTTTGTTTATTATTTTGTTCATAACGTCGCGTAATTGTGGCTCAGAAGGCGTCTCGATTCTAACAATATGAACGCGAGATTGGATGCTTTCGATTACTTTTTGCATATTAGCAGCCGCCGTAACAAAATGCACATTGTTTTTGTATTTATCTATGTAATTTCGAAAGACCTGTTGACATTGCTCGCTTATCATATCCAAGTCGTCGATCACAATCATTTTCTTTTTACCATAAATGGAGCTATGAGATTGACAAAACGTTTTCATTTCATTACGATAATAATTAATACCTTGTTCTTTGAGATTATTGATAAATAAAATATTGGTTTCGGGTATAGTTTGGTTTTTTTCTAGACCGTAGTATTCGCGAATAATAGCGTATAATAACGACGTCTTTCCTGAACTCGAATTTCCAAGGACGAGGAGATTCAAATCGTCTATGTCATGGAGAGTTTTTAGAACGGATTTGAGTTTTGGGTCCACGCAGAAATCGTCAATATAATAAGGCTTGTATTTGGTAATAAAGGTAGAGGATGAGTTTTGCATATTTGTTGTTATGATATATCAATAACGGTTTATGTGGGTTTTTATATAATCATATTATAGCATTGTTATGTATCGCATTTTAGGAAAAGGAAAATCAGGAACTGTATTACACCCATCCATCGATTGTGAAGAATTAAATTCATCGAAAGAATACGTTAGTAAAATAGGATTGAAAAGTCAATTGAAAAAAGAAAAAGAGGCTTATGACAATTTACCAGATGAACTTGATGGTAAACTATATTTTAAATTTTCCAAGATTTGTGATATCACTAATGCAGAATTAGAAAGGGTTATTAAACCAACGAAGAATTTAATCCGTAGTTCCGCGGATTCAGATTCTAAATTGGCGAATTTAGTAATAAAATATATTCCAGAACAAACATTAGAGGGATATTTATGCAATTTTGTCGGCGGAGGAGATGACTGCGAAAGCGTAGTTATCATTTCTGTAAAAAAATTCATTTCATTATTGAAATCTTGGTTAATATTAGTATATCGTGTTAAAAGATTACATGAATTAAATTTTGTTCATTTGGATATAATGCCAAGTAACATTATTTATTATTTAAATAATATGTATTTGATAGATTTAGAATCGTCAACTTATAAACGAGATGAAATGGATGTTTTGAAAGAATACATAGACCTTTATAGAGTGGTAAGTGATATATTGGTGGTTGGATATAATAATTCCAAGATTGGTAGATGTATTGATAACATAAAACCTGGAATACTTACGCGTAAATCGTTTCAGATTAATTTAAGTGTGTTTTCGAATGCTCCTCCGCCTAAAGTTCAAAGAAATACTCCGGTGTTATTTAAGCCTTTGTCTCCTCCACACCAAAATACGCGTGAACTGTTATTAGAAATTATGGATTTTGTAAATGAATTGATATCTCGATTGAATTCAACTATTACACGAAGAACTAAAAGTTTGACGTTTTCTAATAAAATGTCAAGAACGAGACGTAGAAACAAAAGTGCGCCTTTATAAATTCGTTTGAAAAAGATATAATAATTCAGTCGGTTTTGTATTATTATATGCCTGAATCTCATTATGATATCCTAGGGGTTACATCAAAATCGACCGACGCGGAAATTAAGAAAGCGTATCGAGTGCTATCTTTGAAATACCACCCAGATCGAAATTCGTCTAGCGAAGCCGTAGATAAAATGCATAAAATCAACGAGGCGTATGAGATTTTAAGTGATCCGCAAAAGCGTCGACAATATGATTTAGAGTTAAAAAATCCGTTTTTATCAGGACTGGGTGGCATGCCCGGTGGAATGGGAATGCCGTTTTCCCGGATGGATAGTATGGATGATATGGGAGGGATGAACGATATTTTTCAGATGCTTTTTGGCGGAGGTGGTGGCGGCGGCGGAGGTATACATGGAATGCCAGAAGTTCATATTTTTCATGGAGGCATGCCGGGGATGGGAATGAGCGGACTTCCTCCTGGATTTTTGGGAAATTTAGGCGGACCAAGAATGCGCGGATTTCAACAGAAGCCCCCCGCCCTAGTTAAAACCGTGCAAATTACATTAGAGCAAGCGTATCACGGCTGCACGCTTCCTGTAGAAATAGAACGCTGGACGATGATCGGAGAACTCAAAGTCCAAGAAGAAGAAACGATTTATTTAACCATTCCCGCAGGGACGGATGATAACGAAATGATTACTGTAGAAGGCAAAGGAAATGTCGCCAATGAACAACAAAAGGGTGATGTGAAGATCACGATCGAAGTCGTAAATAATACCGTGTTTCGACGTAAAGGATTGGATCTGATTTTCCGTAAGGGAATTTCATTAAAGGAATCTTTATGCGGGTTTTCGTTTGAGCTACCGCATTTGAATGGAAAGATGCTGAATCTTAACAATAAAAACAATGCAACGATTATTAAACCGAACTTTAAGAAAGTCATACCTGGTCTTGGATTGAATCGCGACGGTGCCACTGGAAATATGGTCATTGAATTCGAAGTGGAATTCCCGGATTATTTGACGCCCGAACAGATTGTAGGAATATCTCAGATACTACACACTTGAAACTACATTTCAAAAGCGGGTCCCCTCCTACCACAAAATATGAATACTCAAGTTATTGGGTGAGTATTTATTTTTCTTCCAGTCACCTTTAATAGCGCGGCTCCTAGTCAAGTAGTTCTTTCTACGGGTTTTATCGTGATGTTTCGTATAATCTTCGTATCCGAGTTGACCGAAATTAACCCACGTTTTATTTCGTTTATCGAAGACGCGGTATTTTTTACCCGTTCTCGTCGCCGGGTATAAACGCGCCGTCTTACCTAAATATTTGTGCGCCATTTTTTGCGCTTGTCTTGGATTCGAATATTGACGCAATTGATGTGAAAAATTATTAGTCATTAGATATACAATAATGATAAAATAAGTCTTGGAAAATTGATCCGTTTTTTGTGTTAGTGTGGGATTATAACAATCAATGTAATCACCATGAATAAAACCATACGAATTGCACCGAATCATCTAGCGTCGCTATTCAAATGCATAAAAAGAAGTGGTCTTAAGAACTGCGACGATCTATGCTCGGCATTTTGGAGATCATTCTCCAGAGAAGATCCGTCATTCAATATAGAAAAAATGCACGAGGTCGTTTCTGCCATGATGGATTCTCCGCGATCCAAGTCCTATCCCATAAAGGACGCCGAATTTTTAGGCAAGATAGTGTTATACATCATTATGCAATATTACGGAGACGAAGACCTAAGAGACCGTATCTTGGAAAAGTGTACGATTTTACAAACCATAAAACTGATTCGAGATAAAAAAGCCGGCAAGCAGTTGGAATTGGACGAAGACCTCGATCGATTCGCTGAATTCAGTGAGACTTTATATCGAATATCCCAAGAGCTCAAGCAACCTAGTCGAGGAAAAAGCAGTATCCATATTAATAGTTGGTTTTGTGTAAAAACCGGAACGCAGGAGCTTTTATTGCAAATATATAGATAGCGAAGTCGAGACAATTAGAACCGTCATTTCTAGGACATAAACTAGTTGCCACGCCCAGTGCGGAGTTTTTTTTACTTTATAGACGTCAGTTCCGTCCAAATAAATCGTTGAGAAATTACTGTTGATAATAGACCACGTTCGATGAAATAGAAAGGCTATAATTCCTGCGGCAAATGTTACGTATTTATACCAACTCATTATTATAAGACACGTTAGCACAAAATGCGCGACATGGTCTCTTATAATATATAAAGAATACGGCATAATGTCGCCTAGATTTTTTGATATGTAAATCTGTTCGGCTAGTCTTGGGGCATTATGCGCGTTATAGATAAACGTAAACGTATAATAAAGCGTAAATACACATGCCCCGCTAGTCGCGCAAACTCCTTTTAATAAAGATAAGGTTGATTGGATTGATTCAAGTGGAATAAAATCGCATATAAAACAAAATATTATGAGTTTTATCCACCACATGGTCATGGCTTCGCCGGACTTAGGAAATAACATTTATTATTTGCAAAATGAACTGTTATAACGTTAATAAATAACTTTATAACCTTTTGATAAGATATAATGGATGACATTATAATGGATAACATTATAATGGACGATAAAGCGATTTGCGAAAGCAGTCCGTTAAAACAGTTTTTTGTTTATTTATTGGAATGCACAGACGGATCTACATATGTAGGAGCGACGGTGGATTTGGATCATCGCCTACGTCAGCATAATAAGGAAATCAAAGGCGGCGCTCATGCTACAAGCGCGAAAGTCGGAAAGGGCGAGACGTGGCGACGCGCTTGTCACGTCGCGGGGTTTCCGGATTGGTCCGCCGCGCTACAATTTGAATGGCGATGGAAACAGTTATCACGGAAATTACCGGCTCGAATGAACCCTTTAGAAAGAAGGAAACAAGCGCTAACTACGTTACTAGCATTGGAACGTCCGACTTCCAAGGCGCTGGCTTATAGTGAGTGGATTAATCCGCCTATGGTAAATTGGGAATAAAATATGGATATAATATATAATGCAAACAGGCGGGATAATTAAAAAAGACGATAATGTTGCGAGTATAATATCTATAATGAACATGATCAATATAGAAAGAGCAAAAATTAAAAAAATATCGTTTGAATCATTGTATGGATTTGTATTTGAACTACAAGTTCCACACGTAAAAGAATGCGAAACCGAGTTTTTTGGATTAAACGAATCAAAATCTGGATTTACACGACCAATTGATACACTTGTAATAAAAATTTCGGTTTTAAGTAGCGGTGAATACGAAGTTCCAGAATTAATTTTAAATAATGAACCAATTCAAAAATTGACGAGCGTTGAAGAAGAATTCAAAAAAGAAGCGGTTTTACAAAGTGAAATATATTACCAAACATTATCACGTGGAGATCCAATATGCCCTTCCATAATTGATTTATTAATATTATCTTCGAATGACGCAACTACGTTTTTAGATAAAATGAAATCTAAATCCAATGAAATAGATGATTCGCGACTTGTAATTGAATGGTTGATTAATTGTTTTAGTGAATATAAAAAATGCAATCTTGGTATGATTGTAATGGAATCAGCAATGTCATATAATTCCTTTTTTAAAGAGCAGACGCTTTTATATAATTCTATCAAAAAAACTGCTACAATGAGTAGATCGGCTAAGAATTCTCCTTCGAGTAAAAAAATGACCAGTGAGGAAATCGCAGGGCGTCATAAAAATATGCTTTTTACGTTATTGCAAAAAGTGATTCGACTTTATAATGAATGTAGAATTATTCATTTTGATTTGCATAAAGGAAATTCCATGCTTAAATATAACGAAAGTGACAAAAATTATAATGTATATTTAATTGATTTTGGAAGAGCTGGAAGCGTTAGAACCGGATTTCGAATAGCCAAAGAATTTATGGGAATTGATAAAAGTAAGGGGTTCATTTCAACTTTTACTCCTTCTGATATTGAAAATATATTAAATAAAATAATAGAGCATGAAAAAAAATGGCGGATTCATAATATTGGAAGCGATGAATCGGTTATAGAAATGGATTATGTTGATATTATTTCTAGATACTATAGACCTAGCAAAAAATTATATGAAGAATTAGCAGATGCCTTGAATTTATTTTATAGCAAAGGGTTGTTTAAATATAAACAATTATCAAATAAAACAAATTACTACGTGTCTAGTAAAAATATTGATTTTTCACGTGAATATTCAAAGTGTTATTCTGGAGCATGGACCCGCAAACGTAGTCCAAGGAGGGGCGATCGTTGGAAAAACAAGGAGTCGAGTTTATCGATTCCCGTTTCAGATAAAACGGCAGCGCCCGTCACAGGTGGAAAAGTTAAAAATAAGCGTAAAAATAGGACTACTGTAAAAGGCGCCTTTAGTAAAATTAAATCTAGTTAAAATATATGACACACAGAACGAATAAACGAAAGGGGGGGATTGGTGTAAGCACCAGATATATACTCAGTCAAATAAACAAAGTATTTAAAACCTTATTCGAGGAAATTAAGGAGTTGCGAGAAGATAATAATAATATCGATACTATCAAATATTTAGACAAAACCACTGAAAGGTCTACCCAATCATTACTAGATCAAATTAAGGATTCTAAATATTGGTATAATGACACGGAGAAACATAAAAAAGAAAATATTAAATGGGTAATTACATCAATTGCATCATTAAACGGTTGCTTAATTTTAGATGTTTTAGAAAATAGTTTATTTGAAACGGCTAAATTGTTAATCGAGAACGACGTTGATCTAAAAGTTTATTATACAAATGGGTGGATATGTAAACACAATCCTCTAAATTATTATATTGAAAAAGACACAACGGACAAGTTTTTGTTTGACTTATTAACAAAAGAACAAGATGTTTGTTGGTATTATTTTGATACAAGAATCAGAATGCCCATGGGGGGAATAAAGCATACAAAAAATCCAGTAGAATATCTTATGGAAAATAAATTACCAAATCGTTTTGAAAAAATAGGTTATCTAATTGAAATGATGGATAAGCACAATATGAAATGGAGCGATAAAAACAAAACAGTCCCTTTTGCGCGGTGTCCCATTCTTGGTAGTGATTACACGTTTTTAATGTTGCAATGCAAAAATCCAATAGACGATGACGAAGAAAACAAAAAAATAATTGATATGTTACTTAATAAGTTTAAATCCGAATACATTAATGCAGTTGCAGTTATTGTGGATACTTATAAATACAATGCGACAGCTTTAGATTTATGTAAACATGAAACATTAAAAAAATATTTAATCGAGAAAGGCGCAAAAACTTACAATGAATTAAATAATGAGGAGCGTAAACAAATAGTTGACAAACGCAAACGCACATTGCAAGCCGAACTTGACTCTTTAAACCGTCAACAAAATTACGGTGGAAAGTCTAGCAAAACGAGACGTAATAAATCTATACGTAACAAATCCATAAAACGTCGATAAATTGTTATTTTCCTATTTCAGAAAATAACAAATATTACATTTAAGAAGAAATGCGCTTATTGGGGATATTTACGTCCACCAAATAAATCGAGTTCTCGGTCACAATGATATACTCCGATCCCACTTTGTAAATCTTGGAAATGGGACTGGTGTATTCCTCTTCGCTCTTTACCAAGAGCTTCTCCTGGTTCTCCTTAACACCGATCAAAACGGTCTTATCCAAGGAATTGGTCCAGTAGTCCATCATAATGGGCTTATCCTCCACAATCGCCAACTTGGTAGCATGTTGGAGTGTGGTGGATTCGGGAAGGCGATATCCTGACGCTGTCGTAACAGCGGTGGAAGTTTGAGTCGTGGCAGTCGCGGGTTTGCTCATTTTATATGAAATTATAAATTATATTTGCGATTTTACTTTAAATAGTTATTTTGATTTATTCTTATTTCGGGAAACCTCGCGAAAATTCCTAAATATTTGCCGCGTATACTATAACGATGCCGGCGTCGATTGAAGATCAGATTATCGAAGTTTATAGCGTTGCTATGCAAGAATATATGAAATATATTGCTGTGTCTGATGCAGTCAAACAATCCAAATATTCGTCGCAAATTGTGCACGTAGGATGGAAAACACTTTCTCATGTTTTTAATGTAATATATATAAAAACCCGCGATTTGGAGACCACGTATCGTTCTTTTCAAAAGGCGTATTTAGTATATTTAGAATACGTAGAACAAATCATATGTGCCATGCCTATGAGTAAATTTGAAAGTAACGGCGTTGTTCAGTTTGTTTATAATAAAATTTTCAATGAGCTGAGCGCGAAAACCGCAAGCTCGCCTGCCAATATTGTGGTTACGGCAATTCACGATGATTTTTTAAACTGGATTAACACGTTTTCGTCTATAGTGTACAACTGGCAAAACGACCGACTTTCTATTAACGATCGCTATAATTTAGGAGATAAATATTTACAATCTTATTTGATATTATTCTGTAAACTGGAAAATCGCGATTGGATTATAATATTTAATGGAATATTAGAAAATTGCGCTACTTTTCGCCACGACGTTACCTCATATTCTAAATTGTTGACTGATTGGTATCATTTCGCAAAACCTCGTAAACTTCCGGATACAGAAAAAATAAAAGAGCTATGTTTACAACGTTTTTGTATTGAACGCGAAAAGTTCGACGAATTAGCGATACAAGAAAACTCGCGCCAATTATTGGAATGGATATTTAAGGGCTAATGTTATCTCGATAATAATCCTGAGTCATTACAATTGATTTTTTGCGTATTTTTTCCTTTTTAATTTTGATCGCCGGTTCATCGGAACTACTACAAATATTTTGATATTCGGCTTCAAGAACGCTCTTGATGAAATCAAATATGAAATATAGGATTTTCTCCGAACAGTTGCCTACGATTAAACAGCTGCCCGTCCTGAAGATCATAAACGAAACTTCTGTGTATTTATTATTTTCGTCGAGTTCGCTCATTTTCATATTTCTATCAGTCGCGTCAGTAATAGATCCTTTTTGTTTTTCCGAGTCGAATCCAATTTCATGATTAAAGTAGAATTTACATTTCACTCCGGGGTAACTACAAGGATCAAACGCGGATTCGATTCTATACTTATCACTCCTAAGAATGGCGTGTAGTCGGTCGCGATTAATATAAAACCCGCAATTGAAATTCGAGTTAATGAGGACGCTATCTTCTTTTTCATTTTCGATGAAATCAACTGGAATATCAGACTCTATATATCTCGATAAAATATCAAGAACCACGATCTTCACCGCATCCAATAAGCCGGCGTTTAATATTCCGGGAATTTCCATTTTTCCCGTATTGAATACTTTAACGTGAATCTCGCGGAAAGCTCCGTCGTGTTTAAATCGTAGAATCATAGCAAAACAATTATAAAACGCATTTTTTACCTTCCCTCGGCAGTTCATAATGTCTTTCTTTGAAACGCCCACTGTGATTTTACGTTCGTCTTTGAATTTGATTCTACGCGCTGCGGGATTGTTGATTTGTTTAATTATATGCTCGGAATAATATTGAATGGAAGTTAAACGCGACTTGTATTCTTCGTAATCTTCTGGAGTTTTAGATACAATTTTCATTTGTTTCTTTACCACGCCGCTAATGGGCTTCCAATATTCGATAACCGGAATTTCCCAAAATATCTTATTAATTTCAACGGGTTGGTTCAAAAACAATACCTTGGTTTTCGTGGATATGTATAATTCTTGGCATTTAGGAAGATTGGTCGCCGTGAATGTTTTCGGCTCTGCTTTTATAGGTTGCTGGATTTCTACGCCCCCCAATAAATATTGTTGCCACTCGTCATCTATTGATTTTTGTTTTATAGACAACGTTTCGTTATCAGGTATGGATTCATAGAGCGGCTCGATTTCTTGTAACATTATATTGTATCTTTAGGATGATATAAAGAAGACGATTTTCTTTATATCATTTCAATTTTTGTTATGAGAAAAAAATCTATTTATAATGTATAGGATGATTGCTGCCGAAAACAAAATAATTCGGGGGGTAGCCAAAAAAATAACTGAAATAAATATACACAATCAGCGTCCTATAGTTGAATATATTAATAATGAATTTAAGAAATCATGTCCCGTTTATATTGATAATAAAAAAGAACCCGCAGTGGACTCCGGAATTGAACCTATGAGTGCATCATCGAGTCCTGTCGATAGTTATTTGAATAATCTTAAACAACGTCTTACCAAATACTATTAGAAGAATCTATCTGTATTCCATCCAAATCTTACCTAATAGATTATTACCCAATACTACTATATTTCCATCTATTATTAATCCTTTTCCTTCCCATATTCTAGTTGTTTTTAATTTTTCTTGACTACATCTCATAGCAGGGTGGATCAATATTTTAGTTCCGCTTTTCAGTAAATCTCGTCGAACTTCTTCATAGTTATTGAACTTCCATGTGCATATTTTACGTTGCACATCTATACTAATAGTTGTCCATAGTGTCAATTCTATGCTATTCAATAATAGCCCTTTTTTGCCGCCCATTTTTTTAGCAACTGCTCCTGTTTTATATTGTGACGGTTTTGTAAATGTATTACCGTAATCTAATAAAACCTTTTTTCTAGTTTCATTTTCACATAGTTCTCCAAGACGAATATATTTTTCTCCGTGAAAACAATGTTCACCGCTTTCATATATCCTTTTATTATCGCCATCTATGATAACGATATCATTCTCCCAAAAATTACTCAATGACCTATATTCTTTCTTTCCGGAATAGAAATTAATAACACTATTGTTCAATAGATCGCGTTCCGTCATTTTGTTATTACTTGCACGTTAAGAAAAATAATCAATTTTACACCGATGAACATTTAAAATGGGACAAACCGCCTTTGGCGGTTTGCCTTTTAATTGATTTATCGGTAACGTTGCCCTTGAAAATCTAGTGGAACGCCCAAAGGGCGTCCCATTTTCACAAGTTCATTACGAAGTTGGAGAAATATTCAAGGGTGTATTATAACGTTTGAAATGTGTAAAATAATAAATAATGGTTGTTATTTATTATATTTCGACAACCGCAGGATTCGAACCTACGAGGACATGGTCCAATGGATTTCAAGTCCATCGCCTTAACCACTCGGCCAGGTTGCCTTAGATGCGCTTAAGGGCGCATAGTTTTATTATGCATACGTCTTTATGTATGTTTTTTTGATAAAAATAAAACATACATAACATAAAATTGATTAAAGGAATTTTGA
>Ga0114979_10001128_pt1 | contig 17818 bp, 15 predicted proteins | sample S_140625_EF_Meta_FD_87315 | JGI IMG/M metagenome (GOLD analysis project Ga0114979, IMG submission 87315) | Freshwater microbial communities from Lake Simoncouche, Canada to study carbon cycling - S_140625_EF_MetaG | ecosystem: Environmental > Aquatic > Freshwater > Lake | place: Lake...
AAAACAGTTACAGGTGCTTATTTCAAGTTATTTACGTAAACCTGAAAAGTCTAATGAAGTAGAAGAGTTGACTGAAAATCTATTTATTATAGTTACTAAATCAAAGGGTTATTTAGACAAAGGCGAAACTAAGTCTGCTTGGGAAGGTATTATTAAAAATGTTGAATTTGTTACTATTTTGAAACCAAAAATGAAGGACTATCCTAGTATAACCAATAAAACTATTTTTAAACATATGGATATTTTTGAAGAAATTTCTTAGGCTTAAAATATATTTTTATATACATTTTTATTGTCATGCTGGTACTGGTATAATTTATATTTTTAATAAATTAAAAAATATAAATATTTATATAAACATAATAATAGTAAGTATAGTAAAGATATATATACTATTATGTTTGAAATTTTAGTCGATAATACATTAAAGCAAAAAAATAAAAAAGAATGGGAAAGAATTAACAATCTTTGGCTTGAAGTTAAAAATAATCATAAGTCTCATAATCCTGATTTATACGATACAGAGTCTGATAGTTCCGATGACTGTAGCAAACCGTGTAAAGAACTAAAAAGGGCAGATAGTAGTTATGATGAGTTGTTATTTGCTCATGACTGTATAATAACAGAAAAGAATGAAATAGAGTGTGATACTCCTATATATGATGGTATAGAAGACTCTAAGACACATTTCACATCATCGTCTAATGATAATGATAATGACAACGATACTGAAAATTCGTATAAAATTACAATAGATGAAATAAAAACGAAGTACATTGTAGAAAATTCATACATGTTAGAAATAGATTATTCAATAAACTATAACATGAAAATGCTAACACATCTTGCTAGTTATTATAATATTATTAAAAATAATAACAACGGACTAGGAGTAGTTGTTTCAAAAAGTAAAGACGATAAAACAAAAAAAACAAAAAAACTTCTTAAACCGGAATTAATAAAAGAAATTATTTTATTTGAAACAAATTATGAAAACCATAGTATTGTATTAAAATTTAGAAAAATGTTAGAAAAAATAGATGCTCTTAAGAAAGATAAGTATTTTTCATCTTTTATTTTATTTTCTTGATTATAGATAACATTTATTGTATTCAAATATTATTACATAAATAATAATATAAAAATTATTATTGATGTAATATAAGTAATAGTTACAAAAGTACCATGAGTGTATCGAGTGCACCTTTAATAAAATCTATTACAGATATAAAATATTGTTTATATATTAACTTGACAACTAGACCTGATAGAAAAATACACATTGAAGGTCAATTGCGAGGTATCGGTTTAAACCCGACTAGATTTAATGCTATTAAGTTAAAAAATGGTAGAATCGGTTGTAGTATGAGTCATCTAAAGTGTTTACAAATTGCAAAGAATAATAATTGGCCATATGTTATGATTTGCGAAGATGATTTATTAATTTTAAATAATGAAATATTTATAAAACATATTAATAAATTTTTTAGAATGCATGGTGATGAGTCAGTTGATAGTAAGTGGAATGTTTTGTTACTTGCTGGAAATAATGTACCTCCTTATAAAAAAATAGATGACACTTGTATTCAGGTATCTCATTGTCAAACTACTACTGGTTACATTGTAAAAAGAGACTACTATGATATTTTGATGGATAATATAAGAATAGGTATAGAAAATTTAATGAAAACACCCGACCAACATATTATCTATGCTATTGATAAATTTTGGATAAAATTGCAAAAACAGCACGTATGGTATATGCTTGCTCCTATTGTTGCCGTTCAAAGAGAGGACTATAGTGATATTGAAGAAAGAAAAACAAACTATGAAAATATTATGAAGGATATAGACAAACCACATTTAGTTCACCAACAAAATCATATACAACAAAAACAAAAAGGCAAAGCTTCTCTTTTATCTAACTTACCTTCAATGACATCAGCATCGACATCAGCATCAGCATCACATATGTCATTATTACTACGAAAGTAATTACGCATTGTGTGTCACATGTCACATGTCAAATCTTATGCGTTTCTAATTTTATTCCAACTTTTTGGACACATGTCACTTGTATTATGCTGTGATAGCTGTGGTCCGAACCAGTTTTCAGGGTAACATACAACTTTATCATGATTGTTGTTAAAATATGCGGCCCACCAACTAAAACTACTATTTGCGATTATATTATGTTGACAACAACTCATTAATAATAGTTGTCGCCAATCTTCCATTTTAGGTTCACCACCTCTTTCAAATTCCAGTTCCTGTCCCTGTTCCTGTCCCTGTTCCTGTTCCTGCAAATATTCCATACATCCAGCCTTTATTTTCTCAACTTTATTGTTTATTTCACCAATATCTTCTTCCTCGCAGAAATATAAAATCGTCCATTTTGTTTTACTCTGCATTTTATTTAAAATAAATTTTATACTATTTATATAGTACTCGTCATCAAGAATGGGATGACAGTTTTGCAGAACCTTATAGTCACCCATTCGAAAATGAACCGATATTACATTACTTTTCTCATACTTTTTGTAATATGTATTTCTAACTTCTAGTCTCGACTCATCTAATCCTATATATCGAGCAATATTTTTATATTCTTTATCAAAATATTTGTAACTCTGAAAGTAACCATATAACATTATGTCACCATGTTTTTTTATTACTTCAGGCAATATTTGTATTTTATTATACTTAAACTCCTTCTCTTTATAAACATGATACTTCATTTTTTTTATATCAATAAGTGACGTATTTTTATTTAACTCTTTTAAAAAACTATCCCAATATGTATCACTTCTTTTATCTGTTTCCAGCTTATTTTTTGGAAAATTAAAGCTTGTTTTCGTTTCTATTGAAAGCGCTATTGTAGTGTAAATTTGAAATAATTGATTACCTAGCCCTCCCATAATAATACACGATATCATATGTGTACTTTTTAGTTGATATTTGTATACGTAATGTACTGTATATGTTTTAAAATATTATATTTAATTATTTATAATCTATAATTAATTAAATCTATAAATAATTAAATCTATAATTAATTAAATCTATAATTAATTAAATATATAAATTTAATATGTATAGTTATTATAATGGTGCGTTCAAGGCTTGTTCCAAGTATTAATTATATAGAACTAAAATCATTAGATCCTTCGGATACACAGGAACATAATTATAAAGCCCCTTTATATGAAGCCTCTGTTTTAGGTATTAATACAATTATAAGTATAGGTAATATTAAAAACACATATATATCACAAAATATTGTATACTATCCAATTTACCTTATTAAAAATGATAAGGTATTGTCACAAATCGGTGTATATGAAATGTTTCAATCAGATATTCCTTTATTATTAGATGATGCGGGTGATATAAATCTCGAAAAAGCTCCGTCGCCTTTATTATATTCATTTGTTAAAAAGTCGCTAATTCAACAAGCAGTATATATACCGGAAAATCCTGATGCGGCAAAGGAGCCTGCTAAAAAATCCAGTAAAGTATTGGGAACTAAAAGTAAAAAACTTTCTCTCGAATCTCTTGAGTCTCAAATTGATAAAATAGCAGTACCAGAATTCGATAAAGGACGTAAAGATGAAGATGAACGCGATGAAGCCTTACAAGCAGCTATTCGTGCATCTCTTGAACCTGTTCGTTTATCTGATGTTCCTTTAAAAAGGAAAAATATTCCTGTTCAAAATCTCGAACAATCTATCGCTGAAAATAAAGCATACCGTCAATCTAAAGACGAACCATGGGTACAGTCTTACTATCATAATAATAACTTTAAAGTAATTAGAAACCAAGGTGGAGGTGACTGTTTATTTATGGCCATTTGTCAGGCATTTCTTTCTATCGAGCCTGATAGTGACATAAGTGTTATTCAGCTACGACGAATGCTCGCAGCTTTTTTGACTGAAAGCCAGTTTTCCGATTATAGAGAAAGATATGAAATGTTTTCAAAGACATTAAAAGAATTACGCGATGAAAATACAAAGTTGTCAACTGATAATGAAGAATTAGCAGAAAGGGCAACACAACCTGGTATAACATTAACAGACAAAACAGCACTAAAACTACAAGCTGATGAAAATAAAAAGAGACACCATGAAATAGTAGATGAAATTCAGTTATATAAAGGATACATACGCGACGTTTACTTCATGAAAGGTGTAAAAACGGTTGAAGCATTGAGAGACATGATAAGAAAAGGTGAAATGACTAGTGAATATTGGGGCGACGAGTGGGCTATTGCGACATTAGAACTTATTTTAAATGTTAAATTTATTGTTTTATCACATCGAGACTATTTAGAAAACGATAGAAAACCATATACGCAATCGAATGTTATTATATGTGGAAGTAATATAGATAAAAAAAGATATGAGGAAATAGATACGCTTCTCAAAGAAGATAAGAAGCATGGGTCTATGGGAGCCATGGAAGCAACAGAAGCAACAGAAGCAACAGATGCGAGAGATAAATCGAAAATGAAAGAATTAGAAGTTAGAAATCCAGACTACTATATTATCCTCTCACATACAGGACTACACTACGAGTTAGTTACATATCGTGATACAGCTATATTTACATTCCCAGAAATTCCATTTTGTGTTAAACTTCAAATTGCAAATAGATGTATCGAGTCTTCTGCTGGAAACCTTGAATCGTTTTCGGGTACATATCAAAAAATACCACAATTTGTTCTTTTTTATCAACACGAATTGGGTCTAGGAGATATAGGAAAAGGTTCAGGTGCTGGTTTTGACCAAGGTGGCGGTGGAGGTGCTTCTGCGAACCATGTTCTTACTGCAAATCCCCATTTTGACCCATCTATTGTTTTAATTTATCATGCTAAATCTACAGACGAATTACCAGGTCATGCTCAGGGCGACCATGTATCAAACAAAAATAAGTCGGCTTTTATTTCTCTTATAGCGTCGGGTAAAGGCAAAAATAATTGGCGTAAAAAATTATCGAATGAATGGTGTGAGCCTTTTACATTAGATGGACATAGGTGGCTTTCCGTGGAGCATTATTATCAGGCGAATAAGTTTTTAAAACGGCATCCTGAATTTTATTTGTTATTTACGATGGATGCAAACAAAAAGAGTAAATACTACGATGAAGCTTCTATATTATCGCGCATTTCTCAAGATGTAGATTTAGCAAAAGTTGCTGGTAAGAAAGTACCAAAAACTATAATTGATGGTAAAAAGGTTACTCTTCGTCCAGATGATGTTGATATAGATTCGGAGTTCTTTAATGGACGCAATACTCGTGTTCTTGAAGATGGAACTATGGCGAAATTTGACCAAAATGAAGACCTTGCTAAAATTCTTCTTATGACAAATAATGCAAAATTAATAAACTATGTGTTCTCAAAACAACCAACAGTATCGATACATTTAATGCGAGTCCGTTCAAAGTTGAGAACAAAAAAAGGAGGTGTAAATGTATTTGAAACTGTTCACGATAGAGACCGATAGACACTGATAAATAAAAATATTTAATAACTATTATTTTAAGGTATTTTAAAAAAATATAGTATTATATTAGTAATAAATATACTACTATATTAATACCGATGGAAATAGAACAAAAAGTGGGTGCAAACCAAAAAGTGGGTGCAAACGCAAATGTAAATGTAAATGTAACAGTTGATGATTATAATTTTTTAAAAATGATGCAACTTACTGATAAAAATTATAATAAAATTAGAAAAGTTAACAAGCAACAGCTTTCTAAAAATTCTAATAATCCTAGACAGTCTGAAATAAATAATCAAATACAAATTTTATATGATGAAATAGATAATGAATTTAATAGTTTTAAGTCCAATACCTCGTCGCCTTGTTTTAAACATAAAATTATAAAGTTAGATAAAAGTAACACAGTTTTACATCCGTCAATATTTAAAAGTACATATGTTCCTACCAAGATTGCGGACTATATTAAAGAAAAGGCAAAAATTTTATTAGAATATAGTTGTGACCTAGGTAATGGAAAGAATGTTATAGTAAAATTTATATTATTCGATAGTAGCCGATATGAGTTAAATAATATTAGAAAAAAAAGTGCTTCATATTTTAAACAATGTGTATTAAAAATATATATATGGTTAAAACTGTTGTCAAAATATTCTAGCATTGAATGTGGGAAAAATTTAGAGTGTTTTATTTATTTAACACCATTTAAAAGGAAACTTCCTAGTTGTTCGGGTGTTGAACCGGTATCTAATATGTATCATTATAATGATTCGCCGGAGAATGAAATAGATGAAGATGAAGATGATGATACTGAAAATATGTATGGAGCCGGGAATAAAAAAAGTAATGTAATCGGTGCTTCTCATGTGAATGGTGGAGTATCTGATGTATGTCAAATGGACGGTCGTATTGTTGTATACAGAAGGGAAGAATGGTTTAAGGTATTAATTCACGAAACTATGCATAACTATGGTTTGGATTTTTCCACATTAAATATATCAACTGCAAATAAAAAGTTGCAATCTATTTTTGCAATACAAACCGATATAAAAATATTCGAGTCATATTGTGAAATTTGGGCTAGGATTATGAATGTATTTTTCGAATCATACTTTGAAATGAATCGATACAGTCGTACATTATTTACGCCTTTGACTACTAGAAAAAAATTCATAAATAATATACACAAACAACATTTTATTTCTCTTAAAAATGGACACAAACATGTTGGTGTTGGTGTTGGTGTTGGTGTTGGTGTTGGTGTTGGTGTTGGTGTTGGTACAGATAAAAAAGAAAGATTTTTAAATATTTTTTATGATAATATTCAACATGAGTCTGTTTTTTCTATATTCCAATGTGTAAAAGTTTTGAACTTTATGGGACTCGACTATAATATTATATCAAACTGCAATGATGCAAATTACGTTATTGTTAAAAAATTATATAAAGAACAAACAAATGTATTTGCTTACTATATTATTGTAGCCGTTTTAATCGCAAACTTTAATAATTTTATTCTATGGTGTATCGATAACAATACAAATTTATTTAATTTTAAAAAGGAAAATGCTTCGGTTGATAGTTTCGTTATGTTTATTTCTAAAAATTATAAAAATAATGATTTATTAAAGATGATTGTTGGTTTGGAAAAAAGGTTAGAAAATAGAGCACCAAATGATGAAATATTATTAACTACTATGCGTATGACGGTGTTAGGGGGAAACAGATGACGGAGTTTGCGATATTACATATATTCAAATGTACAGTTTTCTCTTTTTATTTTATTTTTTCTCCATTCGATAGATGCGTCTATAAAATCTATGTTATATGAGTATATTGTATTTGTATTTGTATTTGTATTTGTATTTGTATTTTTCAATATTTTAGTAGGCGTGATGGAGCAAACACACTGTTGTGATTTTTGTTGTTTTGCTTGGTTTCTAGTAAAGGCCATGTTTGTTGTGTGCTATGAATCGGAATACTATAGTTATAGTTTTATAATTATTAATCAATTTCTTTATATAAAAAATTGATGAATATAATATAACAATAAAATACTATAAACAAGACTTAAATAATATCTAAAAACAGACATTAGGACAAAAAGGTAAGAAATGGGAATTCGCATGTTGAACAAGTTTATTCAAGACAAATGCAAATCATCTATATCGCGTATAAATTTATCAGAATTATCTGGAAAGAAAGTTGCCGTTGACATAAGTATATATCTGTATAAATTTCTTAGTGACAATGTTTTGTTAGAAAATTTATATTTAATGATTTCCATTTTCCGAGAACATAATATAATACCGATTTTCGTATTTGACGGAAAACCACCGGTTGAAAAAAATGATACAATAGCGTTTAGAAAAAAAACAAAAAGAAATGCACGTGAGGAGTACTATCGTTTGAAGCAAATACTAGATGATATCGAATCAGATACAGGTGCTGGTGCTGGTGCTGGTGCTGGTGCTGGTGCTATATCAGACGCAGGTGTTGTATCGGATAGTGATAGCAATAGCAATACTATTGTAGAATTCGATGAAGAAACGACGATTAGTATTCCATCAAAAAGTGTTGATATTCGATTAATGATGGATAAATTAAAGAAAAAATTTGTCATTCTTAAGTCGGACCATATTCAAAATGCAAAAACATTGTTGCAAGCTTATGGTATGACGTATATCGAGTCGCCTGGTGAGGCTGATATGCTTTGTGCGAAGCTTGTCTCGAAAAATATAGTATATGCGTGTATTAGTGAAGATACGGACATGTTTGTATACGGATGTTCGCGTGTTCTTCGATATTTAAGTTTAACATCTTCCACGGCAATTTTATACGACTTTCAGGAAATTATAAAAACGTTGGATATGACTACATATGAATTTAGACAACTTTGTATTATGTATGGATGCGACTACTTACCAAAAAATGAAAAACAAAATTATAAAAATATGACGATATTTAACTCATATAAGATGTTTAAAAGTTACAAAGAATATTATAATAATATAGTTGGTAGTGAACATGAACATGATAAACTCGACTTTTATAAGTGGTTGTTGAGTCAAAATAATAATATGTCTTCATATATTGATGAAGCATCTAAAATTATAGACTTGTTTGATATTTCATCTTATGATAATTTAGAACTTTACGATAATGTGAAAATAATGAATGGTCCAATTGACAGAAAAAGATTAATCGAAGTTATGGAAAAAGAAAACTTCATATTTATTGATTAATTGATTGATTGATTGATTGATTGATTGATTGATTGAAAATATATATAAAAATAAAATATATATATATATTATAAAATGAAATTCGGTCATATTGTTCACGAAGTCGGTCATGTTGTTCATGAAGGTCTTGAAATCACTAGCCATCTTGGCGGTGCTGTAGGAAATGCTAGTTCTACCATTTTGGATGCCGGTGCAGCAATTCATGATTTCCAACACCACGATTATGTCGGAGGTATTATCGAAACTGGTGAAACTATCTATCATGGTGTCGAAACCTATGGCGATGGCGCTTCAGGCGATTGGTTTTAAATAATTTTTTATTTTTATTTAGAATTTCTTAAAAAATGACATAGGATTGTATGTCATTTTTTGATTTTTATTTGTTTTTGATTTTTATTTGTTTTTGATTTTTATTTGTTTTTGATTTTTATTTGTTTTTGATTTTTATTTTTATTATTGTGTAAGAGCAAAGATTAACACTATGGTTACTTAAGAAGAAGCGACAGCGACGGCAGGAGTAGCCTTAGCAAAGTGGGGAGACATGTACTTCTGAAGGTTGAAGTAAGTAAGCTCCTCATCCTTCTTCAATTGAAGGAGAGAACGAAGCTTGGAATCAGGGTTAATCTTGCGACCATTCTCCTTATCCTGAAGATTGTGAGTACGGATGTAAGCGTTAATCTCACGAGTCACCTCAGTACGAGCCCACTCAGTGCCGACGGGCTTTCCAAGAAAGTTAGCCAACTCCTTGGAAATCAGAGTAGGCTTGACGAAGCCAGAAGGAGCACGGTTGCCGGACTTGCGCTTACGCTTGGAAATCTTCTGAGCAGCACGCATCTCACGAGCAACATGGCGCTCCAAAGTACGGAAGTCACTGCGAAGAGTAGACAGACCAGAGCTCAAAGTCTGAAGCTTGGAACCAAAGTCACTAAACAAAGAAGAAAGAGAGGATACCTCAATCGCACTACCCTCGGTGTGGGCATCAGTTGAAGTAGCAGCAACGGGAGCAGGAGCAGGAGTTACAGGAGCATCAGTCTTGGGAGTCTTGGGAGCCTTAGCGGCCTTAGAAGCAGGAGCAGGAGCAGCCTCCTTAGAAGGAGTAGCAGCAGGAACGGGAGTGGGAGCCGAAGCAGTAGAGGAGGTTTTCTTAGCCATCTTGTAGTTGGTATACATTACTATGTGAGGTCTTTTTAAGTATTTTTAGACAATATATATTATATTGATTTATATGTCCCAAAAAATGTCCTCTATTATCGTCTAAAAATAATTAATATGTAATGCGTTTTTTTTTAAGTTAATATTCTTAAGGAATATATACAACCGCATCATATAACCAGGGCATAGCATCGCGAGCAGGTTGACTAACTAACGTAAGAGCAGATAACACGTAAAATGTTCCCAACATTTTATTATCTACATGTACTGCAGATTTTACAAGATTTTCTATTATTTGCACATTATACTTTACTAGTGTTTCAATCGAAAGGTTAGTCAGTGAAGCATTATTCGCTACATTTGTAAAATAAGGAGTTCCCAAAAATGGAGTACCATGTGGAGGACATATCTCCTGTTTCTTCGCAGCTGTCAATAACGCTCTGTAGTTCCAAATATCCACCAACTCTCTCGCAAATCTTATATGTGCATTTCTAGAAAGGTCGCTAAACCACTCCGAGTTAGCATAATTACCATACGAATTCATCGTCTGAAATAATTCCAATATTTTTAACTCCATTCGTTTAACAGGGTCCATCACCTCATTCTTTAACTCTATTTCTATGGGGATTTTTAACGTCTTTGATATCCTTATCATACTTGATACGTTTTCTTTTACTTTACTATCAAATTCACTCCTATTATACGGATTCTTCGCCCTCAATCCTTCTTTCTGTATTAAATTGTATAGTGAAACAATATTAAAACCATATACAAAATCGTCCTCATCACGATAACTATAAAATTGAGTCGCCGGTATCTCTATCATATCATCCATTGTAAAAAAATCTGTATCATTTGTACATATCTTACGGTCTATTAACGCGGGACCCTGTAACCTATGCAATTTTCTATGTAGAAAACCTCTAAATACCTTTTGTATTTTTAACGGACCAACCGAATTCTTACAATACTCATATAACCTCTTCGTTAAATCATCCTTGTTACCACCTTTCGATATCTTATACTTCGTGCACAACTTCTTTAACTCATCCATCTTATATTTCACTAAAAGCAAATTATTATAACTATTAATAGACAACTCTTCCGGTTTCTTTACCACCTTAACATTATTTACTTTATCACGGTCTTCGCATTTATTATTCGAAATTTCTGTTTTAGTATTTATTTTGATATTCAATTTAGAATTTGATTTTAACCCTTTCTCACGCTTTTCATTCTTCTCTACCTTTTTATCTTCTATACTATTAGTTATCGTTTCACCATCTATCGCGCCTCCGATCATCCCCGTTGCTCCTTCATCCTGAAAACTTACTGATACAATTATCTCATTCACACCATTTATGTGACTACCAATAATCATCGACATTCTCTTGTATGTATGTTATGTATGCGTACGTGTATGTATATTCTTATATATTAACAATATTTTTTTAATATCTTATTGTACAATACATTTACTATAACTATAAATACCACACCATTGTTTATTCTGCACGGCATTATCATCATACAGTACTATAACGGTACATAACGATCATATATACATATAAACTATGTTACTATTTTTAGAATATTTGCAACATATTTGCAAAATATTATTTCTACATACAGTTTTCATTTTCGAATTATCATTTATAACACGCCGAATTTCCCAAAACAGAAAATTGAAGACACCATAAACCTTAATATTATATAGCACGAACAATCAGTTACAAAGCCAATCCACAAACCAACAATACAATGTCAGCTCAATCAGCCACCAAGTCCTCAAGCAAATCATCCGCCCCCAAGGAGATCATCTCCGGCGAGACTTTCAATCCCGACAAGGATATCAAATACTCCAAGCCCAAGGTTAATGCCTCCGGTGGTAAGAGTGTTGGAATTCTCAACTCTACCACCAACGGTGCAACTTATGTGTCTACTCCTCTCATGATGACGTGGGGTGTTTCGGCATTCGAAGACAAGAAAACCGGCGAAAAGTCGTACAGCATGTCGCTGCAGTTTCCCGGCGAGGAATACAATACTCCTGCTATCGCCAAGTTCCGTGCAAATGTCGTCAAGTTCGAGGAGAAAATCAAGGCAGACGCTCTCGCAAACCAAAAGGAATGGTTCGGAAAGTCAACCATGACCAAAGACCACATCGACATGTTCTGGACTCCTATTCTCAAGTTCGCCAAGGGTGAAAACGGAGAGCCTGACCACAACAAGAACCCGACCCTCAATGTCAAGATGCCCATCTGGGAGGGTGTGTGGAATGTTGAGCTGTTCGACCCCCAATCTCGCAAAATCTTCCCTGATGCTACAAACGAACACGTTACTCCTGTCGACTTGATTGCAAAGGGTTCTCATGTTGCCGTCGTTCTCCAATGCGGTGGTGTCTGGTTCGCCGGTGGTAAATTCGGAGTTACCTGGAAGCTGTTTCAAGCAGTCGTCAAGCCCAAGACTACTCTTCGCGGCAAGTGTCACATTCAGCTTTCATGCGATGACAAGAAGATTGTAGAGACGCAAGAGCTCGACACTGTCAGCGACGACGATGTTCCTGTTACTCAAACCGAGGATTCTGATGGAGAAGAAGAAGAAGAGGAAGAGAGCCATGGTCCTACAAGAGTTGCATCAACTCCTGCACCTGCGCCGGCTCCTGCGCCTGCTCCTGCACCCGCTCCCGCTCCTGCTCCAGTACAAGCAGCTAGCGAAGAGTCAGGCGCCAGGAAGATTGTGAAGAAGATTGTCAAGAAGTAAAACAAAATACAAGAACCATGTTTCACACACAGATGCAGTCAGTAAGTAACTAAAAATTAAATGGTTAAGCAAAATATACAGGTAAGTGAATATGATTGTGACTATAACATGTAATAAATTATAAAATAACTAACACATTTTCATATGCAGGTACCATATTTTTTTATGTGGTTTCGATTACAAAACCATATAAAAATTAAAACTAAAACTAAAATTATAATTAAAACTTGTACTTAACCTTTGCGTATTCGGCATACTTTTTACCAAAGGTATTTTCTAATAATAAAATATAACTTCTAATAACTTCATTATATGATACATTATTTTTTTCTACCATACTTAACAGTTTTGTAAAACCTTGTATTAGATCTTGTATAACTTTATCATGCATGGTGTTGCGTTGTTGTTGTTGTTGTTGTTGTTGTCTTAAAACAAATGATAATATTTTTATAATACTTTTAAAAAAAGTTATGTAGTCCTGATTTTTATCGCTATACCCTTTATATTTACGCAACTCTCCGTCTCCATAGTCTATAATTTTCGCACAGTAAGGATTCGCCAAAGAAACAGGCTCAATAAGAAACACAGAATCAGTATCAAGCGTTTTGTGTAATATATTATTATCAATCATCTTTTTTATACCAACGATAATGTTTGCAAGAAGGCTAAATAAAATACCCGGTTCTGGTATTGTTTTTTCATCTTTTCTTATATTAAAAACATTTTTCAAGTAGTATGTTAAGTTATGATTACCTGAAAATGCTATATTAAAAACAAAGAATTCGTCTATTTTGTAGCTTGGTTTTGTTAAAGAACATTGTTGAAAGTCGGGAGGTACATGTTTATCTTCTAACTCAAAAGCGTCTATTAACAAGCTATGAAATAAGCCTTTTGGGTCTATATCTTTCATTTTTTTAAGAATTTTATACTCATGTCTGTATTCACTAAATGCGTTGTTCTTAAGAACTACTTTTGAAACAATATTTTTGTCATGCTTTTCGGCATTTTTGGCGGTAAGTTCAGGTCGAAAAACACAACCAAAGTTTCCCTGTCCTATAAGTGAACCTCCTACTAATTTTCTATATCTATTTCGACGTGTAGTTTTATGTAACGCTCTACTATTTTTATTTGATTTATATTTTTTACTTTTATGATTTTTATATGTTTTTCTCATAACTGAGCAGAAAGTATTGTATATATTACAATATTACTTTATTTTTTATCTATCATAATTTCTTTGCCTATATTTTTTATTATTTTTTTCTCATAATTATTATAGTTTTCAATTGGTTCACATATTGAACGCATCATAGTTAAGTACTCCAGTTGCTTTCTTTCTGTGTCCATCCAGTCTGGATTATCTATCGCCCATTGCTGTAATGCAGTGCGCTCCTTATCGGCAATTTTTACAATTGTATTTTTCATCATGTCATGACTATCATCTTTCAACCACTTGTCTTCATCTTTTATATACATGATGTCACGTTTTATATCCGTGCAATGAATAGGACGTTTGTAAATATCCAATTCTTTGAGTCCTTTTATTAAAACATCGGTTATACCACGTGATATACCGTTTGTTTTTGAGAATAGTAAGTCTTCCAATGTTATTTTCAGAGAATCTATAAAATCTGATATGTTTAATGCATCCTTGCATTGCTCGTTCAAAAATACATTAAGATTAAAATTATTATTCATTGTATTATTAGTTGTGTTATTTGTATTATTAGTTATATTACCGATTTTTGGTATTATACTATTTATTTGCTCCTGTTGTCCTTTAATTATTTTCATCATTTCTTTATTATCATTTATCAATTCTATAAACATATGTTTAGTTATTATTATTTTATTGTCTGAGCATATTACATCTTCAATTGATTCACTCGTTCCTTTATTATTTTCTTCATCATGTATCGAATATTTCCCAGGTGTATTGACGGCGATACATGTTCGCTTATGCCTTGCTAGTCCTGGGCGATACTTGTAACTACTACCACATATGCAGCTAAAAACTTGCTCCCCTTTATTAAGCGTTTTATTTGTACCATTGGTTACCATTTTATGCTTCAAGGTCACCAAGTGTCTTTCGTAATCACTTTGCTTAGAGCATTTAAAGTCACAATTTTTGCACACAAAAAGTGGCGCGTTTTTGGCGTTTTTTTGATTACCCAAATCCATTTATATATGGTACATATAAAAAACGCCTAAATCCTTTTCCTACAATATATAAAAAAGTTGAAAAATTATGGTAACAAAATATTCAACAAAAAAACACGATTTAGAGCATTATGCTCTGAGTGATGAAACCGATGTTTTTTTTATATTTCTACCCCCGGTTTTCAAAAATGGACAAAAATAAATGTCCAATTTTGAAAAAGGGCCTCCGAGAGTTGAAATTTTCATACATCATCACTTTTTCAGCGTCCGCCCTCCCTTTTTGCGAAGGTTACCTTTATGCTTTCATTTTATAAAAATAATATTATACAAACAACAGCATTATCTAGGGAGCATACGTTTTGCATGTTATTTGCAAAAGATGGTGGCGAAAACGGGAAGGTAGTTTTTGGGTAAACAAGGATATGCATTTTTAGGGGATGTTTTTAATAATTTTGGTGATAGTTTTGGGAGGTTTTTCGGATGATGGTCGAAAAGTGTGGATGTTGTTTTATAGATTTATAGTATCTATAAAAACATGAGATGTTACAGATTCGTGAGAAATGGGGAAATTCGTTATCTAATAATTCAAATTCAAAACTGTTATTTATTCAAAATATTAACTTTTTATTATATATAAGTAGAAATACTAACATATAATATGGTTTCATGTATAGAATTGACAAATTATGGTATGGTTATTAGGATATTATTGACTATTATATTATTTTTTATTTTGTATTCACTTATGAAGGGTGGTAATAAATTTTGTAATAAATATTTTTTAGTAATATTAGCGATACTATTATTATTATTAGACTACTTTGATTTAATCCCGGATTTATATTACTATTATTATAAACCTAATTCTGCTGAAGCAAAATGTATATATGAGTTATCGCCAGAGGCGAAGTTAAATAGTCATAATCATGGTAAAAAAAACTACGATACATTATATTATAACATACTTGATAAATGCGTTGATACACTATCTTATATTCTTGCATATTTTGTTTTTAATTTAAATAATATATTCTTGTGTTTTTTACTATACAGGATGGTAGGTATAGGATTATATATTTATACACAAAACTCTAGATGGTTAATATTGTTTTTTGATTTCATGAAAGAATATTTAATATACTATTTTCTTGCAAAGAATGACTTATCATATATATGGTTTTTTATACTGTTAAAAATTTATTTTGAAATTTATCTTCACTCCTACTAGGTAACCTTTTTACTATATATCATGATGATATAACATATAGTAAAACAATGTAAAAACATTAACACAGTTCTATGTTAACGACTATAGATGACTTCTCTGCAATATCGTACATATTTTTAGAATTTATTATTGGTATTCCTGCACCAGGTAATACATATGTCTGATTATTTTTTATGTACAATGCCGCAGCATTTATCATAAATTTTTTACCACCTATTTCAAATTCAATGCATTGTTTTTCTAATAAATCTAAAATCCTCATACGAATATCTATGTATATATCGTTATTTGAGTCTATATATATATGAGAAGGCGTTACAGGAATACAGCGAACGATTAGGTCAACCGATGTATTATCTGTCTTTCCTAACTTATAGTACAACTCCGTATGCCATAGGGGGATATAAAACTTCTTCTCATCGTGCTCTAATACATATATGTTATTTTCTCCCATCAAATCATCCAAAGATACGGAAATAACAACCATGTTATCGAGAGCCATCTTATTTCTCATGATTTTCTCGAATAACTCCAATTTTTCAACACTTATATGAAAAGCCTTATGGTATGTCGTTATAATTTCATATATATTATATGCAGCTTCTTTGTCCAAATCCTCAAACATCTTGATAGATAACTCTTGACAATCCTCTACTATTATTTTTATTAATGTGTTTATAGTTAAAGATGTATTCTCTTGTGATATAACAGTCATCTTTTGCAATAAAGATTGGATAAAAATACGAAATATTGACATATAACTATCTGAACCTCCGTTCTCCCCACTGCTTCCATGATTATCTCCCCCATTAAACATATGAGATGTTACAGGTTCGTGAGAAATGTCGAAATTCAATAAATATAAATATGCATTGTTTACTTCCTTGAAAATTTCACAAGATTCTTCACTATTTTCGTTTTTATCAGGATGATGCTTAAGCGCTAATAACCTATAATTCTTTTTTAAATCTTCTAACGTATAATTATATTTTAGATTTAATAATTCACGAGCTTTCTGAACTCTTTTTATATCCATTTACTATTGTTATTAGATTATACATGTAATTTTCTAAGTGATAAATCGGTCTATAATTATTATTATAATATTGAAAAAATATATTTGTTTTTAATAAAATATCAGACATGCTACTTTCGCTTACTAAGTTACCACGTATCAATGCTGTCAAAATATACCATATACATTCATTTATATCTAATTCATATATTAATATATCATACAAAATATCGCGAAATGTTAAGAACTCTATTTTATCAGGATTCTTTATATTTTCTATTATCGCATTGCAAATACATTCATGCGGATTTGTCAATGAACTTATATGTGTTATAACATTCTTTATATTAGATATGCTTGAAATACTTGCACTTTTTAACTGGTCATTCGTTGCCGTTTTTGTAGAAAAACATTTATTATAATTTGAAATCTTAGGACGCGGAATACTTATTATTTGAGCATTGTTAATTATATTATCGGGTATAAAACTGATATTCTCAGTTATAATTATAAAAATAAGCTTTATCTTATTCAAAGACTGAGACTGCATATAACTATAGAATATATCCAACAGTTCGCTATGTATTTTATGAAAATATTTACATAGTATTATACCATGCGTATTTACTCTCGCCGATACAACATCGTTTATCTGATTATAAATATCATTCCACAAAATTTTTGAGTTACACCCCAATAGCGACATATCCACCTCAAAATGAATATCGCTCATCTTTATTATACAATTTTCCTT
>Ga0114979_10001130_pt1 | contig 17806 bp, 15 predicted proteins | sample S_140625_EF_Meta_FD_87315 | JGI IMG/M metagenome (GOLD analysis project Ga0114979, IMG submission 87315) | Freshwater microbial communities from Lake Simoncouche, Canada to study carbon cycling - S_140625_EF_MetaG | ecosystem: Environmental > Aquatic > Freshwater > Lake | place: Lake...
CACCCAGCAACTCAGCCAGTCCTCCAGTCGCATCAACTTCAGCCCCCACCACCGACCGCTTGATTGTGGTGGCCATCGACCCAGGGCATGGCGGCGAAGATCCAGGCGCCATTGGACCCAATGGCACCAAAGAGAAAGATGTGGTGCTTCAAATTGCGCTCAAATTGCGTGATCGGATCAACGTGACGCAAGTCAAGGGCAGTCCCATGCGGGCCTACCTCACGCGTGACGCAGACTTTTTTGTCCCCCTGCATGTCCGAGTCCAAAAGGCAAGAAGGGTCCAAGCTGATTTGTTTGTGAGTGTTCATGCCGATGCATTTTTCACACCCAACGCACAAGGTGCCAGCGTCTTTGCGCTCAGTCATGGGGCCGCATCCAGCAGCGCAGCGCGGTGGATGGCATCGCAAGAAAACAAGGCCGATTTGATTGGTGGTATGAACCTCGGCGTGAAAGACTCGCAGGTTCAGCAAGCCTTGCTGGACATGAGCACCTCTGCCCAAATTAAAGACAGCTTGAATTTGGGAGGCGCCCTGTTGCGTGAAATTGGTAGCATCGGCAAACTACACAAACCCAAAGTAGAGCAAGCAGGCTTCGCAGTTTTAAAAGCACCCGACATTCCCAGTGTATTGGTCGAGACGGCTTTCATCAGCAACCCCAACGAGGAGGCCAAGCTGTCAGACGTCCAGTACCAAAATGACATTGCCGACGCTTTGGTCAAAGGCTTGCAAAAGTATTTTGAGAGAAATCCCCCGCTGGCTCGCAAGCGATCAACTTGAATTGAGATACGGCTCAAGATTTTTTCTGAGTTCGCCAAGCACCCCAAAGTGCGACCAAGCCTGGTACCAAAATCATGGCCCAAATGATTTGACTCAGGTGCGCTTTGACAAAGGCAGTTTCGCCAAACAGATAGCCCGCAGTGGTGAGACCGCAAACCCAAATCAAACCACCCAGCACATTGAAAGCCACAAAGCGGACAGGACTCATGTCAGCAACGCCGGCCACGAAAGGTACAAAGGTTCGAATAAAAGGCATGAAACGCGCCAAAACGATGGTGATTCCGCCGTAGGTTTCGTAAAAGTTGTGCGCTTTGTCAAAAGCAGCTCGGTTGAAAAAACGCGAGTTTTCCCATTGAAAGACCTTGGGTCCAAAGTAGCGGCCAATTCGGTAATTGACCTGGTCACCCGTTATCGCTGCGATCAGCAACAAAGTCATGGCCAAAGGCAGGCTGAGAAGGCCGGTGCCACAAAGTGTTCCCACCACAAACAAAAGAGAGTCGCCCGGCAAGAAGGGCATCACGACCAAGCCAGTTTCTACAAACACAATGAGAAACAGCAAGACGTAAACCCAAGCGCCGTAATTGGCGACGAACATCTCCAAATAGCGGTCAACGTGCAGTACAAAATCTATCAATTGCATTAAATAATCCATGCTTGGATTATCCCTTTCTTCAAACACCCCTCAATCATCAGAAAATAAGGGGCCCATGCACCTACAATTTGAGCATGACTGAGCCCAACCACCCTCCCATCATTCGAGAACTGCCTGATGTTCTGATCAGCCAAATTGCCGCTGGTGAAGTGGTTGAGCGTCCCGCTTCTGTGGTGCGCGAGTTGCTAGACAACGCCCTCGATGCCGGCGCTAAGCAGATTACCCTGCGATTACTCGGTGGCGGTATACGGCTCATCGCCGTTGAAGACGACGGCTGCGGCATCCCAGCACAACAACTTCCTATTGCGTTGAAGCGACATGCCACCAGCAAAATAGTGAGCTTGGAAGACTTGGAATCTGTTGCCACCATGGGCTTTCGAGGTGAAGCACTGGCAGCCATGAATTCAGTCTCTGAGATGAGTTTGCTGTCGAGGGTTGAAGGTGCGCCAAGCGCCTTTCTTTTAGAAGGCCAAACTGGTGAAATTCGGCCAGCAGCTCGCGCGGTTGGAACAACCGTCGAAGTGAAAGAGCTCTTCTTTTCAACCCCCGCACGCCGTCATTTCTTAAAGTCTGAGAACACCGAACTGGCTCACTGCATGGAAGCCGTCAGACGTCACGCCTTGGCTAGGCCAGAGGTCAGTTTTGCCGTTTGGCACGAAGGCAAAATTTTGGAGCAGTGGCGAAGCCATCCTGGCGAAGTGGGGTGGAATCAGCGATTGGCCGATGTTTTAGGCGAGGACTTTGTGACCTCCTCCGTCAACATTGACTTCAGATCTGGGCCTGTTCATGTTCGCGGCAGAGCTGGCACACCAGATGCAGCAAGGGCTCGTGCTGACCAGCAATTTGCCTACGTCAATGGAAGGTTTGTGCGCGACAAAGTCATCACCCACGGCGCTCGCAGTGCCTATGAGGATGTGCTGCATGGCCATCGCCAACCCGTTTATGTCCTGTATCTTCAGATGGACCCCGCCCGAGTGGATGTCAATGTTCATCCAACGAAAATTGAAGTTCGATTTCGCGACAGCCGTGAAGTTCATCAAGCCATGCGGCACGCCATTGAAAGCGCATTGGCGGTACCGCGTGCGCAATCAATCTCAAGCTCTCAGGCTTTAGAACAAGCTGCTGCAGACACAAACACTTCAAATGCTCTGCGGCTTACGCCAAGTCCCAATGCACCGCAAATGCAGCGCAGTTGGTCACAACGCGGCATGTCATTCGAAACTCAAAGGCGCAATGATGATCCAGCGCAAGCCCTGTCAGACCTGAAAGCATTGTGGGGCGCACCACCCAAAGTTGAAGAACAAGCAAACTATTTTTCTAGCAACGGGGCTTCTTCAACAGCAGAAGCATCAACTTCAGCACCTTCAACGATCCAGCCGTCTCCAGAAACACACGAGTGGCCGCTTGGCCGAGCCATTGCCCAATTGCAAGGCGTTTACATCTTGGCAGAAAATAGCCAAGGCTTGGTGGTGGTCGACATGCACGCAGCACATGAACGCATTGTGTATGAGCGTCTCAAACAACAACTCGACACCACTCAAATTAGCAGTCAACCTTTGCTCATTCCAAGCGCCTTCGCTGCCACACCGCATGAAATTGCTACGGCGGAGAGTTGCACGGAAGTCCTGGCGCAGTTGGGTTTAGAGATTTCAGCTTTGTCGGCCAAAACTTTGGCCGTTCGTGCTGTCCCCACTTCCTTGGCACAAGGTGATGCCGTGGAATTGGCTCGCAGTGTGTTGGCCGAGTTGGCCCAGCACGATGCCGCTACCGTGGTTCAACGTGCCCAAAACGAAATCTTAGCCACCATGGCGTGCCATGGCGCAGTGCGCGCCAATCGCAAACTCACATTGGATGAAATGAACGCATTGCTCAGACAAATGGAAGCCACCGATCGGTCAGATCAATGCAATCATGGCAGGCCCACTTGGCGACAAGTCAGCATGCGTGAATTAGACGCCTTGTTTTTACGAGGCCGTTGATGTCAAACACAGAAATACCGATGACTGCAAAGCCCAAGAAGCCCACTCGCAGTCAATCGATGACCGTCTTGCTTTTGGCGCTGTTACTGGGCTTGCAACCCGTGACAACCGATTTGTACCTGCCCGCATTGCCAGCATTGACACAGGGCTTTGACGCCAGCATGGTGCAGGCACAACTCACCCTAACCGCATTGTTATTGGCATTTGGCACATCCCAATTATTTTGGGGACCTCTGTCGGACAAATGGGGAAGAAGGCCGGTTTTATTGGGCGGCGTTTGTGTTTACGCAATTTCTGCGGTCATCTGCGCATTGGCACCCAACATGGAAGCATTGATTGCAGCTCGTACACTCCAAGGCGTGGCCATGGGGGCCTGCGTCATGGCGGCACGCGCTGTGGTACGCGATTTGTACGAGCCGACCGAAGGCGCCAAAGTGATGTCACAGGCCTTGTCTGGCTTGGGCCTGATTGCCTGCACCTGCGTGCCAGTGGGCGGCTTGTTAACCGATGGGTTGGGCTGGCGTTGGGCTTTGAGCAGCTTGGTCTTGTTTTCAGTATTGACAGGCCTGTTGATCTATTTTTATTTTGACGAAAGTTTAAAACAACGCAACCCTCAAGCACTCCAAACCAAAAGCTTGTTGATGGCTTTGAAGCGCATTGCTCCCAACCCGACCTTCCAAGCATACAGTGCGCTCTCAACGGCATCTTTTGCCGGCCTTTTCACATTTTTGGCAACCTCTCCTTTTGTCTTCACACAAAGCTTGGGGCTTAGCAAAACCGTTTATGGACTCTGGATGTTGTCCATGTCCCTGTCCTACATCGTCGGCACCTTCATTTGTCGTTGGTTATTGCTTCGCATCAGTGTCAAGCAGTGCGTGACTGCTGCAAGCTTTGTCAGTTTTTCCGCTGGACTGCTGCTTTTTACCTTAACCCATTGGTATGTTTCCGAAGAATGGTTTGGCGCTTTGGCCGTCATGTTGCCCGTGAATATTTTTTTGCTTGCTCATGGTATTCACCAACCCTGTGGTCAAAGTGGATGCATTGCGCCTTTTCCTGAAATGGCTGGAACAGCCTCGGCTTTCAATGGTTTTTCAATGATGCTGGTGGCTTTTGCGGTGGGCACTTGGATTGGCACCCACATGACCAACCCCCTCATGGCCTTGGCCGATGGTTTGTTGCTCTGGTCAAGTTGCTTGGCATTGATCGGATGGTTTTTCGTGCGCAAACTTCCTCTTCCCTCCCAAGCATCGCCATGACCGCAACTGCACTGGCCATTGCAGGACCCACTGCCAGCGGCAAAACTGCCTTGGCGCTGGCCATTGCAGCGCATTTAAAAAATCAAGGCGGCGCTGAAATCATCAGTGTCGACTCTGCATTGGTTTATCGCGGCATGGACATTGGCACCGCCAAGCCATCTCCTCAAGAATTGGCTGCAGTGGTGCATCACCTCATCGACATTCGAGACCCCTTGAACGCCTACAGCGCCGCAGAATTTGCGCACGACGCCAAAACTTGTATTGCCGACATTCAAGCCCGTGGCAAAGTGCCACTTTTGGTCGGTGGCACCATGCTCTATTTCAAAGCCTTGTTGGAGGGACTGAACGACATGCCTGGGGCCGACCCTCAGGTTCGATCTCAAATTCAAGCGGAGGCCCAAGAAAAAGGTTGGCCTGCTCTGCACACCCAATTGCAAATGCTCGATCCTGAGACGGCGCTGCGCTTGGCTCCCGCTGACAGCCAAAGAATATCTAGAGCCATCGAAGTTTTCAGAATTTCTGGAAAACCTTTGTCCAGTTTTCACCAAAATTCTTCAAGAGCCTCAAGCCACCAAGGCTCCGCATTGGGTTGGAGCCAAGTGCCACTGATCAGTCTAGAGCCAAGCAACCGGATGTGGCTTCACCAACGCATTGAGCAGCGCTTCGATGACATGTTGGCCCATGGATTTTTAGATGAAATGAAGGCGCTTCGCCAAAGAGGTGATTTGACGGCTGACTTGCCAGCCATGCGGTGCGTTGGCTACAGGCAGGCCTGGGAGGCATTGGAAGGCAGCATACCCATGTCTGATTTGAGAGACAGAGGTGTCTTTGCAACGCGTCAATTGGCCAAGCGCCAATTAACCTGGCTCAGAAGCCTGCCGCAGCGCCACCCCTTGCAAGCCGATGGCCCTGCGGTTTTAGAACAGGCCTTGGATTGGGTCGACCGTCATCTGCACCTTGTGCCTTAGTTCCAAGATTAAGACCAATCAGGGAGACCCCGCTCAATCCCAATTGGCCTTGCTGCGCAAAGCTTTGGTCTGACCATGCTTGACCTTGCTTTCAACACGCTTCTTTTGAGAGCTGCGAGTGGGTCGGGTGGCCTTGCGAGTCTTGGGAATGTTTGCAGCCAACTCCAGCAAATCATGCAATCGCAGCATGGCTGCCATTCGGTTCATGTCTTGGCTGCGATGCTCCTGTGACTTGATGATGATCACACCCCCCTTGCTAATTCGATGATCGCGCATGGCCAAAACACGTTCTTTCATTTCAGGGGGCAAGCTGGAGACAGTTACATCAAAGCGCAATTGAATGGCGCTTGCGACCTTGTTCACATTTTGACCACCAGGCCCTTGTGACCGAACAGCGGTCAACTCCAATTCATCTGGCGAAATGTGAAAATTTATCATGGCAAACCCTGAGAAAGTGAGTCTCTTGTACGCTTTGTTTTCAAGCCTGATTGTGACTTGATTGTGGCTCGCTTAAACTGGGCGCTTAACAACCTCAAGGTGTCACCATGGCCAAAGGTCAGCAAAAGTCAAACAAAGAGTCCAAAAAACCCAAAAAGGACACTTCACCCCCAAAAACCATTGCAGTAGACACCGAGCGTCCAGTGCAAAAAACCACAGCCATCATTCCTCGTGGCAAGAAACCCGTTTAATTCAACAACAAGCTTCGAAAGCATCCCTTCACGATGAGTGATTCTGCGCAAAATCTTTGGCCACATGCTGGCTATGCTCAATTGAAAAAAGATGCGCGCGGTCATCTCACCGTGACAGATGATTTTTTAAGGGTCCTGTTGCTTCGTCCAGAACTTGCACCCATTGAATCTTCCTGTGTCAAAGAAATTGAGATTCACGAGCGCTTGCTTCAAGAGCCTCGTCTTGAGTTAAACGCAGAAGCCTTGAGTGCCATTCAAGACAGGGATGCAGCCGAAAACATCAGTGTCTGGTTGCGTTTTCGCAATCGCATTTTGGCGCGTCCCTCCCTAGAAGCCAGCTATTGGGCTTTGTTCGAAGGCGATGGCGTCGATGTCCCCCCGGTGTTGGTCAATCAAATCACACAGGTACTGGTTCAACATGTGCTAGGCGTCGATTGCACCGCCATTGAAGCCAGGGCTGCGGAGTTGCTGTTTAGAACTCAAAAAGTGTCTGTCTTAGAAGATGGCTCGGTCATGGCGGCAGACCATGAGACAGTAGAAAGACACGCTCTTGAAAGTGGTTTTGGCAGCGTGGGGGAATTGCTCAAACAGGGCGGCATTCCCCTGCGCACTGTCGACTTAGACGTGATTCAGGACAGCAACCAAGACACCTACTGGGATCGCAGCGAGCGCTTTGACATGGTCGCTTGCCTCAACTTGGGACAAGAATCGATGGATGCATTTTGCCGTGTGCTAGAACGCTGGGTTCAACACTTCACATCGGCCAGTGTACGCATTGAAACCGCCCGCGAAATTCAAGACGAGCGTTGGGTTTGGCATGTTGGACTGGATGCTCAAGCCAGCGGCATCCTCAACGACTTGTACACAGGCAACGTGGTGGATGAAGACAGACAGAGGCGTATGCTCTGCCTGTTTGTTTTGAGTTTCGACAACCAGAGCGACATGCTCAGTGAAGTAGCCGGAAAACCCGTTTATCTGGCCATGGCCATGGACACGCAGCAACTTCTCAAAATCAAACCTCAAAATTTGCTTTTGAATTTGCCTCTTGCCAGAAGGTCTTGAACATGAATGCGTCTCAGATGATCCTGAGTTTGGTCTTGGCGACCATGGTGTTTTCTGTCGCGCTCGAACTGCGCCTTGATGACTTTAAGCGAGTCGCTCAAGAACCCAAGGCGGTCATTTGCGGACTCATTCCTCAATTTGTGTTGTTGCCCGTTGGCACTTGGGCTGCAACGCTTTGGTTAGACCTGCCTCCTAATGTTGAGGCCGCCATGATTTTGGTGGCTGCTTGCCCAGGCGGCAGCCTGAGCAATGTCGTCACGCACATGGGGCGCGGCAATACCGCCTTGTCTGTCAGCATCTCGGCTGTCGCCAGCATCATTGCCTTGTTTGCCACGCCCTTCAATTTCAGCTGGATGATGGCAGCAAACCCCGAGACAGCATCCTGGTTGAAAGAGTTATCCATCGACGCCTCTGGCATTTGGATCAGCTTATTTTTGCTGCTGGGGGTGCCTTTAAGCTTAGGCCTGATGGCATCGCATCGAATGCCAGAATTGACTGAAAAGATTCGCAAGCCACTGGGCAACTTTTCTCTCATTGCCTTACTGCTTTTCATCGTTGCCGGTCTCATCAAAGAGCGGCAATTGCTCACCTTGGGTTTGCTGCCAACTTTGCTCTTGGTCATTTTGCACAACGCCAGCGGTTTGTTTTTTGGCTGGCTCACCAGCGTGGTCATGGGCGTCAGCGAACGTGACAGGCGTGCTGTCATGATTGAAGGCGGCATGCAAAATTCTGGCTTGGCCTTGGGCATCATTGCGGTGCAATTCAACAGCGATCTCGGCATGGTCACCCTGGCCAGTCTGTGGGGTATTTGGCACATTGTGAGCGGCATGACTTTGGCCTATCGATGGAGAAGAAAAGATGCTCGATTGCTTGATTAAAAATGGCACAGTGGTCGATGGCACTGGTCAACCGCCCTTCACGGCAGACGTGGGCATTCAAGGCGGCCTTATTACCCAAATAGGGAAGATCAACGAAGCCGCCAATGAAACCATCGACGCCACGGGGCTGTGGATCACGCCTGGTTTTGTAGACCTTCATACACATTATGACGGCCAAGCTACCTGGGACGAATGTTTCACCCCAAGCATTTACCACGGTGTCACCACGGTGGTCATGGGCAATTGCGGTGTGGGCTTTGCTCCCAAGCGCCCTGGAGCAGAAGATGACCTGGTCAAACTCATGGAGGGCGTAGAAGACATTCCTGGCGCTGCCTTGCATGAAGGCATTGTATGGAATTGGGAAAGTTTTCCACAATACATGAACGCACTGGCAGCCTCGTCTCACAGCCTCGACTTTTTGGTGCAAGTGCCGCATGACCCCTTGCGCATGTATGTCATGAAAGAGCGTGCCTTGGCGCATGAAGTGGCCACACCCCAAGACATTCATCACATGAGCGCTCTTTTGCGCGAAGCGCTAGAGGCTGGTGCTGTAGGCTTTAGCACCGGCCGAAGCGATAACCACCGCACCTCTGAAGGCAAAGACACGCCAGCAGCCAATGCAAGTCATGAAGAGCTGACAGGTTTGGCCAAGGCCTTCAAAGGTCTCAAGCACGGTGTCATTCAAATGGTGAGCGATTACAACTTGCTGCAGGGTCCCACCGAGTTTGATACAGAGTTTGCTTTGGTTGAGGCCATGGCCAATGCCAGCGGCAAAGCACTGTCACTGACCTGGCTACAACGAGATCCAGGCGGTGATCAGTATCTTCGCATTCAAGAGCGCGTGGAACAAGCCGCGGCCCAAGGCCTATCCATCTTCATGCAAACGGCTGCGCGAGGCATTGGTGTGTTGAATGGCCTTGACGCCAGCTTCCATCCCTTTATGGGGTTTCCGTCCTACAAAGAGGTTGCGCATTTGCCCTTGGCTGAACGCGCACAAGCGATGCGCGACCCTGCTAGAAAAGCTCGCATTCTTTCTGAAAAATCTGAACGCTTGGCAGGCAACGGCAGCTCAGTTCCTCCCTTGGTCGACATTTTGTTGGCCAAGATTGACATGATCAGTGGTCGCATGTTTCCGCTGGAAGCCACCCTCAATTACGAGCCCTCTGTGATGGAAAGTTTTTTGGTGCGTGCCAAACAACAAGGCGTCACACCTTTAGAAGTCATTTATGATCATTTGAGCGAAGGAAACGGCGACGGTTTAATTTACTTTCCCATCTTCAATTACAACGAAGGCAACTTAGATACCGTTCGCAAAATGCTGGCGCATCCGCGTGCCTTGAGCGGCCTTAGTGATGCAGGCGCGCATGTCGGTACAGTTTGCGATGCCAGCTTCAGCACCTTCATGCTCACGCATTGGGTGCTGGGTCGCAGCAAGGACGCGCTGCCCCTAGAAACCGCCATTGAAATGCTCACAAGTCGCAACGCCAACTACTTGGGGCTGAAGGACCGAGGCATGATTGCCGTGGGAATGCGTGCAGACATCAATGCCATTGATCCGCAAAAACTCAGTGTGGGCCTGCCTCAATTGGTTCACGATTTGCCTGCGGGTGGCAAACGCTTTTTGCAGAAGGCCGTGGGCTATGTCGCCACATGGGTTGCGGGTGAAACGGTGCAACGAGGTGGCAAGATCACTTCAGCGCGACCCGGCCATTTGATCCGCATGTCTTGATCAAAGCCATCAATCCTTGCGCCAAGCAGGCAAAAGCCAGTTGTTCAGGATTGCCAGTATTCTAAAAAGCGTTGTCAACACGGCACACACCGTCATGCAAAACCAGGGTTCAGCTTCTGCGGCAGCCATCAAAATGTAGACCAGACCCCCAGCAAACGAACAAAGTGCATAGGGACGATGGTCTTTGAATGAGACTGGAATTTCATTGCACACGATGTCGCGGAGCACACCGCCAAAAATGCCAGTGATGGTACCCATCAAAATGGCCACTGTAGGCGACAATCCTATAGCCAAAGACTGCGCAACGCCCGAGGCCGTGAACAAGCCCAAACCCAGGGCATCGGGCCACTGAATGGTCTTTTCGGTCAATTCAAAATGCTTTTGGCGCATGAAGCTGATGGACAAAATGCACAAGGCCAATACGGCCCACATGACAATTTCGTTTTCCACCCAGAAGAACGGCCTTTGATCAAGCAAAATATCACGCAAAGTCCCACCACCAAAAGCTGCCAAAAAACCCACCACACAGACCCCCACAATGTCCATGCGTTTGCGAGCTGCCTCCATAATCCCTGACAATGCAAATGCCAAGGTGGCCAGCAATTCAATGCTCAGCAACAACGTAGATTCCCAATTTTCAAAATTGTCCATGATGGCTGTACTTTAATCGAAGTACGCCTTTGCCTGAACAAACCTATCCATCTCTATCACTGACACCATGCTTCGACCCCATCTTCGCCTTGCAACTGTTGAAACACCCATCATCCCCACCATTGCAGCCATGGTCAGGCGCAATCCTGGCACCATTTCATTGGGTCAAGGCGTGGTGAACTACGGCCCACCCGCTGAGGCCATTGCGGCCCTGCCTGGCATGATGGGCGACGGCAGTTTGCACAAGTACCTAGGGGTGAGTGGACATCCTGGTTTGATCGAAGCCATTCAAGCCAAACTGGCGCAAGAAAACCATGTTCAATTAGGGTCAGAGGCCATGCTCATGGTCACGGCTGGCAGCAACATGGCCTTTTTGAATTCGGTCTTGGCCGTAGCCGACCCCGGCGATGAATTGATCTTGCCCATGCCGTTTTATTTCAATCAAGAAATGGCCATTCGCATGTGCGGCTGCGTGCCTGTGCCCGTTCCGACCCATGCCGACTTCAGCCTCGATGTCGAAGCCATGGCAGCGGCCATCACACCGCGCACGCGAGCCATTCTGACCGTTTCCCCCAACAACCCCACTGGGGCGGTTTACTCAGAAGCATCCCTGCGCGCCATCAATGCCCTGTGTGCCCAGCGCGGCCTTTACCACTTCAGTGACGAAGCCTATGAGTACTTTACTTACGAAGGTGTGAAGCACTTTTCGCCGGCCAGCATTCCGGGTGCCATGAAGCACACCTTGTCGTTTTTTTCCATGTCCAAAAACTACGGCATGGCCAGTTGGCGTGTGGGCTACGTGGTGTTTCCAGCCGACTTGTTTGATGCCATGAACAAAGTACAAGACACCAATTTGATTTGTGCGCCCATGCCCTCTCAATTGTTGGCACTGCAGGCCCTGCAAAAAGGCAAGCCATGGGTAGAGCCCAAGCTTGCTGCGCTGAGTCAAGTGCGCCAAACGGTCTACAAAACTTTAGAAGGTTTGGGCGACTTGGTGCAATTTCCCAAAACCCAAGGCGCGTTTTATGTGCTGATGAAACTGCCTGGCTTCAAAGAAGGCGTTGAGCCGATTGCCTTCAACCTTGCCATGACAGAGAAGTTCAAAGTGGCGACTATTCCAGGTTTTGCATTTGGATTGACGCAAACCCATGAGGCCAATTACCAACGTTTGTCATATGGTGCCCTGGATGCTGCCAGTGTGACGGAAGGTGTGCAGCGCTATGTGGCGGCAGTGCAAGATTGGTATGACGCTTAGTTTGAGTGATTCAATGCACTGTTTACTGAAGCCCATTCTTGATCGATTCAGGCATGAGAAGGGGCAACACCTCAATGCCCTCTTCCAATAAATTTTGCGTTTCTTCCATCGATGCTTGGCCTCGAATATTTCGCTCTTCCGATTCACCATAGTGCATTTTGCGCGCTTCATCAGCAAAGTTTTGGCCCACATCCTCGGTGTTGGCAATGACGTGCTTGACCATCTTCATCCACGCCTCTTGGACCATCTCTACTGCTTCAGGGTGAACTTGCGACAAGTTTGAAGCCACGGCGGCCTCTGCAGAGCGTACAGCTGGTGAATTGACAGCTGTTGACAATGAACCAGAACCAGAAACCGATGGCTCTTCCTGCGCGGTAGGTTTGGATGGGCGAGGATCTAGAGCACCCAAATTCAAACGGGGTGCCGAAGGCAACTTGCGAACTTCGCTGTTGGCACACAAAGGGCAAGCTACCAAGCCTCTGTCACGTTGCGATTGGTAATCTTCCTCAGAGCCAAACCAGCCCTCGAATGTGTGCATGCCAGCACACTGAAGGTTCAAAACTTTCATGAAGCATTGACCCTGGTTTCAATCAGATGCGCGTCCATCTGATGGGTCATGCTCAATTGGCCAACATTTGAGTCACTGAGCGTGCGCACAGTGACATCAAAGCACCAGGCACAATCCCCAAGACCAAGACCAACAAGCCATTCAGTGACAAGACAATGCGAACATCTGCGTCTGCAGTGACGGTGGTAGCCGTTACAGCTTCGTCAAAGTACATCACTTTGACAACGCGCAAATAGTAGAAAGCACCAACCAAGGACATGGCTACCGCAAACACGGCCAAAGCAATATCGGCGGTGTGGCCCGAAGCGACCAAAGCCTGCAAGACGGACAACTTGGCATAGAAGCCCACCATGGGTGGAATGCCAGCCAAGGAGAACATGCAAATGGCCATGACACCTGCATACAAAGGACTGCGGTTGTTGAGGCCAGCCAAATCGGTAATTTCTTCGCTCTCAAAACCTTGACGGGCCAACAGCAAGATGATGCCAAAGCTTGCCAATGTAGTGAGCACATAGCCCACAACGTAGAACATGGCCGAACTGTAAGCGTTGGCGCCCATGGCCGCATTGCCACTGACCACACCCGACATCAAACCAATTAGCACAAAACCCATTTGTGCAATGGTGGAGTAGGCCAACATGCGCTTGAGATTGGTTTGTGCAATGGCTGCCAAGTTACCGACCAGCAAAGAAGCAATGGCCAACAAGGCCAACATCTGTTGCCAGTCAATGGCCAAGGGGAGCAAGCCTTCGACCAACAAGCGAATAGCGATGGCAAATGCGGCCAACTTAGGTGCGCCCGCAATCATGAGGGTCGCTGCAGTAGGCGCGCCTTGGTAGACGTCGGGTACCCACATGTGGAAAGGCACTACACCCAGTTTGAATGCCAAACCAGACACCACGAAGACCAATCCAAACACCAACACTTGGTGTTTAACTTGACCGCTGGCAATGACTTTAAAAACAGTGGCCAGGTCCAAAGAGCCTGTTGCACCATAGAGCATCGACATGCCGTACAACAAGAAGCCAGAAGCCATGGCCCCGAGCACAAAGTACTTCATGGCCGCTTCGGTGGCTTGCACGTTATCACGTCTCAAAGCCACCAATGCATAACTGGACAAAGTGAGCAATTCAAGGCCGAGGTACAAAACCAAAAAGTTTTGACCAGAGATCATGACACTCATACCAAGCAAGGCAAAAACAGCCAAGCTGAAAAGCTCACCACCACGCAACATGTCACGATCACCCGCATAGGGTCGGGCATAAACCAAAGTGACCATGACGGCAATGGTGGCGAAACACTTGAGCCAGTGGCCCATGGGGTCAGAAACAATCAAACGACCAAAGCCATAAAGCGTGTGACCAGCATCTGCATAGAAAGCGTGCAACAAAGCCACGCCACCCAATGAAAACAATGTCAATGCATAAGTCACAGTGCGCTTAGGGCTTGTGACCAGAAGGTCTACCAGCGCAATCACGCAGGCCATGACCAGCAACACGATTTCCGGGTACACCGTCATCCAGCTGGTTGAATCAATCATGTCTATTCTCTCTATCTTTAAATTTCAGCTGCCCATGAGCGATCAAGGCAATTTGGAAGTTGCCACGTGCTCCAATAAATTGGCCACAGAGACTTCCATCACATCGGTGAATGGCTTGGGATACAAGCCCATGTAAAGCACAGCAATGGCCAATAAAGCCATGACAACGAACTCGCGCGCATTGATGTCTGTGAGCTCTTTGACATCGTCGTTGGTCACAGGACCCAAATAAACACGCTTGAACATCCACAAGGTATAAGCTGCGCCAAAGATCAGAGCAGATGCGGCCAGCATGCCCACCACGAAGTCAAACTTGACAGCACCCAAGATAACCATCCATTCGCCAACAAAGCCTGCAGTGCCTGGCAAACCGCAGTTGGCCATAGAGAACAACAAAGCGAAAGCAGCGAACTTTGGCATGGTGTTGACCACACCCCCATAACTTGCAATTTCGCGAGAGTGAACTCGGTCGTAGAGCACACCAATAGACAAGAACATGCCCGCTGATACAAAGCCGTGAGCAATCATTTGCACCAAACCACCCGACACACCCAGCGGATTGAAGATGAAGAAGCCCAAAGTCACAAAGCCCATGTGCGCCACCGATGAATACGCCACCAGCTTTTTCATGTCTTGCTGAACCATGGCCACCAAGCCTACATAGATGACAGCCACCAAAGACAACACGATCATGAAGGTGCCCCACTCTTGCGCTGCATCGGGTGCAATCGGCATGGAGAAACGCAAGAAACCATAAGCACCCAGCTTCAACATGATGGCAGCCAGCACAGCCGAGCCGCCGGTAGGCGCTTCAACGTGCACATCGGGCAACCAAGTGTGAACAGGCCACATGGGCACTTTGACCGCAAAGGCCGCAAAGAAGGCAAAGAACAAAAAGTTTTGCGCAGTGGCAGACAAAGGCAGCTCATGCCAACTTGCAATGTCAAAACTGCCACCTGATTGGATGTACAAGAAAATCAGGGCAATCAATGTCAAAAGGGAGCCAAGCAAGGTGTACAAGAAGAACTTGAACGCCGCATAGATCTTGTTGGGCCCGCCCCAGATACCAATGATCAAGTACATGGGAATGAGCGTGGCTTCAAAGAACACGTAGAACAACAAGCCATCCAAGGCTGAGAACACGCCAATCATGAGCCCAGAAAGGATTAAGAAAGCGGCCATGTATTGATTGACTTTGCGGGTAATGACTTCCCACCCCGCAATCACAACCACGACGTTGATGAAGGCCGTCAAGATGACAAACCACAAAGAAATGCCGTCAACACCCAAGTGGTAATTGACGTTAAAGCGCTCAATCCAAGAGGCTTTCTCGACAAACTGCATGTCAGCAGTATCTAGTTTGAAACCGGCATACAAAGGCAAAGTGACCAAAAAACTCACCACCGCGCCGACCAGCGACAACCAGCGGACCGATTGTGCTTGTTCGTCACGTCCCAAGGCCAATAAAACAATGCCGAACGCGATGGGCGTCCAAATGGCAAGGCTCAACAATCCCATTTTTAACTTCCTTATTTGTTGAGCCAGACGAAGTACGTCATGAGCAAAAAGATACCCAAGATCATCACCAAGGCGTAATGGTACAAATAGCCTGATTGCAATTTGCGGGTTAAGTGAGACACCATGCCCACGAGCTTCCAGGAGCCATTGACAAGCAAACCATCGATCAAGGTGCGATCGCCAACTTTCCAAAGACCATTTCCCAAGGCGCGAGCACCGCGGGCCAGAATGTTTTCATTGAACCAGTCCATGTAGTACTTGTTTTCAAGAATGACCACCAAGGGACGAAGCGCACGCCCAATGGCAGCAGGCACTGCAGGATTGATCAGGTACATGTACCAAGCCGTTACCACACCGGCCAAAGCCAGCCAGAAAGGCGCTGTGGTGACCGCGTGCAATGCCATGGCCACAGGGCCGTGGAAGGCATCAGCCAACTCATGCATCACAGGGTGTTTTTCGGCATCGACAAAGATAGCGTCTTTGAAAAACTCACCAAACAGCATGGGGCTGATGGTCATGTAGCCGATGACCACTGAAGGAATGGCCAACAAGATCAGGGGCACCGTCACAACCCAAGGCGACTCATGAGGCGCATGGCTGTCGTGGCCATGGTCATCGTGATGTTCGTCATGGTGAGCGTGGTGTGCATCTGGATTTTGGTCATAGCGTTCTTTGCCATGGAACACCAAGAAATACATGCGGAAGGAGTAGAAGGCTGTGACGAACACACCCGCCAAAACAGCAAAGTTTGCAAATCCTGCAGCCGCCAAGTGGCTTTCATGAACCGCTTCAATGATGCTGTCTTTGGAATAGAAGCCTGAGAAGAAAGGCGTACCAATGAGCGCCAAAGAACCCAGCAAAGACGTAACCCAAGTAATGGGCATGTACTTGCGCACGCCGCCCATGTATCGAATGTCTTGGTTGTGGTGCATGCCCATGATGACCGAGCCCGCACCTAAGAACAACAAGGCTTTAAAGAAAGCGTGGGTCATGAGGTGGAACACAGCCACAGAATAGGCTGAGGCGCCCAAGGCCACCGTCATGTAACCCAATTGGGACAAGGTGGAGTAAGCCACAACGCGCTTGATGTCGTTTTGAATAATGCCCAAGAAACCCATGAACAATGCAGTGATGGCGCCAATGATCATGATGAAGTTCAAAGCTGTTTCAGACAACTCAAACAAGGGTGACATGCGTGCCACCATGAAGATGCCGGCAGTCACCATGGTTGCTGCATGAATCAATGCAGAAATAGGTGTTGGGCCCTCCATGGAATCGGGCAACCACACGTGCAAAGGAAACTGGGCCGATTTGCCCATCGCCCCAATGAACAAGCAGATGCAGATGACAGTGATCAACATCCAAGAGGTACCCGGCAATGTGATCGCACTCAGCTCGTTGGCTTTGGCAAAAGCTTCTGTGTAATTGAGCGTGCCGGCGTAAGCCGCAATGAGGCCAATGCCCAAGATAAAGCCGAAGTCACCCACGCGGTTGACCAAGAAAGCTTTCATGTTGGCAAAAATGGCGGTTGGCTTGTTGAACCAAAAACCAATCAGCAAATAGGACACCAAACCTACGGCTTCCCAGCCGAAGAAAAGTTGGAGCATGTTATTGCTCATCACCAGCATCAGCATGGAGAAAGTGAACAAAGAGATGTAGGCGAAAAAGCGGTTGTAGCCTTCGTCCTCTTCCATGTAACCAATGGTGTAAAGATGCACCATGAGCGACACAAAGGTGACGACGCACATCATCATGGCCGTCAAACCGTCGACCATGAAGCCCACTTCCATTTTGAGGCCGCCTACGGTCATCCAGGTGTAGAGAGTTTCATTGAAGCGCGCACCATCCATGGCAACGCTCTTCAGTGTGGACGCGGACAAAATGAAAGCAATGAGCACACCCAAAATAGTGAGTGTGTGAGTGAGACGGCGTCCAATCCAATTGCCACCGAATTGCGTACCGAAAATACCGGCCAGTGCTGCGCCGACCAATGGGGCCATGGGGACGGCAAGCAGCGTAGAAGCGTTGAGGGTTTGGCTCATGTTGTTTTAACCTCTTAACCCTTGAGCGAATCAAGTTCATCCACATTGATGCTGTTCATGTTGCGGAACAAAAGCACCAAAATGGCCAAACCGATGGCAGATTCGGCTGCAGCCACTGTCAATATGAAAAACACGAAAACTTGTCCGTGCATGTCACCCAAGTAGTGAGAAAAAGCCACAAAATTCATATTGACCGCCAAGAGCATTAACTCAATGGCCATCAACAACACAATCAAATTCTTC
>Ga0114979_10001131_pt1 | contig 17795 bp, 18 predicted proteins | sample S_140625_EF_Meta_FD_87315 | JGI IMG/M metagenome (GOLD analysis project Ga0114979, IMG submission 87315) | Freshwater microbial communities from Lake Simoncouche, Canada to study carbon cycling - S_140625_EF_MetaG | ecosystem: Environmental > Aquatic > Freshwater > Lake | place: Lake...
AAAACTTCCGGACGTCATGCGAGCGTCATACAAGGCCGATAATGTGACAAGCTGATTGCAACCACCGGATCCGAGCGTGAACGCAAAAGTCCTGATCATCGAAGATGAACCTGCAATTCGGGAATTGATCGCGGTCAATATCCGCCATGCGGGCTACACCCCGATCCTGGCGGTCGACGCGGCTTCCGCGCGCCGGCAGATCGATGCTGCGCTCCCCGACCTGATCCTGCTCGACTGGATGTTGCCCGATCAGTCCGGGGTCGAATTGGCCAGGCACCTGCGCGCCGAGACCCGGACCCGCGATCTCCCAATCATTCTCCTGACCGCTCGTGCCGAAGAATCTGACAAGTTGCAAGGGTTCGACTCGGGCGCTGATGACTACATGACCAAGCCCTTCTCGCCGCGCGAACTGCTCGCCCGCGTCCGGGCCCTATTGCGTCGCAGCGCCCCAGAAGCCAGCCAGGACCCGGTGGAGATCGGTGGCCTGCGGCTTGAGCCCGATACGTTTCGGGTCACCGCCGGGGAGCAGCCTCTAAAACTCGGCCCGACTGAATTCCGGTTGCTGCACTACCTCATGCGCTACCCCGACCGCGTGTTGTCCCGTGGCAAACTTCTCGATGGGGTCTGGGGCGACCATGTCTTTATCGAAGAAAGAACTGTCGACGTTCATATTCGGCGCCTGCGCCTTGCGCTCCAGCCCTCGGGTCACGAGCGCCTGATCGAGACGGTCCGCGGTGGGGGTTACCGGTTTCTGCCAGCCTAGGAAACCCAGAACTGGCCACGACCCTTTTTCATTGTGCGGCCCTGGTTTTGGCAGGGCTCATTGCTGGGCAATTGTTCGGATGGGTCGCCGCGGGCTGGACCCTCGGACTTGGATTTGCCGGCTATGTTGGTTGGCAGGGGTGGCACCTGGCCCAACTGCTTCACTGGTTGGCACTGCCTCGACAGCGAACCTTGCCGATTGCATGGGGCCGATGGGGGCGGGCGTTTGATCGGCTGAGCCGTTTCACCCGCGAAGAATTTGAGGCGCGATCCAACATGGCCGCCGAACTCGAACGGGTTCGGGCCGCAGTGCATCGAATGCCCGATTCACTGATTGTTCTGGACCGTTCGAACCAGATCGAGTGGTACAACCGCGCCGCCGAAGGCCTGCTGGCCATTGTCGGGATCCGGCGACCGATTTATCACTTCGTCCGCGACCCCGAATTCAGCACCTGGCTCGAAGAAGGCGCCGCTGCCCCCCTTGAACTAACGCTACCGCAACGTCCAGGGCACCTATTTCTGGTCCGAATGTTTCGGTCCGACGAGACCCACCGACTCTTGATCGCGCACGACATTACGGAACAACGGCGACTCGATGCGATGCGCCGGGATTTTGTGGCCAATATTTCGCACGAAATTCGGACACCCTTGACGGTAATCTCGGGGTTCGTTGAAACGATGCTCGACCTTGATCTGGATGACGACTCTAGGCGTCAGTATCTGGACGCGATCGGCAAGCAAAGCGACACCATGCGGCGCTTGATCGAAGACCTCCTGATTCTCGCCAAACTAGAACATGATCTGCCAGGCGACGTTGAGAACACCCCCATCGACTTGCACGAGTTGCTGACGATTTTGGTGGGCGATGCGCAGGCGCTTTCGGGTGGGCGTCATCAGATCAGTCTCCGCTTGTCGGGGCCTCAATGGCTCAAGGCGGATGCCCTGGATCTGCAAACGGTCGTGCGGAACTTGTTGACCAATGCGGTCCGCTATACCCCTGAGGGTGGCCAAGTGACCGTTGATTGGGAGCGTCAGGGCACCGAGGCACTACTTTGCATTCGCGACACCGGGATCGGCATCGCCGCTGAACACATTCCCCGGTTGACCGAGCGTTTCTATCGGGTAGATCGAGGGCGATCCCGCGACTCAGGAGGGACCGGGCTCGGCCTCGCGATCGTTAAACACGCTTTGCAGCGCTACGGGGCAACCCTGGAGATCACGAGCAAACTCGGCCAAGGCAGTTGCTTTGCAATTCGTTGGCCTAGCGAGCGCCTGCCCAACGAACCCAAATAAGGCGACTAGCGCGGACCGTTACTCAACGTCCGGCTGTGACGTGTATCCACCCCTTCGACGATATGGATCACGTATTCCGCGAGGTTTTTCGCATGATCACCGATGCGCTCGATCGACTGCACCACAAACATCAAGTCAAGGGCGGCCGCGATCGCGCCTGCATCCGTCCCCATCCGGGCCAACAGATCGGTCTGCAGCGAGTCGCGTTCACTATCGACCTCGAGATCGAGGTCTGGAACAGTCGCTGCCAACGAGGCATCGTGTCGGATCATCGAATCTAAGGCCCTCCCAAGCATGCCTCGCGCATTCTCAGCCATTGTTGAGACCCGTTCGAGCGGCAACGAGGCGCGATCGGGGTAGGTCTCAATGCCCTTGCTGCGGAGCGCGATTTTTTTTGCTTCGTCACCGATCCGCTCGAGATCATGAATCGTGTGAATCGCCCCGATCAGTTCACGCAGGTCAATGGCTGTCGGCTGACGACGGGCGATCACCTGGTTACATAACAAATCTGCCTGGACCTGCATCTGGTTCACCATGGTCTCCTCGGACAACACCAGAGCAGCCAATCGGAGGTCACCGTAGCGCACGGCGTCAAGGGCACGGGTGAACTGCTTTTCAACGAGCCCACCCATCGCAACAACGATGGAACGGACGCGCTCCATGTCTTCATCAAAGGATTTGGCGGTGTGCTGCAGGGGCATAAAACCTCTCGAAAAGGGACTTGTCGATCGACTCAGCCAAATCGGCCAGTAATGTAGTCTTCGGTGCGCTTCTCGCGAGGTTTGATGAAGACCTGATTAGTCTCACCAAATTCGATCATTTCACCCAGATACATATAAGCAGTGTAATCACTGATCCGAGCCGCCTGTTGCATATTGTGGGTCACGATCGCGATCGTGTAGTCGTGCTTGAGTTCAACCACCAGCTCTTCGATGCGGGCGGTCGAAATCGGGTCGAGTGCTGAGGTCGGTTCATCCAGCAGCAACACTTCAGGTTTGACCGCGACACCGCGGGCGATGCAGAGACGTTGCTGTTGGCCGCCCGAAAGACTCAGCCCGCTCTTGTCCAGCTTGTCCTTTACTTCGTCCCAGAGTGCTGCCCGCCGCAGGGCCCATTCGATCCGGTTATCCATATCCGGGCGGGATAGCGATTCATACAGGCGAACCCCGAACGCAATATTTTCGTAAATGGACATCGGAAATGGCGTCGGCTTCTGGAACACCATCCCGACCTTGGCCCGCAACAAGTTCAGATCCTGATCAGCACCAAGCACATCCACGCCGTTCAAGAGCAACTGTCCCTCCGCGCGCTGCCCGGGGTAGAGGTCATACATCCGGTTCAACACGCGCAACAGGGTGCTCTTGCCGCATCCCGAGGGGCCAATGAAGGCGGTACACTTGTGCTTGGCAATATCGAGATTGATGTTCTTGAGGCCCTGAAACTTTCCGTAAAAAAAGTTCAGGTTGCGCACCCGGAGCGCCACATCCGTGATCACGGGCGCGGATGGGGCAGGAGCGACGGGGGTTTCAACCATGATGGATTCCAGTCAGAGGATCAGGCCTGAACCTTGTCGCTAAACGCAACTCGGGCCGCAATATTGATGGCAAGCACGACCAGCGCGATCAGCGCGGCCCCACCCCAGGCCAGCGACTGCCAGTTCTCGTAGGGGCTCATTGCGAAGTTGTAAATCACGACCGGCAGATTCGCCATCGGACCTGACATGTTGAGCGAGAAAAACTGATTGTTCAGAGCCGTAAACAGCAACGGCGCGGTTTCGCCCGTGATTCGGGCCAGTGCCAGCAAGACCCCCGTCACGACACCGCCGCGGACTGCACGCAAAGTCACCACGATCGCGACTTTCCAGCGTGGTGCGCCCAAGGCAAACGCGGCCTCACGCAAGCTGCCTGGCACCAGACGCAACATGTTCTCGGTCGTTCGTACGATCACCGGGACCGCAATCAAAGCCAGCGCGAGGGTGCCAGCCCAACCTGAGAAATGGCGCAGTGTCGCGACCGCGATCGCATACACAAACAACCCCACAACAATCGAAGGCGCCGACAGCATGACGTCGAGAACGAAGCGGGTCGTCGATGCGAATTTGGATCGATCACCGTACTCGGCGAGGTAAATACCCGCGAGGATTCCCACCGGCGTGGAGATCAGCGTTGCCAAACCCACCATCAACAAGCTACCCACGATGGCATTCGCCATCCCGCCCCCTTCTGTGCCCGGCGCCGGTGTGGACTGAGTGAAAAAATTCAGGGTCAATGCCGCGAACCCGTTCGAGAACAAGGTCCACAGAATCCATAGAAGTGCGCTGACGCCGACCACGACGGCAAGAAGCGAGAGCACCAGGGCCAGCTTGTCAGCAATCTTTCGGCGCAAATAGAGGGATGACATCGTCGGTTTCCTTCGTACGCTTGGCGCGCGTCAGCGCTTACTTTGAACCCGCAGCCCGCTCGCCGGCCTGAATCAGCAACTTCGCGGCGGCAAGGACGATAAACGTAATCAAGAATAGGACGAGGCCAAGGGCGAAGAGGCTTGAAACATGTAGCCCAGGTGCGGCCTCGGCAAATTCGTTAGCCAGCGTCGACGCAATCGAATTGCCGGGGGCAAACAGACTGGTCGCCAGACGATTGGCATTGCCAATCACAAACGTCACCGCCATGGTTTCACCAAGCGCGCGACCGAGGCCCAGCATGATGCCGCCCACCACCCCAACCCGCGTGTAAGGCAACACGATATTGCGAACCACTTCCCAGGTCGTACAACCGAGTCCGTAAGCCGATTCCTTGAGGATAGGTGGCACCGTCTGGAACACATCGCGCATCACCGAAGCGATGAACGGAATGATCATCAGGGCCAAAATGACACTTGCGGTCAGAATGCCGATCCCCATGGGCGGGCCCGAAAAGAGCGGAAGTTGGGTCGCAGCCAGCAGGGGTTGCACGTATTCCTGAAAAATCGGCGCAAAAACAAACAAACCCCAGAAGCCAAAAATAATTGAAGGAACGCCAGCCAACAGCTCGATGGCAGTACCCAGCGGTTGACGCAACCAGGTCGGGCAAGTCTCAGTCAGAAAAACCGCGATCCCAAAGCTAATTGGAACCGCGATGGCGAGCGCGATTCCAGACGTCACTACGGTGCCATAAACCGCAATCACGGCACCATACACATCCTCATTGGGCGCCCAACGGGTGCCGACCAAAAAGCCCACACCATAGGCCTCGAGGGTCGGCCAAGCCTTGATCAACAACGAAGCGAGGATTCCCGCCAGGGCCAGCATGACAAGAGCAGCGAAAGAAAAAGTGACCGCCTTGAACAAACGGTCCTGCAATCCGAAGGCGGCGACGCGCCTTGCCTGCTCGGCAAGGGCGCTAGCGTCTTTACCGGCCGAATTTGAATTCGAGTTCGGGTTCACAGTCCTGTTCGCAGTCAACGCCATAGTGTCCATCGCTTTTGTGTCGGCAAACCCGCCGCATCCCCAGCACTTACAAAATTTCGTCGGTGAGGGGTGCGGGGTCTGATGGCTTAATTACTTCGCCAAGACCGGCTTGCCTGCAGCGTCCTTGATCTCGGCGAAGGTCGCTTCGATCTGGCTCACGACTGGGGCTGGGATCGGCACGTAGTCAAGATCAATCGCGAGTTTCTGACCATTCTTGTAGGCCCACTGAAAGAACTTCAACGATTCAGCCGAGCGGTCCGCTTTTTCCGCGGCCTTATGCATCAGGATGAACGACGCTGAGGTCATGGGCCATGCATTGGGCTCGCCCGAATTATTCAGATTGGCACCGAAACCAGGCGCCGACTTCCAGTCTGCTTTCGCTGCTGACGCCGCGAAAGTCAGATCATCAGGCTGCACGAGCTTGCCGGCTTTGTTGACCATTCCCATGTGGATCATCTTGTTTTGCTTGGCGTAGGCGTACTCGACATAGCCAATCGAGCCGGCCACCTTGGTTACGCTGGCAGCAACACCCGCGTTACCACGGCCACCAACACCCGAGGCCCAGGTCACGGTCTTACCCGCGCCGACGTCTTTCTTGAACTCAGGAGAAACACCGGCGAGATAGTCCGTGAACACTGCGGTGGTGCCGGACGAATCCGAACGGTAAACCAGCGTGATTGCGGTATCGGAGAGCGTCACGCCCGCATTCATCGCGGTGATCGCTGGGTCGTTCCATTTCGTGATCTTCCCGCGGAAGATATCGGCCAGTACCTTGCCATCGATCTTGAGTTGACCTGGCTGAATACCGGGCAGGTTAACCACCGCCACGACACCGCCGATCACCGCTGGAAACTGAAGAAGGCCATTCTTGGTCAGATCTTCGCCACTCATCGGATCATCGCTGGCGCCAAAATCGACAGTCTTTGCCTTGATCTGGTTCACACCCCCACCGGAACCCACCGCCTGATAGTTCATCTGAACCCCAGTGGCCGCTTTGTAAGCCTCGGCCCACTTCGAATAGATCGGGGCGGGAAATGTTGCTCCGGCGCCCGTGATCTCGGTGGCCGAAACCATTATGGGCGCAGTCAACGCGGCGATTGAAGCGACTGCGGCCGTCCAGTTTCTAAATTGAATGCGCATTGCTCTTCCTTAAGCTTGATTGAACCAGTTCGGTCGAGCTGTTCCATTCAGCCACCGAAGCTTGCTGAATCCGCTGCCGACCTGGAGAAGAGGCAACACAATGACGATCAATTGTGTCAAGACGATGAAACCCGTCTAGAAACAGCGCTGGTGCCAATGGCGCTGGTGCCGGGAGAGGGAATCGAACCCTCATGGGCTTTCGCCCGCCGCATTTTGAGTGCGGTGCGTATACCGTTTCGCCACCCCGGCCCTGGGAACAACGCCATGCTGCGCTGGCCCCACGCCCGGATTATCGGCGGTAATTGCCGTTAAGCCAAACTAGCGCCCTGAAAGTACCCTCTCGTCACCGCAATGCCGCGCCAAAATCCCGTGATTCAGTACCGCACTTCAGACTTCGATTTTGATCTGCCAAATGCACAGATCGCGCAGACGCCATTGGACGATCGCGCGTCCTCACGCCTTCTACAGGTGGGCGCCGACGCAATTCACGATCGTCAATTCCGCGATCTCCCAGACTGTCTGACCCCTGGTGACCTCGTGATCGTCAACGACGCCCGAGTGATTCGGGCGCGACTTCATGGTCAGCGGGAGACCGGCGGCCGGCTTGAACTGTTGGTCGAACGAGTCCTCGATCAACACACCGTCTGGGCACAGCTGCGCGCGAGCAAGAAACCCCGACCAGGAAATCGCATCTGGATCGACGTGCCGTCAACTAGGGCCGCCTCAGCCTCATCGGCGACTCGTTATGGGGCAACCATGCTCGGGCGGGCGGGGGAGTTTTTTGTCATCCAGTTCGATGCCGAGATTCAGCAAGTCCTCAACGACGCCGGCGAACTGCCATTGCCGCCCTACATCACACGGGTTCCGCAAGCACAGGATGATGCACGCTATCAAACTGTTTTCGCCGCGCGCCCGGGTGCAGTTGCGGCGCCGACCGCTGGCCTTCATTTTGACTCTGCGCTCCTGCAGACGCTCGACGAGCGCGGCGTTCGAATGGCAGGGATTACCCTCTACGTGGGCGCTGGCACATTCCAACCCGTTCGCGTCGAAAACCTGGACGAACATGAAATGCACGCCGAGCGCTACGAGATTCCGCAGTCAACTGTCGATGCCATTACACGAACCAAACAGGCTGGAAATCAGGTCATCGCGGTCGGCACCACCGCGCTCAGAGCCCTCGAGTCGTCGGCCCGGACTCACGGATCCGTAACCGCAGGCGCTAACGAAACCCGCCTCTTCCTGAAGCCTGGCGATTCATTTGCCGTTGTCGACCGGCTCATCACCAATTTTCATCTGCCGAGATCGACGCTCATGATGCTGGTGTGTGCGTTTGCTGGGTATGCCCCCATCCACCGTGCCTATCAGCATGCCATCGCCCAAGGTTATCGGTTCTTTAGTTACGGGGACGCCATGCTGCTCGACCGCGCTTTGATAGACACCGCTTTGATGGACCAGACTTGATGCTTCACTACGAACTGCTTAAGTCAGACGGCCAGGCCCGCCGTGGCCGCCTCACCTTGAATCACGGCACGGTCGAGACCCCGATTTTCATGCCAGTGGGCACTTACGGAGCGGTGAAGGCGATGAGCCCCCGCGAGCTCGAAGAAGTCGGCGCCAGAATCATTCTTGGCAACACGTTTCATCTCTGGTTGCGTCCGGGCACCGAGGTGATTCAGTCCCTGGGCGGTCTGCATGGATTCAACCGGTGGCCACACCCCATCCTGACTGACTCCGGCGGGTTTCAGGTCTGGAGTCTCGGCAAGCTCCGAAAAATTGAGGAGCAAGGGGTTCACTTTGCCTCCCCCATCAACGGGGATCGCCTCCTGTTGACCCCAGAAGAGTCCATGCGCATCCAGCACGCCTTGAATTCCGATATCGCAATGGTGTTCGATGAATGCACGCCCTACGAAACCGACGGCCAACTCACGACGCCGGCTGAGGCGGAGCAATCTATGCAACTCTCGCTACGATGGGCGCGACGTTCCCGCGAGGCGTTTGAGCGACTCGGTCAAAACCAGCCCCGTAGCAACGGCGCAGACGGCCAGAACGCGTTGTTTGGGATCGTTCAGGGCGGCATGTTCACCGATCTGCGCGAGGAGTCATTGGCCGGGCTGACCACAATCGGCTTCGAGGGGTTTGCAATCGGTGGACTCTCGGTCGGAGAACCCAAAGAAGACATGATTCGAATCCTCAATCATGTCGCGCCCCGCCTACCCCAACACAAACCGCGTTACCTCATGGGGGTCGGTACGCCCGAGGACCTGGTCCAGGGTGTTGCGGCGGGGATTGACCTGTTCGACTGTGTCCTGCCCACCCGGAACGCCCGCAATGGGTGGTTGTTCACCCGTTTTGGCGACTTGAAACTGCGCAATGCACGTTGGTTTAGTGACCCCCGCCCCATTGACCCTGGTTGCGGCTGCTATGCCTGCGCGGGCGGATTTTCACGGGCCTATATTCAGCACTTGCAAAAGGTCAACGAAATTCTAGGCGCCCGACTGGCGACCATTCACAACCTGCACTACTACCTGACCCTGATGCAGGAAATGCGGGTGGCCATTGAAACCGGCACGTTTCAGGACTTCGTCAAACAATTTCATGCTGACCGAAGCCGCGGCGTTGGCGAGGACGGCGCCAATGGGAGCACCGATTAGAAGCGCGACCGCTATACTTGACGGTTTTCGCGTCGGGAGCTTTGTCCGTGTTTATCTCCTCCGCCTTCGCCCAATCCCCTTTTGGCGCCGGTGGGACTGAAAGCCTCATGAGCTTTCTTCCCATCGTGCTGATGTTTGGTGTGCTCTATTTCCTGATGATCCGCCCGCAGATGAAGCGGCAGAAGGAACACAAACAAATGATCGATTCGCTCGCCAAGGGTGATGAAGTGTTGGCTGCCAGCGGCATGGTCGGCAAGATCAGTAAAATTGGCGAGGCCTACGTCAGTGTCGAAGTCGCCCGGGTGAGCGCCGAGCGTGGCCCGGACCAGGTTTTTGAAGTCCAGATGCAAAAATCGGCCGTCCAGCAGGTGCTGCCAAAGGGCACGATCAAGGCGATTCAGTAACCGCCCTGATTTGACCAACCTGCTGACCAAACCGTTGACCAAACCGCCGTGAATCGTTTTCCGCTCTGGAAAAATCTCCTGATTGTGTTCGCGCTCATCATGGGGGCGTTGTATACCGCGCCCAATTTTTTTGGCGAAGCGCCAGCCGTTCAGATTTCGGCGGTCGCTGCCACGGCGCGGGTTGACGCAACTCTGGCGATGCGGGTTGAACGTGCTCTCAAAGAAGCCAATATCGTTCAAGAGGGCCTCCTACAGGATGGCAACTCCATCAAGGTGCGCTTTCGCGATACCGACACACAACTCAAGGCCAAAGACGCGCTCGTGCGGGCCCTGACGCCTGAGGGTCAGGAGCCCAGTTTTGTGGTCGCGCTCAACCTCCTTGCCCGAACACCGTCTTGGTTGACCTCCATTCACGCCCTCCCCATGTATCTGGGGCTCGATCTGCGCGGCGGGGTTCACTTCTTGTTACAAGTGGACACCAAAGCCGCAGTCCTCAAACGGATCGATGCATACGCTTCGGAGATCCGAGCTAACCTGCGCGAGCGCGGCATTCGTCATGGCGGCATCTTGCGCACAGGCGAGACGATTGAGCTGCGTTTTCGGGCCGATTCGGGCGCCAACGCCAATGCCGAGGTCGTCCGCACCACCGCGCGCAACCGGATCAGCGAGGACATCCCGGGGCTGCAGATCGCCGAGGCGGGGCCCGATGGAACGAATACGGACCTGCGGCTGCTGATTTCGCTCAAGCCCGAAACCCGCACCCAGGTTCTCGAGAACGCGCTCAAACAGAACATCGTGACGCTGAACAAACGGGTCAATGAACTTGGCACCTCCGAGCCCGTCATCCAGCAGCAGGGCGCCGACCGGGTGGTGGTGCAGTTGCCGGGCGTGCAGGACACGGCCCGGGCCAAAGACATCCTTGGTCGCACGGCAACCCTTGAGGCCCGTTTGGTCGACGTATCTCCTGAAGCCCAGGCCGCGCTTACCGGTGGCTCACCGGTTCCGTTCGGCTCCGAATTGTTTCCGATCGGCCGCGGTGCGCCCGTGATCCTCAAGAAGCAAACCATCTTTACCGGCGAACAACTGGCGGGCGCTCAGGCCACGTTCGATCAGAACCAGCGCCCCGCAGTCGCGATTGACCTGGAAGCCTCAGCCGGCCGCGTGTTGCGAGAGGTCTCACGCGAAAACATCCGCAAACCAATGGCTGTAGTGCTTTTCGAGCGCGGTCGCGGTGAGGTTTTGACCGTTGCAACCATTCAGGATGAACTTGGATCGCGCTTCCAGATCACCGGAATGCCCAGCCCGCAGGCGTCCACCGACCTTGCGCTGCTGCTGCGTGCGGGGGCACTGGCCGCACCGATGGAAATCGTCGAAGAGCGAACCATCGGTCCCAGCCTTGGCGTCGAGAACATCACCAAGGGATTCCACTCCACCCTCTATGGCTTCGCGGCCATCGCGCTCTTCATGATGGTGTACTACGCGCTTTTTGGCGTGTTTTCCACGCTTGCACTCGCGACCAACCTGTTGCTTCTGATCGCGCTTCTTTCGCTGCTGCAGGCCACGCTCACGCTGCCCGGTATTGCAGCCATCGCCTTAACACTCGGCATGGCGATCGATGCCAACGTGCTAATCAACGAGCGCGTGCGGGAAGAACTTCGCAATGGCGCCAGCCCTCAAATTGCGATCGTGACAGGTTATGAACGCGCGTGGGCCACGATTCTTGATTCCAACGTCACAACCCTGATCGCAGGGCTGGCGCTACTGGTGTTCGGCTCCGGCCCCGTGCGCGGCTTCGCAGTCGTTCATTGCCTCGGAATTTTGACCTCGATCTTTTCAGCCGTCCTTGTTTCGAGAGGCTTTGTAAACCTCTGGTACGGTCGTCAGCGCAAAGTGGCCGCCCTCTCGATCGGGCAGGTCTGGAAACCCAACACTTGAGCCGCATTCAGAACCGCGTTTAGAACCGCGTCTATAAGTCAGTATGGAATTTTTCCGAATTCGTCGTGATATCCCGTTCATGCGCCACGCGCTGGTGCTGAACATCATCTCGCTGATGACATTTTTAGCAGCAGTTGGGTTTCTAGCGACCCGCGGCCTGCACTGGTCGATCGAATTCACCGGTGGAACGGTCCTTGAGGTCGCCTACCCACAGGCAGCCGAGATCGAGCGAGTCCGTGCGACGGTCGCCAAGCTCGGGTACGAAGATCCCCAGGTTCAAAATTTTGGGACGTCCCGCGATGTGATGATCCGGCTACCGGTCAAACCGGGTTTGGGCAGCACAGAACAAAGCCAGCAGGTGTTTGCCGCCCTTAAGGCGGACTCAAGCACTCCCGGTGCCGGTCAGGCTGAACTGCGCCGGGTTGAGTTTGTAGGCCCGCAAATTGGCGAAGAACTCGCCATCGACGGGGCTTTGGCCTTGCTGTTCGTCATCATCGGAATCGTGATTTATCTGGCGATTCGTTTCGAATGGAAATTTGCAGTCGCCGCCATCGTCGCCAATCTCCACGATGTAGTGATCATCCTTGGTTTCTTTGCGGCATTTGGGTGGGAATTTTCACTCACCGTTCTGGCGGCGGTGCTGGCTGTCCTCGGTTATTCGGTCAACGAATCCGTCGTGATCTTTGACCGGATTCGGGAGACCTTCCGGCGCAAACGCGGCATGAGCACGCGCGAGGTGATTGATCACGCCATTACGAGCACGATTTCACGGACCATCATTACCCATGGATGCACCGAAATGATGGTGGTCTCCATGCTGATTTTCGGCGGGCCAACGCTCTTTCACTTTGCGCTGGCCCTGACGATTGGCATCCTCTTCGGGATCTACTCGTCCGTCTTCGTCGCTGCAGCCGTCGCGATGTGGCTAGGCCTCAAACGCGAAGACCTCATCAAGCCCATCAAAAAACGCGACGACGGGCAACCCGAGTTGCCCTGATCATTAATCCTTGAGCGCCTCGATCTGCAACATCAGGTCCACTCGCGCGCTGGTAAACGCGACGCTTGAGGTCATCCCAAACTGACTGCGATCAATCGTCGTGGCTGCGTCCGCGCCGCAGACTTCGCGCTTGAGCAACGGATGCGCGCGACACTTAAAGCTCAAGATCTTGAGGTTCACGGGTCGGGTCTGACCCAATAAAGTCAGTTCACCTTCGACCTCGGTCGGCGTGTCCCCTTCGAATTTTCCGAGTCGCCCCCGATACGTGACCTTGGGAAACTGCTCGGCGTCAAAGAAATCTTTGCTCCGCAAGTGATCCTCAAACTTCTTGTTTCCCGCGTTGACCGACGCGGCCTCAATCGTGATTTCAACCGTTCCAGTGCGGCCAATCTGATCCAGATTGATCTTTCCGGACGTCTTGTCGAAACGCCCACGAATGATCGAAATCCCGAGATGGGGGATTGCCCAGGTTGCAGCCGTATGGGTGGGCTCAACCGCATAGGTCGCCATCTCGGCCTGACCCGTGATTGGGAGAAGAGCCGCACTGGCAACCGTACCTAAGAAAAGTGCTCGACGAAACATAGAAAACTCCACTGGAAAAATCTGAACGAGAGTTGAAACGAAGACTCGCGCCGCCATTCGCCTCAGAGTCTACTTGGCGACCGCTGGAGCGGATGGAGACGAAGCAGACGGCGCAGCAGCGCTCGCTGGCACGACCAGACGAAAACGCACGATCACCTCATCGGCGACCACACTCGGATCGCGCCATTCGCCCTCGCCGATACCGAACGCAAGCCGCCGAATCGGCACCGTCCCCTCAAACACGTGAGAACCACCCTCTGAGCGGCGGGCCACATTGGCCACCAGGTCAAGCACCCGACCCTTCATCGACAGCTTGCCACGGGCCTCGAACCGATCTCCGCCAAGCGCCCGAGCGCCCGCGAGCGTGAAGGTGGCCCGAGGAAATCGCGTCGTATCAAACCAGTCCTTGCGCCGCGTCTCAACCGCATAATCCTCGGTGCCTGGGCCCAGATCAAAACTGGCGAGGTCAATGTCCAAGGCGGCGCGGGCATCCTGGGGGCGCGCGACATCAAACACCACATCACCCGAAATTCGCTTGAAACTGCCCTCCACCGGCACATTCATTTGCCGAAACGTTGCGGTCAGACTCGAACGACTGGCGTCGATGGAGGCAGCGGCAGCGGGTAGAGTGAGACAAACCAGCGTAACGCCGGTTACGTTCGCGATACGAGTCTTCCAATCAGTCACGAGACATCCTTCGGATAAAGGTCAATCAACGAAATCAGAGGGGTCAGAGGGTTTTCGAGGCTTCAGCCCCGGCACCATTCGCACGAGAATCCGATCCCGATCGATGAAATGATGCTTTAGTGCAGCCAACAGATGCAAAACGACCAGCGCCGCCAAAACAGACGTTAACGCGTCATGCACCGAGCGAAACAGGTCCTTTAACTGCGCATCTTTGGGGACAAGATCAGGAATGGGCCAGATCCCAAACCAGACGGTCGTGAAACCGGCGGCCGAGCTGTAAAGCCAACCGCTCAACGGCACCAGCGCGAGCAGAAGGTATAGGAGGAGGTGAGTACCCCGGGCAAGCCGGTTGACCGGGTGGCTCGGCATCTCGGTGCGCGGGTTAAACCGCACCGCAATCCGCACACCGACTCGAACAATGAGCAACGCAAAGACGAGAATACCGGTCCACTTGTGCCACGAATACACTTTTAACTTCAGTGGCGAAAACGACAAATCGGTCATCCAATCGCCGACAAACCAGGCCCCGGCGACCAGTACCGCCATAACCCAGTGCAGCAGTATCGTGGCGATCCCATGGCGATCGCTTTGCACGGCGACTAGATCCGCCGAGCCAGTTCCGCGGCCATACCCGTATAAGTCCCCGGCGTCAGCCTCTGCAACCGCTCTTTGGCAGCTGCGGGGATATCAAGGTTTTGGACAAATTCACGCAGACTCTGACCGTCGATTGCCCGACCCCGTGTGAGTTCCTTCAATTGTTCATACGGGTTCTCTAAGCCATAACGACGCATGACGGTCTGAATGGGCTCGGCCAGGACTTCCCAACAACCATCGAGATCGCGCGCCAGCGCATGTGGTTCAAGCTCCAGCTTGTCGAGGCCCCGTAGCAGATTCTCCCAACCCAACAGTGAATGCCCAAGTGCCACTCCGATGTTTCGAAGCACGGTTGAGTCCGTCAGGTCGCGCTGCCAACGGGACACGGGGAGCTTCTCGGCAAAATGCCTTAGCAGGCTATTCGCGATCCCGAGGTTGCCCTCTGAGTTTTCGAAATCGATCGGATTGACCTTGTGCGGCATCGTTGACGATCCCACCTCGCCCGCCCGGAGCCGCTGCCGAAAGTAACCCAGCGATATATAGCCCCACAAGTCGCGATCGAGGTCGATCAGAATCGTATTGAGACGGGCCATAGCGTCAAAAAGTTCAGCCAGATCATCATGGGGTTCGATCTGGATCGTGTACGGATTAAAAACGAGTTGAAGCCGTTCTTCGACTACCTGGCGGGCGAAGGCCTCCCAATCCAAGTCTGGAAACGCCACCACATGGGCGTTGTAATTGCCCACTGCACCGTTCATCTTGGCCCGCAACTCCACACCAGCCACCCGCTCGCGGGCGCGATCAAGACGGGCCACGACATTGGCCAATTCTTTGCCCATGGTGGTGGGCGTCGCCGATTGACCATGCGTCCGGGAGAGCATCGCCTGATCCGCAAACCCATGTGCCATCACGCGCAAACGCTCCCGAATGCGATCAATCGCCGGCAGCAGGACGCCCGCGCGGGCACCACTCACCATCCGCGCGTAAGCCGTGTTGTTAATGTCTTCAGACGTACAGGCGAAGTGAATAAACTCCGCCGCTGCCGTCAAAGCCGCGTCATCCCGCACCTGCTCTTTAAGGAAATACTCGACCGCCTTGACATCGTGGTTGGTGGTCGCTTCGATGGCCTTGATCCGAGCGGCCTGAACCGTCCCAAATTCGGCTGCCACGGCCCGAAGTCGCTTACGGGCAGCCTCGTCAAGACGAGGGAAATCCGCTGCTGGCACATCGGCGAGCGCAATCAACCACTCGATTTCGACGTAAACCCGCTCCCGCATCAGTGCACTCTCGGAGAGCCAGTGGGCGAGCGGTTCGACCTTGGCCGCATAGCGCCCATCCAGGGGCGAAAGCGCATTGAGTTCTGCCGCTCGCGCGACGTCGGGATTGGGGTGCATGGCAGTGAGAATCCGGGAAGTTGCCCAGATTCATCCTAGCACCCGGGCGCGGGGGGCAAACGCGATGGGATACACTCCGAGTGAATTGCGTCGATGCAAGCCCCGCGCGGGCCAAAAATCTCAATTCGTCTCAATTCGCCTTCGACCCGCCACCCATCGCTAACTCGTCTTATGATTCTGATCGGTTCGCTGACCAGTCCTTATGTCCGGAAAGTCCGCATCGTTGCGGCAGAAAAGCACTTTGAGCTGAAATTGGAGCTCGAGGATGTCTGGAAACCGGGCTCCCGAATCGTGCAGCTGAATCCACTCGGAAAAGTCCCCACCCTTGTGATGGAAGACGGCGGGACTATTTTTGACTCGCGAGTCATCGTCGAATATCTGGACCAGTTGACCCCCGTCCATCGCTTGATTCCCGAGAAGGGGCGCGAGCGGATTGAAGTGCGTTGCTGGGAAGCGTTGGCGGACGGTCTGATGGATGCCGCGATCCTCGCGCGCCTAGAGGCCACCCAGCGCCCCGAGGCGCAGCGAAGTGCCGACTGGATCGAACGCCAGATGATCAAAGTCCGGGCCGCTGTTCAAGCGATCGCCCGCGGCCTAGGCACCAACGATTGGTGCTGCGAAGGTAAATATTCGCTGGCCGATGTGGCAACCGGTTGCGCCCTCAGCTACCTTGATTTTCGCTTTCCCGAGATTGACTGGCGCACCGACAATCCGGCCCTGAGCCGTTACGCTGAAAAGCTTTTTCGCCGTCAGTCCTTCGTCGACACACTACCACCCAGCGCCTGAGGGCGAGATTGTCCCGCTCCAGACACCTGGACCTGGGATGCGGGAAGTTCCCGCGCAATCCCTACCTGCGGGATTCGGTCTACGGGGTCGATAGCAGGGCATTGCATTCCGACAGCCCGAATGTGCATCTGATGCAGGCCGACCTCGTTACTCAGCCACTCCCCTTTGAAGACGACTTTTTTGACTCGGTGTCGGCCTACGACTTTCTGGAGCACATCCCTCGAGTCATCGTCGACCATGAGGGACGGAGTTTGTTTCCGTTCATCCGTCTCATGAACGAAATCTGGCGCGTGATGCGCCACGACGGCGCGTTTTTCGCGCTCACGCCCTGCTACCCCGCGCCGGAGGCTTTTCAGGATCCCACCCACGTCAACATCATCACCGACCGGACCCACGAGTACTTCTCGGGCCCATCCCCAGTCGGTCGCATGTATGGATTTGAGGGCAACTTCAACGTGCGCAGCGTAGAGCGGGTCTACGGGGAATGGGGAAAAAACCCGGCCGGGGTCGACAAAAACGATCGAATGAAGCGATTACGCCGAGCCATCCGCGGCAAACTCACCCACGTCGCATGGGAGTTTGTCGCCAACAAAAAGAGCCCGGGTCTGGGCGAATCAAGGCCGCGTTAACCGGCGGGACCGAGACAAGGTGGCCTCAAAGGCAGGATCTGCGGCGAGGCGATAACGTAACCACGTGGCATACGCGTTGGTGGTGGCAATCGCCCAACCTGCAAAACCGTCCAGACAGCCAAGACGCAACACGTAGCCGCGCACAAAGCCTCCGCCGGCATGCCAAAGCGCGGACCACCGGCCGCCACGACCGCGCTGGCGCAGTCGCTCCGCACCGAGACGAGCATAGCGCAAGGCTTTTTCGGTGCCGTCCGCGGGCGTATCAACGGTGTCATGCCAGAGCCACCCCGCCAACTGCCCTTGCATGCCATCACAGACGACCCGCTCATGGACGATGTCGTTGCTAAAACGCGCTGAGCCACGACGAAACAAACGCAGAACCCGATCGCGTCGCCAGTCACCGAACCGGACCGGACGGCCGCACCAACGAGACCGACGCTCGATCCACCATGCCTCGGGCGCTTTCGCATCCGCAGTCGCACTCGCACTCGCACTC
>Ga0114979_10001134_pt1 | contig 17787 bp, 12 predicted proteins | sample S_140625_EF_Meta_FD_87315 | JGI IMG/M metagenome (GOLD analysis project Ga0114979, IMG submission 87315) | Freshwater microbial communities from Lake Simoncouche, Canada to study carbon cycling - S_140625_EF_MetaG | ecosystem: Environmental > Aquatic > Freshwater > Lake | place: Lake...
ATCCACGCTCTTTCACGAGGGTGCTCAGTCTGATGCCGTGCATGTTGTGCGATGCGGAACATTCAAGACATTGCGCATTGCCGAGGATGGCTACGAGCAGGTCCTGGGCTTCGCGGGGCGCGCCGATGTGCTGGGCTTCGACGCGCTTTGCAACGGCCGCCATCCTGCCAGCGCGATTGCACTCGAGGAGGCCAGCGTTTATGCGCTCGGCCTTCGCGAAATCGATGGACTGCGTCATCGGGTGAGCGCGCTCGACACTGCCCTGCAACATGCGCTCAGCAGCCAGCTTGCGCGCGCCAGCGAGATTGCCGAGGTGATGGCCGCGGTCGCTTCCGAAGTCAGGCTTGCACGGTTCCTGCTGCAGCGCTCGGCAAGAATGGCGGTGTACGGTCAATCATCGCGACAGTTGCGTCTGCCGATGAGTCGACGCGATATTGCCAGCCACCTGGGTGTGGCGCACGAAACCGTCAGTCGCTCGTTCGGCGAGCTTGCGAACTGGGGATTGATCAGCGTCGATAATCGCGAAATCGGCATCCTCGATTTCGAGGCGCTCAAGGCCTTTGCCTGCATGACCCGCGGGATGGTGGATGATCGGGGCGGACGTGGCGGCGAAGAGAAACGATCGCGGGCTCGCTCGAAAGGCGCCATCCCGAATCGGATTTCGGCCTGAGCTGAAGCCCGGTCGAGGTCGCACCGATACTTGGTGCGACCCACGCGGTTCAATGCACCGACAGCTTGCGCCCGTTGCCCGAGCCTTTCTTCGGAATCGTCAGCTCAAGCACGCCATTTTCGTATTTCGCTTCAGCCTTGGTGTCATCCAGTGAACTCGGCACCGATCGTCACCTGGTTGCCCTCGATGCGGACATCGAGGTCCTCCTTGCGAACGCCGGGGATATCGGCCTTGATGCTGTAGCTCGTATCGCTTTCGGTCAGATCGATCCTGATCTGGGGCACGCGCTCAAGCTGATCCATACGCCACGGCCGCATCATGCCGCGCAGGGTGTCCTCGAAGGAATTGATCGCAAAGGGATCGATCAGCGGCAGTTCATTCATGATGGTTATCCTTAATTGGGCAGCTTATCTGGTGGGTCAGAGTCGGTTCGGAAAGTGAAGTGCGCGACGACTCGCCCAACCGTCACAAGTTCGGCTTCGATATCGGCGTTCATCCGCACGTCAGTCTCATCGCGCACTCCTGCAGGATCGAGTTGCATCCGTCAACTGGACTTCGAGCCTACAAGCGTGTCGATCGAATGAAGTTGATTCTGATCAAACTCGCGGCTTATGCCCCGAATTTGCGCACAGGGAGCGTGCTGGTATGGCGAAGTCAGCCCGCCGGGAAGCGGGCTGACCCGTTGCGCTCGTCAGGCCTGCGCGATGCGCCCTGAAATATGCTCGAGTGCTTCCTGAACCTGGTCGACCAGGATCAGGCTCAGGTCGCCCGGGCGCAGCCGCTCGAGCGCCAGGTCGATGGCAATGAACTCGCCGCGAATCTCGTCGATGCGTCGTGTTCGACGCGCATCGGCGAGTCCCTCGCGCAAGAGTGCAATGACTTCGCCATCGCTGCGGCCACGTTGAGCCGCATCCTGGTAGAGGATGACGTCGTCGAAGGCGTCGCCCAGGATCTGAGTCTGGCGGCGCAGGTCCTCGTCGCGACGGTCGCCCGCCCCGCTGATGACGACCGAACGTCGCTCGGCCGGCAGGGCCGCCACGGCATCAACCAGCGCCTGGATGGCATCGGGATTGTGGCCATAGTCGGCAATAATGGTCGCGCCGCGCCACTCGAAGACATTGAACCGACCGGGCGCACTGCCGGCATCGCTCACGAAGCTGGCCAGGCCTCGGCGCAGAACCGCCCAGTCCATCTTGAGCGCCCATGCGGCAGCAATCGCCGCCATGGCATTGGCGATCTGAAAGCCGATGCGCCCGCCTCGGGTCAGCGGAATGTCGGCGAGTGCGAAGCGCCAGCTGGCATTGCCTTGTGCAGCGATGATCGCGTCGCCGTCAATGAAAACCACCCGCTGGCCTTTGGCACGATGGGCGGCAATCACCGGATGATGGGCATCGTCACCGAAAAAGGTAACCGCGCCCGGGCAATCGTCGGCCATCGCCACGCAAAGCGGATCTTTCGCATTTAGCACGGCAACGCCAGTGGTCGAGACGTTTCGGGCAACTACCGACTTGATCGCGGCAACGTCTTCGGCCGATTCGATGAAGTTCAGGCCGATGTGATCGCCCTGACCGATATTGGTGATGATGCCGACTTCGCACCGATCGAAACCCATTCCTTCGCGCAGCAGTCCACCGCGTGCCACTTCAAAAACAGCGGCTTGTGCATCGGGGTGCAGCAGGACGCTGCGGGCGCTCTTGGGACCGCTGCAGTCGCCGGAATCGGTCTGCTGACTGCCCACGAAGACGCCGTCGGTATTGGTCATGCCGACGGTCAGGCCGGCTTGTGCCAGCAGGTGGGTGATGAGACGTACGGTGGTCGTCTTGCCGTTGGTGCCGGTCACGGCAACCGTCGGAATCCGGCCGTTGTGACCATCGGGAAACAGCGTATCGATGATCGCTTCGCCAAGCGGCCGCGGCTTGCCGAACGATGGTGCCAGGTGCATGCGAAGGCCGGGTGCGGCATTGACTTCGACAATCCCGCCGCCCTGATCTTCAAGCGGCTGAGCGATACTTCGGCAAACCACATCGACGCCGCAGACATCGAGCCCGACCATGTGCGCGGCTTCGATGGCTCGGGCCGCGACCTGTGGATGCACCTCATCGGTAACATCGGTGGCGGTGCCACCGGTGCTGAGATTGGCGTTGTTGCGCAGGATGACCCGGCATCCGGCTTCGGGGACGGATTCGGCCGTCATGCCTTGCGAGGCCAGTCGGGCCAGGGCAATCGCATCGAAGCGGATTCGCGTGAGTGGTGTGGCATGCCCGTCGCCACGGCGCGGATCACTGTTGACCTGCTCGACCAGTTCGGCAACCGTATGCTGCCCGTCGCCGATCACCAGCGGCGGGTCGCGACGTGCGGCAGCAATCAGTTTGCGCCCTACGATCAGCAGCCGGTAATCGTCGCCCGGCATGAAGCGTTCAACAATGATGTCGCTGCTGATTTCACTGGCGGCAGCCCATGCCGCTTCAAGTTCTTCGCGGGTCTCGACATCGACCGTCACACCCTTGCCCTGATTGCCGTCGCGGGGTTTCACCACCACCGGTGCATTGAGGGACTGCATCACCGCCCAGGCCTCATCGAAGTCGGTCACCGATCGCCCGCTGGGAACCGGCACGCCGACCGAATCGAGAAGTGTTTTGCTCAGTTCCTTGTCCTGAGCGATCGACTCGGCGATCGCTCCTGTGCTGTCAATCTCGGCAGCCTGGATTCGCCGCTGGTGAACGCCCCATCCGAACTGGACCAGGCTGCCTTGCGTAAGGCGTCGATACGGAATACCGCGCTCGATCGCGGCCTGGACGATCGAGCCGGTACTGGGGCCCAGACGAATATCCTCGTCGAGTTCGCTCAGGGCGGCAATGGCCTTCGCCGCATCGAATGTGCCTGCATCGCGGCTTGCCACAAGAAGCGACGTCGCGGATTCGAGCGCAAGCCGTCCGACCGCTTCTTCGCTGTACTCGATGACGACTCGATGGACCCCGGGCTCCGAGGTGGGCTTCGACTGCAGGAATCGCACTGGGCAACCGGCCAGTTGCTGCAGCCTCAGCGCCGCCCAGCCAAGCAGATACGGTGCGGCAGCAGCGTTATCGGGCGTTGCATCCGGAGTCCCGATGCCGTGACACAGCGCGTTCATACGCGTCACCATCGCACTCGTTGACATGCCGTTCAGGTCGGCAATGCTGCTGGTGACGACTGCCTCGATCGACGTAAAGCGGCTCCAGAGATTGGGGCCGCGCAATGCACGAATTCGGGATATATCCATCGAGGCGTGGCGGCAGCGGAGTGATCAGGCGCTCATTGCGACGGTTGCGCGGACGACAGCGGGTTGATGCACTGTTGTCTGCAGCAACGGCTCTTCGAGGCTCGCGCGCAGCAATTCGGGCGACATGGCGAGTGACCAGCCCACCGCGGCGACGGGCAGCAGAATGTCCAGGTCTGTGCTTGAAGTGAGCAGCGAAGGCAGCACGGTCTCACTGTTGCCGCTGGCAAGAATCACGTGATGTCCGCGTGGAAAGACTGCCCGCCCGCCCTTGGCAAGGTGGGCAGCGATTGTCGCGGCTGCCGGATCGCGGCCATAGAAGATGACCTCGCCGTCCGACAGCGATGCCATTTCAGCGACCTGCTCATCGTCGCCGTTCAGAACCGCAGTGCCTTCAGACAGCACCACATCGACCTGGCTGCGATACACCCCATACATGCTTTCAGGGGTCTCGATGTACAGATCGTCAAGGGTTTCGCTCGGATCGAACGATGTCACCACCCCGATCAGGCATCGGTCATAGGCCAGCCCATCCTCGGCGATGGCACGGGCGCTGTTTTCGATGACGGCAAAGTCGATCAATCGGTTTATCAGCGTCCTGCGACCGGCATCGAAATTGGCGCAGTCGCCCGACTGCACGAGACGTCCGTCAAGGGTCAGGCCCGCGCTTGTCGCACTGGCCACCTTGTGGCCCAGACGTGCAGCCAGATTGGCCACCGCCAGCGCGATCGCGCCGGTATGACGGCTGCCGGTGATGCCCACAACCGGAATCCGGCCAGACTCGCCTTGCGGGAAGAGATGGTCGACGATTGCAGGGCCAACTGGCTGCGCCTTGCCTTCCGCCGGTCGCAGGTGCATCAGCAGACCGGGGCCGGCGTTCACTTCGACGATCGCGCCGCGCTGCTCGGCAAGCGGGCGGGAAATGTCTTCGGCGACCAGGTCGATGCCGGCGATATCCAGGCCGATTGTCCTGGCCGCCAGTGATGCGAGCGCCGCGGTCGAGGGATGGACGTCTGCGGTGCAGTCGATGGCGACATTGCCATTGCGCTGGATCAGGACCTCCCGCCCGGCGGCCAGCACCGATTCGGCACTCAGCCCCTGCCGGGACAGCTCGAGTCTGGAGGCCGAGTCGAGCCGTACCGGATTGAGCGGTGTGTCTTCGGTACTGCCCCGGCGCGGGTCGGCGTTCAGTTGCCGGTCAATGAGTTGCTCGATCGAACTTTGGCCGTCGCCAGTCACGAAGGCCAGATCGCCCCGGGCCGCGGCGACCAGCTTGCCTGCAACTACCAGCAGACGATGTTCGCTGCCTTGAATAAATCGCTCGACGATGACGCCGCTGCCTTCTTCCAGGGCGATGTCATAGGCCGCCTCGACCTCGTCACCAGTGACCAGGTTGGTAAACACACCACGACCGTGGTTGCCGTCATACGGCTTGACCACAACGGGATAGCCGATCGATTCGGCAATCTGGCGGGCCTGGGCCGCGCTGCGGACGTATTCGCCTTCGGGCACCGGAACGCCAACCGGAGCCAGCAGCTGTTTCGTCAGATCCTTGTCGCGCGAAATACTTTCTGCAATCGCGCTGGTCCGGTCGGTTTCCGCGGTCCAGATCCGCCGCTGGTTCGCGCCGTAACCCATTTGCACCAGGTTGCCGTCGTTCAGGCGAATGGTCGGGATATCGCGGTCGTCGGCGGCGTCGACGATGCAGCCGGTGCTCGGGCCCAGGCACAGTCGGTCGACCATCCTGCGCAGTGAGCGGACCGTGCCTGCAACATCGTAAGGACGGTCTTCGATGGCGGCGAGCATCAGCAGTCTGGCTTCTTGCAGTGCAGTACGGGCAACATCCTCATGCCAGGCACGCACCACGACCTTGTAGACACCCCGTCTGGATGTTTCGCGGGCCTTGCCGAAACCGGTCGGCAGTCCGGCCAGCGTCTGCAACTCGAGGGTGACATGCTCGAGAATATGGCCGGGCCAGGTACCGTCGGCCAGTCGACGCAGGAAGCCGCCTCGCTCACCGTAGCTGCAACGGTGTTCGATCAGGCCGGGGAGCCAGGCCGCCAGCCGTTCGGGAAAGCCGGGCAAAAGATTCGAGGGAAAGTCTTCGAGTTCGCCGATATCGACCAGCGCTTCGATGACCGGACGGTAGGTCCAGCGATTCGGGCCGCGCAGGGTTCGGATCTCGAGGATCCGGATATCTCCGGGAGATTGCATAGTTGTCGGTCAGGGATTGAAGCGCCAGTGGCGCGAGGGGTCCGGCAGCGACGGGACATTTTCCGTTCGCAGATCGTCCAACCATCAACGCACCAACTCTGGTCCGGTTTACCGGAAATTCACTGGCATGCCCAAGTATTGGGCGATCAAGGCGCCGCTGGTGCTGAATGGAGTACCCTTCAGCGCCTGCTTCGCCCACACCATGACTGAAAACACCCTGTTTCCGACTGTCGACGAACGTGATGTTCCCGAATTGTGGCGGGAACAGATACAAAGCCGGTTGCTCGATTCTGAGCGGGTTTTAGCCTGCATTCAGACCGATCTCGATCATCGTCTGCACTTTGAGCGCGGTCTGGTTGCCGTGACGAATCTGCGCTTGCTGGCCTGTCGCAAGTCGGGCGCCGAGTGGGCGCAATGGGCGCTGCAGCCTGGGCTCAGCCTTCGAAAACGCGATCATGCCGGGGTCGGGACGCTCGAAATTGTCGATGGCAACGCCAGCCTCGACAACTGGCGCTACACATTAGGCCATGATTCGAGTGCGCAACGACTGATCGATGCGCACACCGCGGCGACTAAGTCCCTGAGTTCTGGCATCGACTCGCCGGTGATTCGCGCCATCTGTCCGGGTTGCAGGACCGAATTGCCCGATGGTCAGCAGAACTGTCCTGCCTGTGCAGTCGCGTCTGAACCCGCTGTCGAATCGGCTCCATCGACATGGGTGCTCTTGCGCTTGTGGCGATTTGCGCGCCCTTACCGGGGGCAACTAGCCCTGGGTTTTCTGCTGACCGTCGCGGCGACGGCTGCCACGCTCGTGGCGCCCTACCTGACCATGCCGCTGATGGATAAGGTCCTGATTCCATACCAGAAAGGGGTGCCGATCGATCCGATGACCGTCGGGATGTACATGGGTGGTCTGCTTGGGGCATCCCTGCTTGCCTGGCTGCTCGGATGGGCGCGAACCTACATCCTGGCGCTGGTGAGCGAGAGAATCGGAGCCGATCTGCGAACACAGACCTATGAGCATCTGCTGCGGCTGTCCCTTCAGTATTTCGGCGGCAAACGCACCGGCGATCTGATCGCCCGCATCGGTTCTGAAACCGATCGAATCTGTATTTTCCTTTCGTTACATCTGCTTGATTTCGCCAACGATGTGCTGATGATCATCATGACCGCGGTGATCCTCGCCTCGATTGATCCGTGGCTGGCGTTGGCGACACTGCTGCCCCTGCCATTCATTGCCTGGATGATTCATCTGGTTCGTGACCGTCTTCGCACTGGCTTCGAAAAGGTCGACCGGATCTGGGCCGAAGTCACCAGTGTGCTGGCGGACACGATACCGGGTATCAGGGTGGTCAAGGCCTTCGCTCAGGAGCAGCGCGAGTCCGATCGGTTCCGCGATGCCAATCGGCACAACCTGGCGGTCAACGATCGGGTCAACCGGGTCTGGTCGCTGTTCACGCCGACGGTGACCCTGCTGACCGAAATCGGGCTGCTGATCGTCTGGGCCTTCGGTATCTGGCAGATCGCCCACAACCACATCACGGTCGGTGTCCTCACCGCGTTTCTGGCCTATATCAGCCGCTTCTATCTGCGGCTGGATTCGATGAGTCGTATTGTGTCCGTCACCCAGAAGGCGGCGGCCGGCGCCAAGCGCATCTTCGACATTCTCGATCATGTCTCGAGCGTGCCGGAGCCGGCCAAACCGGTGCCATTGCCGACGGTCCAGGGGCGAATCGACATCGAGGGCGCGGCATTTCGCTACGGCAATAGGGCGGTCATCAGCGGCATCAACCTGACGATCAAGCCGGGCGAGATGATTGGTCTGGTGGGTCACAGCGGGTCGGGCAAGAGCACGCTGGTCAACCTGATCTGCCGGTTTTATGACGTCTCGGATGGCGCGATCAAGATCGACGGCGTCGATGTCCGTTCGGTTCCGGTGGCCGATTTCAGGCGGCATATCGGCCTGGTGCTTCAGGAGCCCTTCCTGTTTTTCGGCACGATTGCCGACAATATTGCTTATGGCAAGCCGGACGCCACCCGCGCAGAGATCATCGCTGCGGCGCGCGCTGCCCATGCGCACGACTTCATCCTGCGGCTGCCTCACGGCTATGACTCGCTGGTCGGCGAGCGGGGGCAGTCGCTGTCGGGCGGTGAGCGCCAGCGTATCTCGATTGCCCGTGCATTGCTGATCGATCCCCGCATCCTGATCCTCGATGAAGCGACTTCCTCGGTCGACACCGAAACCGAGAAGGAAATCCAGAAGGCGCTCGACAACCTGGTGCTGGGACGCACCACGATTGCGATTGCCCATCGCCTGAGCACACTTCGGCGCGCCGATCGACTGGTTGTGCTCGACCGCGGTCAGGTGGTTGAGGTCGGCGACCATGACACGCTGATGGGGCTCGAAGGGGCCTACTTCAGGCTCTATCAGGCGCAGGTCAGACAGGACGACGACGAGGTAGAACCGAAGGTCTGGCGTACGGAGGTCGATGAAGATGTCAGCGGCTGATTTCGCACTCGACCGTGATGCGTTTGGTCGTCTCGTGCTGACGCTTGCCGACGCCAGCGTGCATGTCGGCGTGGTCGCGGTGCGTGCATTCCCGATCGCAGCACCCCACGACGGTATTGCCCTGATGAGTGGCGACGGACACGAACTGGTCTGGCTCGATGACCTCGAGCAGCTGTCTGCGCCGGTTCGCGAACTGCTCGAAGAACATCTCGCCACGCGCGAGTTCGTCCCTGAAATCAAGGCGATCCGATCGGTGTCGAGTTTTGCTACGCCGAGCATCTGGATCGTCGACACCGATCGCGGCGAGACGCGACTGGTGCTCAAAGGCGAGGAAGGCATCCGTCGCCTGGCCCGCTCGCGGCTGCTGATCGCCGACAGCCACGGTGTGCAGTATCTGGTGCGCGATATCGGGGCGCTTGATCGGCACAGCCGCAAGCTGCTCGATCGATTCCTGTAGTTGCGGACGATATCGGCGTAAGATGCTCGATTTTCGGCCTTCCACGCCGCACTGGAGACCGCTCCCCTGATGAGCGATTCACCCCTGACATTCAACGATTTCGGTCTCGCTGAGCCGATCGTCCGAGCCGTAACCGAACTCGGTTACCGCGAACCCACCCCGATTCAGGAACAGGCCATCCCGGTGGTCATGTCCGGCAAGGATGTGATGGGCGCGGCCCAGACCGGCACAGGCAAGACCGCCGGTTTCGCCCTGCCGATCATTCACCGGCTCCTGCCCCTGGCCAGTTCGAGCACGTCGCCGGCGCGGCATCCGGTGCGTGCACTGATGCTGGCACCGACCCGCGAGTTGGCCGATCAGATCTACCAGAACGTCAAGGAATACGCGCGGCACACACCGCTGCGGACCGCAGTGGTATTCGGTGGCGTCGACATGAAGCCGCAGACCATGGCGCTGCGCCAGGGCTGCGAAATCCTGATCGCCACGCCAGGCCGACTGCTCGACCATGTCGAACAGAAGAGCACAAATCTGTCGCAGGTTCAGATCCTGGTTCTCGATGAAGCCGATCGGATGCTCGACATGGGCTTTCTGCCCGACATCCAGCGGATCATCAACATGCTGGGCAAGGATCGCCAGAGCCTGATGTTTTCGGCGACCTTCTCCAATGAGATCCGCAAGCTCGCCGAGTCCTTCCTCGATTCGCCACTGCTTATCGAGGTGGCGCGTCGCAATGCGCTTGCCGAAAACATTACCCAGACCGTCTACCGGGTGGCCTCGCCCGAGCATAAGCGCGCGGCAGTGGCCAAGCTGGTTCGCGACCATTCCTTCGCTCAGGTGATCGTGTTTTCGAACACCAAGATCGGAGCGGGGCGTCTGGCGCGCCAGCTTGAAGTCGATGGCCTCAATGCTGCTGCGATCCATGGCGACAAGAGTCAGCAGGAGCGACTCAAGACCCTCGAAGATTTCAAGCAGGGCCTTATCACCGTGCTGGTTGCCACCGATGTGGCGGCTCGCGGCCTCGATATTGCCGAACTGCCTGCGGTCATCAACTACGATCTGCCTTACTCGCCCGAGGACTATGTCCACCGGATCGGCCGAACCGGCCGCGCCGGCGCATCAGGAATGGCGCTGTCTTTGATCACCGGCAGTAATGATGACCGCCTGCTCGCCGATATTGAGAAGCTCACCAAACGAAAATTCGCGGTTGAGGACATGGCAGTCGAAGCGACGCTGCCCGGACATCGGCGCGAGGCGCGTGCCCCGCGTGACGATGATCGCCCCGAGCGCGTCGAGCGTTATCGTGACCGTGACGACTCCCGGCCGTCCCGAGCGCGATCGTCGTCGCCGGTGCCGGCGAGGCCTGCCGAAGATCCTTTCTTTTCGCGGCCTTATGAGCCCTCCACAGAGGCGCTTGCGGAGCAGGTCGAATCGGGTCAGTCCAAAGCCGCGCAATCTGCTGTCAGGCGCAGCACCCGACCGGTGCCTGCATTGCTTGGCGGCTTCAAGCGGACCTGAATTCGGCCCAGCGACGGGTGGCATCGGCCAGCCAGCCGTCGAGAGACGACTCGGCCGACCGGCCGAAACCCAGATGCCCGAAGGCCCGGTCGAGCACTTCGACCGGATGGCGGGCATCTACCGCGAGCGCGCCGTTCTGCTTTGACAGCTTCTCGCCGTCTGCAGCGAGTACGACCGGCACATGCAGGTAGCGCAGGTCGGCCAGACCGAGCGCACGACCGAGCAGCCGCTGGCGAGCGGTGGAGCCGAGCAGGTCAGCGCCGCGGATCACATCGGTGATGCCTTGTACGCCGTCATCGACCACCACCGCTAACTGATAGGCAAACAGACCGTCGGCGCGCTGCAAAACGAAGTCGCCCACTTCATTGGCGACATCCTGCTGCTGCCAGCCCTGCCAGCGATCATCAAATTGAACGATGGCCTGATCGGGCAGACGAAATCGCCAGGATCGCGCTGTGCGCCCCGGCGCCAACCCATTGCGGCAGGTTCCCGGATAAGGACGCTCGACACCGCGCACCGCTTGACTGCTCGCGCCGGTCGCGACCGATCGCTGTGAGTCCGCGATTTCGCTGCGTGTACAAGCGCACGGATAGGCGATGCCCTTGCTGACCAGCGATTGCAGGGCCGCGCCATAAGCCTCGAGTCGCTGCGATTGCCAGCTCGGGCTGTCGTCCCAGACGAGTCCGAGTTGCCGCAGGGTGTTAAGGATCGACTCGGCCGCGCCAGGCTGCTCGCGCGGCTTGTCGATATCTTCGATTCTGACCAGCCAGCGGCCATGATGGGCGCGAGCGTCGAGCCATGAGGCGAGTGCGGCGACGATTGATCCGGCGTGCAGGGGGCCGGTGGGCGAGGGTGCGAAGCGCCCGACATACGCTGTCCGGGCGCTCATCGCGATGGCCTGCGCGAAGAACGCGCCGCGGGTGAGCCGGACGCGCGCCGATAGTCGATGAGGCGCGATCGCACTTGCGCAATCGCGAGCCGCTCAAGCCACCATTGCAGCGCCTTGCCGGGATCGGTGCGCCGCCAGGCGTAATGAAGCGTGGCCGGTGCACGCGGCTCGGCAATTTCGCGTGCGACCAGTGAACCGTTTTCGAGGCAGGTTTGCGCGACCGGTGCCGGGATCCAGCCGGTGCCCAGCCCTGCAATCTGCATCGCGACTTTCTGCGCAAGTGTGGCGACCGTGAGGGTGTCCTGGCCCGACAAAAGACCGGCGGTGCGGGAAGTCTGCAGTCGCGAGGTGCCGGCGAGTACCACTGCGCGGTGCGCGATCAGGTCCTGCGCCGACAGCGGCTCCTCGGCCTTTGCCAGAGGATGATCAGGCGCGACGCAGAACACGAAATCAACCGTGCCGAGCGGGCGCAGACTGAATCGCGTCGAGGCAAGCGCCTGATCAGGTGCATCGTAGGGCGCGCCGATGATCAGGTCGGCGCGACCCTCGTGCAGTGCTTCCCAGGCGCCGTCGAGTACTTCATACGAGAAAATCAGGCGAGTCGGCGCCCGATGTCGATGGAAGTCGCGGATCACCGGCGTGAGCGCATCGAAATCGATGAGCGCGTCGACGCCGATTCGAAGCTCGGGTTCGAAGCCGCCTGCCACGCTGCGCACGCGCCGTTCGAGGTCGTCGGCCGAGCGCAGCAATCGGCGACCTTCGTCGAGCAGTTCTCGTCCGGCAGGCGTGAGCTGCGCGCGCGGTCCTCGGCGGTCGAAGAGCAGCACATCGAGATCACCTTCGAGTTTGCGCACGGTATAGGTGAGCGCTGACGGCACCTTGCCGAGCGCGGCGGCTGCTGCGGCAAAGCTGCCCTTGCGTACGATCGTGTCGAGGGTCTGGAGGGCGTCAAGGGTAAGAGCCATCAAGCGTATTCAAAAAATTTCAATCTTGAGTCGAAATGATACGCTGCCAGATTGCTGCATTGCGGTGCAGACTCCGTATTCGCGCTGAGCGGCACAATGCTGCCCGGGTAAATGCTGGCCGTGCCAAGGCTTGCAAGCGGCTGTCACTAACGGAATGAAGGCACCATGATCCAGATTCGCGCTTCAGGCGAGCGCGGCCATGCGCAGCATGGCTGGCTTGATTCCTGGCACAGTTTTTCCTTCGCCGAGTACCGCGATCCTGCGCACATGGGCTTTGGCCCCTTGCGCGTCATCAATGAAGACCGCATCGCGCCCGGCGCCGGCTTCGGCACGCATGGCCATCGCGATATGGAGATCATCAGCTATGTACTCGATGGGGCGCTGGCTCACAAAGACAGTCTGGGCAACGGCTCGGTCATCCGTCCGGGCGATGTGCAGCGCATGAGTGCCGGCACCGGCGTCATGCACTCCGAGTTCAATCATCTCCAGGACGCGTCGACGCATTTTCTGCAGATCTGGATCGAGCCCGATCGGCATGGCATCGCGCCGGGCTACGCTGAGCGTCATTTTCCGGTGACACAGCGCCAGGGTGCGCTCAGACTGGTTGCCTCGCCAGACGGCGCCGAGGGCTCGCTCACGATCGTTCAGTCGGCCCGCCTGTATGCCGGACTGTTCGATGGCGACCAGCAGGCCCGATTGCCGATAGAGCCCGGTCGCAGGGTCTATGTGCATGTTGCCCGCGGCCGAGTCGAGGTCAATGGCCTCGCGCTCGGCGCGGGCGATGCCGCAAAGCTGGTTGACGAGTCGATGCTTCTTGTCGAGGGCGGCGACAAGGCGGAAATTCTGGTCTTCGATCTGCCATGAGCCGAGTCGTCGTCGCATTCCATTCGGGTTATGGGCATACCCGCAGCGTGGCGCAGGCTGTGAAGGAGGGTGCTGCGTCGGTGCCCGGCGTCAATGCCGAACTGCTCGACGTCACGAAGACCTCCGAGGCAGCGTGGGCTGCGCTCGCATCTGCCGATGCGATTGTTTTCGGCTCGCCGACCTACATGGGTGGTGCTTCAGCAGACTTCAAGAAATTTGCAGATGAAAGTGCCAAGGTCTGGTTTACTCAGGGTTGGAAGAACAAGATCGCCGGCGGGTTCACCTGTTCGCTGAACATGAGCGGCGACAAATACTCGACCCTGATGTACTTCGTGACGCTGGCGATGCAGCACGGCATGGTCTGGGTCGGGACTGGCATGATGCCGCCGCGTGTGCCGGGCCATCCCGATGAGATCAATCGCCTCGGATCGACAATCGGCGTGATGGCTCAGGCCGATAATGTGCCGCCCGATCAGTCGCCGCCTGCCGGTGACATCGAGACCGGCCGTCTCTACGGAAAGCGCATCGGCGAGATGAGCGTCAGGATCGTCGGCGCTTGATGCCGCCCTGATGCCGTCCCGGCGTTTGCTCATCACAGCGGCGCAGTTCCCGGTGGTGCGCGCCTGGGGTATAACCGTGGCGCGCATCGAAACGCCTGCGCTCCTGGTATCTCGCATCTCCCTTTTCCCGACCACGCGCTTCCATGTCTGCCTTCAATACCGAAACCGTTCTCGAGGTTCATCACTGGAACGATTCGCTGTTCAGCTTCAAGACCACCCGCGATCCGTCACTGCGGTTTCGCAACGGGCATTTCGTGATGATCGGCCTGCAGGTCGATGGCAAGCCGCTGCTTCGCGCCTACAGCGTTGCCAGCGCCAACTACGAAGAAAACCTTGAGTTCCTGAGCATCAAGGTGCCTGATGGTCCTCTGACCTCCCGTTTGCAGCATCTGAAGCCGGGCGACAATGTGCTGGTCGGGCGTAAACCCACCGGCACACTGGTGATCGACGATCTCACGCCGGCGCCGCATCTCTATCTTTTCGGCACCGGCACCGGTCTTGCGCCCTTCATGTCGATCGTGCGCGATCCCGAGACCTACGAGCGTTTCGACAAGGTCGTGCTGGTCCATGGCGTGCGAGAGGTCAGTGAACTCGCCTATGCCGACTATCTGCAGACCGAACTGCCCGGCAATGACTTTTTCGGCGAGATGGTGCGCGAGCGACTGATCTATTACCCGACGGTCACCCGCGAACCGTTTCGCAATCGCGGCCGGATCACCGAACTCATCGAGAGCGACAAGCTGACCAATGACATTGGTTTGCCGCCCTTATCGCCGGCCAACGACCGGGCCATGCTGTGCGGCAGTCCGGCGATGCTTGCCGATACCCGCGCCTTGCTCGATGCGCGCGGGTTCAAGATTTCGCCATCGATCGGCGTACCGGGCGATTACCTGATCGAGCGGGCCTTCGTCGAAAAATAGTGAAGCGATGGTCGCGACGCGTCGTCTCAGCCCTTGTCGCGCTGCGCCAGAACCTCGTTGATCAGCAGCGCCGACAGCACCAGTGCGCCGCCTTGCAGGGTTGAGGCGGCGGGCTGTTCGCCTGCCCACAGCCAGGCCCATATCGGCCCAAGCACCACCTCCAGCAGTCCGAGCAGGGCGACTTCATAAGGCGGCAGGTGGTTGGCGGCGCGCACCATCAGTATGCAGGGCAGCCCGAGCTGAAACACCCCGAGTGCGCTGAGAATCGCGATGTCGTGGGCGCTGGCCGTCAAGGGCCAGGCCAGCGGCAGGGTGACAATCATGCTGATCACCGCACCCAGCATCACAGCCGGCACCAGATTAACGCGGGCGCCGGCACGCTTGAGCACCACGATATTGACTGCGCCTGCCATCGGTACGGCAAAGGCGATCAGCATGCCTTGCAGGCCGTCGCTCGAGAGGCCTTCCAGCGACATCCAGATTAGTCCGCCTGCGGCCACCAGGATGGCGCCCCAGGTTCGCACCGGCACCGGTTCGCGCAGCACCGCCATGCCCAGAAGCGCTGCCAGCAGGGGTGCGGCGGCCATGACCACCAGCACATTAGCGACCGTGGTCCGGGTCAGCGCCACCATGAAGCAGGTGAACATCACCGCCCACATGATTCCTGACACCAGACCAGGCCAGCCCGAGGCTCGGACTTCGGTGATCCAGCGGCCCCGGTGGGTGGCCGCCAGCACGCAGATCACGAAGATCGCACAGACCAGCGAGCGCCAGAACGCGATTTCATAGCCGCGTGCATGGTCCAGAAGCCGGGTGGCAACGCCGGCGGTGCTCCACAGGGCGGTGCACAGCACCATGGTCAGCAGAGCCCGCCGGTAGGCAGGGCTGACGTGAGCGACGCGTCTCGGGCGGATCTCTGAGTTGGGGGCGGCTTGCAAGCTGACCAAGACTCGGGCTTTAGGGCAGGCGATCATATCAGCGGCATGCATGACGAACCGTTGGTCAGGATGCCACGCGAGCAGGGGCTGGTCGCGGTGCGGCGGTAGAATCGAACGATGGGCACACCGCGCTTCGTTCACCTCAGAGTCCGATCCGAGTATTCGATCAGCGATTCGATTGTCAGGATCGATCCGCTGATCGATGCCGCCGTGGCCGACGGTCAGGGCGCACTCGCGCTCACCGACAGCGCAAACCTGTTTGCCTGGATCAAGTTTTATCGGGCGGCGCGCTCGGGCGGCATCAAGCCCCTGCTCGGCGTGGATGCCTGGATCACCAACCCGGCCGATCGCGAGCGCCCGTTTCGCGCCCTGCTGCTGGTGCGCAACCGGACCGGCTATCGCAATCTGTGTCAGCTGCTGTCGCGTGCCTGGCTCGATAACGAATGGCGTGGCCGCGGCGAGATCGACCGTGACTGGTTCGATGGGCTGACCCGTGACGAGCTGGGCGATCATGGCCTGATTGCCCTGTCGGGCGCCCATCAGGGTGACGTCGGCATCGCGCTGTTGGCCGGAAACCTCGAGGCTGCCGTCGACCTGGCGCGCAAGTGGGAGGCCCGCTTTCCTGGGGCCTTCTACCTCGAGCTGCAGCGAACCGGTCAGCCTCAGGTGGAAGCCCATGTTCGCGCTGCCGCCGCGCTGGCGGCACAGCTCGGTTTGCCGGTGGTGGCAACCCATCCGGTGCAGTTTCTGGCGCGCGACGATTTTCGGGCGCATGAGGCTCGCGTCTGTATTGCCGAGGGCGAGATCCTGGCCAATCCGCGGCGCGTCAGCCGCTTTTCCGACACCCAGTATTTCTGCACCCAGCAGGAGATGGTCGAGCGTTTCGCCGACCTGCCCGAGGCGATCGAGAATTCGGTGCTGATCGCGCAGCGTTGCAATCTCACGATGGAACTGGGCAAGTCCTGTCTGCCGGAGTTTCCGACCCCCGATGGCCTGTCGATTGAGGACTATCTGCAAAAACTGGCCCGCGACGGTCTCGAGTTGCGTCTGGCACGCAGCTTTCCGGATCAGGCCAGGCGCGATGCCGAGCGTGGCCGTTATCTCGATCGGCTCGAGATCGAATGTCAGACCATCGTCAAGATGGGTTTTCCGGGCTACTTCCTCATCGTGGCCGACTTCATCAACTGGGCCAAGGCCAACGGTGTGCCGGTCGGCCCGGGTCGGGGCTCGGGCGCGGGGTCGCTGGTGGCGTTTTCGCTCGGAATCACCGATCTCGATCCCTTGCCCTATTCGCTGCTCTTCGAGCGCTTTCTGAATCCGGAGCGGGTCTCGATGCCCGACTTCGACATCGATTTCTGCCAGGACAAGCGCTGGATGGTCATCGAGTATGTGCGCGACAAATACGGCGCGCAGGCGGTCTCGCAAATTGCCACCTTCGGCACGATGGCCTCCAAGGCGGTCATTCGGGATGCCGGTCGGGTGCTCGACATGCCCTACAGCCTGTGTGATCAGCTCTCCAAGCTCATCCCGATCGTTCAGGCCAAGCCTCTGTCGCTGGCCAAGGCCCGCGAGGCCGAGCCGCTGCTGCGCGAGCGTGAGGAAAAAGAGGAGGAGGTGCGCGGCTTGCTGTCATTGGCCGAGTCGCTCGAGGATCTCACCCGCAACGTCGGCATGCATGCCGGCGGCGTGCTGATCGCGCCCGGGCAGCTCACCGATTTCTGTCCGCTCTATCGCGCTCCGGGCACCGATTCGGTCGTGGCGCAGTTCGACAAGGACGATGTCGAGGCGGTCGGTCTGGTCAAGTTCGACTTCCTTGGTCTGCGAAACCTCACCATCATCCAGCTCGCGGTCGATTACATCAATCGCAATCATCCCGAGCGCGCGCTCGATCTGTCGCTGCTGACCTTCGACGATCCCACGGCCTTCAAGATTCTCAAGGATGCCAATACCGCGGCGATCTTCCAGGTCGAGGGCGACGGCATGAAAAAGCTGCTGCGCAAGCTCGCGCCCGATCGCTTCGAAGACATCAT
>Ga0114979_10001135_pt1 | contig 17787 bp, 12 predicted proteins | sample S_140625_EF_Meta_FD_87315 | JGI IMG/M metagenome (GOLD analysis project Ga0114979, IMG submission 87315) | Freshwater microbial communities from Lake Simoncouche, Canada to study carbon cycling - S_140625_EF_MetaG | ecosystem: Environmental > Aquatic > Freshwater > Lake | place: Lake...
ATTACTCACCCGTTCGCCACTCGCCACCAGACCGAAGTCCGTGCTGCCGTTCGACTTGCATGTGTAAAGCATTCCGCCAGCGTTCAATCTGAGCCAGGATCAAACTCTATAGTTCGATCTTGATAATTTTTCGGTCTTTCGACCAACTCATAAATTGGAATCGACGTGATTTTCTTTGACGAATTTCACATCTTTTTTACTTCATGAGCGTTTGTTAGCTAATTAAAGCTAAGTTCCTAAAGAACTTGGCAATCACCATCAAACGCCCACGCTTATCGGCTGTATGTTTTTAATGAACCACCCAGCTGCCTGAGTCAACCCGCTGAGATCAGCGAAGCCTTCTATCATACAACAGAATTTGAACATTTTTGAAAATATTTCAAATCTTTTTGCATTTGCTACTTTCAGTAGCACCTCACTGCGAGCAGCGAAGCCTTGCAGTATACATCTTATTTTGAAGCACTCAAGGAATTTTTCAAAATTTAATTTACTTACCGCCTCTTAACTTGAAGCTCAAATTAAGACCGCTTGAATCAGCGAAGCCTGACAGTATACATTGGATTTTCGAGATCTAAAAACAAATTTCGAAAATTTTTACAGATTAGCAAGCTTGGCTTTCTTCGTGCAGCTACTCCTAGCCAGGCCCGAAATCATAACAAAGTCATAGCAAAGATTTTTAACATCTTTAATGTCTTATAAATCCCAAGTCAGACAACCTGCCTAACCCGCGGTCGATAATGGCTTATGTCATTCATCACACTACAAAACGCCCAACTCGCTTTTGGGCATGTTGCTCTTCTTGATCATGCGGAGTTCTCCTTGGAATCTGCTGAGCGCGTGGGCTTGATCGGTCGTAATGGTGCAGGAAAGTCTTCGCTACTGCGAATATTAGGTGGGCTCGAAAAGCCAGACGATGGTGACCTGCGTGTGCAACAAGGTTTGCGCGTGACCTACGTGGCACAAGAACCGATTCTCGATAGCAATGCGTCTGTTTTTGAATCGGTCAGTGCAGGCCTGGCTCGCGTCATCCAATTGATTGATCTTTACTCTGCTGGCGAGGGTGACCTCACAGCGATGCAAAACGAAATAGAACTCTTTGACGGCTGGAACTGGGAGCAACGCGTGCAAGAAACTTTGCATCGCTTGCATTTAGACCCCAATGCCCGCATCAACGCCCTCTCAGGTGGCACACTCAAACGCGTTGCGCTGGCGCAAGCCTTGGTGACATCGCCCGATGTACTTTTGCTGGACGAACCGACCAATCATTTGGACCTCGACAGCATTGAGTGGCTCGAACAGCTTTTGATTGACTTCAAAGGCAGCATCATCACCATCACCCATGACCGCTCTTTCCTAGACAAGGTCGCGACCCGAATTGTTGAATTAGACCGCGGCCATTTGTTAACGTACCCGGGCAACTTCTCGCAATATCAATTGCAAAAGGAAGAGCAAGCCGCACAAGAGGCCGTCATCAACGCCAAGGCAGACAAGCTGCTCGCTGGCGAAGAAGTCTGGATTCGCAAAGGCGTAGAGGCACGCCGCACGCGCAGCCAAAGCCGTATTGGCCGACTTGAAGCCTTACGCGCCCAACGCGAGGCGCGCCGCGACGCCGTCGGCCGCGTCAAGCTCGACGTCGCCAGCGGCTCACCCACAGGCAAGATCGTGGCAGAACTGACAGAGGTCGACAAGGCCTTTGGGGGCAAGGTCATTGCCAAAAACTTCTCCGCCACCTTCTTGCGCGGCGATAAAGTAGGATTGATTGGCCCCAATGGCGTAGGCAAAACCACGCTGCTCAAGATGATTCTGGGCGAGCTTGAACCCGACGGCGGCAAGATCCGCCAAGGCGCCAACTTACAAGTCGCCTACTTTGACCAAATGCGCAACGCCCTTGACATGGACGCATCACTGGAGGACTTCATCAGCCCCGGCAGCGAGTGGATTGAGATCGGCACACAACGCAAACATGTCAAAAGTTACTTAGACGACTTCTTGTTCTCACCCGCGCGCGCCACATCGCCCGTGCGCTCTTTGTCGGGCGGCGAACGCAACCGTTTGTTGCTGGCCAGATTATTTGCGCGCCCCGCCAACGTGCTGGTGCTGGATGAGCCCACTAACGACTTAGACATCGACACCCTCGAACTGCTCGAAGAGTTGCTGCAAAACTACAACGGTACGGTCTTCATCGTCAGCCATGACCGTACTTTCCTCGACAACGTCGCCACCAGCACCTTGGTGTTTGAAGGCACCGATGACAACCCGGGTTTTTGGCGCGAATACGAAGGCGGTGTGCAAGATTGGCTAATTCAGTCTGAGCGGTCGCGAAGCTTGGCGCCCCAAATTAAAGCAGCAGCTCCCACGGTCAAAATTCCCGCGGCCGAAGCCACCAAACCCCCTAACGCGCTGCCCGCCGCTAAAACTCGCAAGCTCAGCTACAAAGAGCAGCGCGAGCTCGAATCACTCCCCGCCCAAATTGCGTCCCTCGAAATCGAACAAAAAGTCACGCAAGCTGCTCTCAACGATAGCGCTCTTTACGCCAGCGACCCGGCCAAAATTGCGCAGCTGCACCAGCGTGACACGGAAATAGAAGACGCACTCATGACGGCCCTCGAACGCTGGGAACAACTCTCCAGCCCCGCATGACCCTGGCACAAAGCACAGAAAATAAAAACGCTTCGCGTGGGCTTTGGCTGGGCCTCGTGGGCATCACTGTTTTTGCGGCCACCTTGCCGATGACACGCATCGCCACTGGCACCACTGATGCCCCCTTGATGTCAGCCTTGTTTGTGGCCATGGCGCGCGCGGTTCTGGCGGGGGTGTTATCCCTGCTGCTACTCAAGGGCACTCGGGCCCCTCTGCCCGCCCGCCAAGACTGGGTGCCTCTGGCCATCACGGCTGCGGGCGTGGTGTTTGGTTTCCCACTCTTCACCTCGGTCGCCATGCGACAGGTTGAAGCGATTCATGCCAGTGTGATTGTTGGCGTTCTACCCCTGGCCACTGCTGTGGTGGGGGCCTTACTGCATCGTCAACGCCCCAGCCTTCTGTTTTGGGGCTGTGGCATGTTGGGATGCCTCTGGGTGACGAGCTATGCCTTGATCAGAGCAGGCAGCACCTTGTCATCCCTGCACCTGCAAGCTGCAGACCTGATGCTCTTCGCTGCCATGGTTTGTGCGGCAGTGGGCTATGGCTATGGTGGCCGCTTGTCCAAACACATGCGTGGTGAGCACGTCATTTGCTGGGCCCTCGTCATCTCCCTGCCCATCACGGTGCCGATCGCCGCATGGGACTGGCCCACCACCGAAATCCCCACCACCAGCTGGGCTGCGCTTGCCTATATGGGCGTTTTCCCGATGTGGCTGGGCTTTTTCGCTTGGTATCGCGGCCTAGCCTTGGGCGGCACGGTGCGCGTGAGCCAAGTGCAGCTGATTCAACCGTTTCTGAGTATGTTGTTTTCGGTGCCTTTGCTAGGCGAAAGCTTGGACATCCAGTCTTTCGGCTTTGGCCTTGGCGTGATCGCCATCGTGTTTGTGAGCAAAAAAATGCCTGTGCATCCAAGGTGACAGCGCGTCTCAGTGGCGACTGGCCTGAGCCAAGTTCCTCGACAGAATGACCCAAAAATTCTGCACAACTGCCATGGGACAACTCTACTTAGTACGACACGGCCAAGCGTCATTAGGTGCCGATGACTACGACCAACTCAGCCCCCTGGGCCAGCAGCAAAGCCTGCGCTTGGGGGAGCACTGGCGTGCTCAAGGCATCGAGTTTGAAGCGGTCATCACGGGCGCGCTCAAGCGCCACGCACAAACCTTGGCAGGCATTCAGCAGGGCATGGGCACACAGCATGTGGCCCAGGTGTGGCCAGGCTTGAATGAATACGACAGCGAAGCCGTCATTCAGGCCATCCATCCGGGCGAGTTGGTCAAACCCACCACCCCTGATGGCTACAAACAGCATTTCCGCTTGCTTCGCGACGGCCTCACCCAATGGATGGCAGGCGTGGTCAGCCCCTCTGGCATGCCAAGCTACAACGAGTTTGTGCAGGGGGTGGTGGCGGCACTCGACCAAGTGCGCCAACAGCATGCGGGACATGTGTTGTTGGTCTCCAGCGGCGGGCCGATTGCCACCGCGGTGGCTCAGGTCTTAGGCACCCGTCCAGAAACCAGCATTGAACTGAACATGCGACTGCGCAACAGCGCAGTGAGCGAATTCAGCTTCACCCCAAAACGCCATAGCTTGGTGTCATTTAATGGTTTGCCGCATTTAGAAACACCCAGTCACAAAGACTGGGTCACCTACGCCTAAGGTGCGCGCGGTTGAGGCTTAAACTCGCACAGTACTGAGCGGCAAAGCGATGAGTTCTTTCATCAGCAATGCCAGTTGCTCGCCCGCGCCCTGCACCAGCGCCTCACCTTTGGCCGCCGTTGCAGCCCCCGCGTTGCCCACAGCGCCCTGCGGGTTGTAGTCTTGCATGTGCCAACCGAATTTGGCGCTTTTGCCATCGCCCAAGACCGCATAGCGTTTGGCTCGGTCTTGCGAGGTGGAGGCAAAGTGCTTGGCCTCAGTCATGGCCACACGCTCGGGCAAGAGCGCCAGCATCATGGAGGTTTCGATGTCGCCCGCGTGGATGCCAAAGCGGTGCTCTTCGGCCGAAAACTGCGCCATCACATCGGCGTCAATGGGTAAGTTGTACCAACTGCTGCTGTACACAATCAGACCATGTTGGGCACGCAACTCGCGCGCTACCACGTCCATCAACCCCACATTGCCGCCATGGGCGTTGAACATCAACAACTTCTTCACACCCGCGCGCGCGACCGATGCGCCGATGTCACACCACATGTGAATCAAGGTTTGCGGCGACAAATGCAAGGTCCCTGCAAACGCCGTGTGTTCGGTGCTCAAGCCCACCGTCTGCGTGGGCAGTACCAGCACAGGGTCGGTGTCGGCCAAATGTTTGAGTGCGGCATGGACCACGCCGTCCAACAGCACCGTGTCCACCGACAGCGGCAGGTGCGGGCCGTGTTGCTCGGTCGCGCCCAAGGGCAGGACCGCCACCGTGCGGGCAGGGTCAAGCGCGGCAAAGTCGCGCGTGTTGAGCTCGGCCCAACGGTGGGACGCCAAAGCGTGCGCTGTCTGAATGGTGTTGTGCGCCGTCATGGTCGCCATCTTACTTTCCTCGGGGCTAGGTAACATCGGCCACATGCTCAAATTTGTTTCGCCGGTCATGGCGCTTTGGTTTTTTGCTGGCGCCTGCATGGCACAAGCCCTGCCCAGCCCCGTGGTGACCACGCCTCAGCTTCGCGCCGAGTTGCTGGCACATGCACCGCAAGGCGTGCAAGCGGGCCAGCCGCTGTGGGTGGGCTTGGAGCTCAAGCACCAAGCCGAGTGGCACACCTATTGGCGCAACCCCGGCGACTCTGGCCTGCCCACGCAACTCGAACTCAACTTACCAGCAGGTATCACCGCGGGCCCCGTGATGTGGCCGCTGCCGCACAAACTCAAAGCAGGCCACCTCACCAACTATGGCTTTGAGAACACTGTTCTTTTGGCCGTCCCGCTGACAGTCTCTAAGCAATTCACAGCCAACGCCTCGCCAACCCTGGACATTCAAGCGCACGCCAACTGGTTGGTCTGCCGTCTGGAGTGCATTCCACAAGAAGGCAACTTCGCCTTGCGTCTTCCCATCACAAGTAGCTTTGTGCCCAAGGCTGCCGCATTTGCGTCGGTGATGGCGCAGCAACCTCAGTCCGTGCCGAACGTCCAAGCCACCACCCGATTTGAAGCGCAACGCTTGGTGCTCCAAATCAGCGGCTGGCCCACAGCGCTGCAAGGCAAATCCTTGCAGGTGTTCCCAGACACCGCAGAACTGCTCGAGTCTGCCGCCGATCTGCACCCACTCGCCCGCCAGTCTTGGCAAGGCGATGTGTGGACCGCACAACTGCCGCTGAGCGCCTTGCGCCTGACAGACCCCAAACAAATTGGCTTTTTACTGACGGCAGGCGTTGGGGCTGAGCGCCAAGGCTTAGCCGTTGCGGCGCCCGTCACTCAGGCCTGGCCAGCGGTGTCCGAGATCACGGCCAGCCTCCCAGCGTTCACCCCACCCCTCGCGGCTGGCGCAAACTTGTCGAGCGCTGAAGGTCTTTTGGGGCTCCTCTTGGCCTTGCTGGGGGCTTTTGTCGGCGGCCTGATCCTGAACCTCATGCCATGTGTGCTGCCCGTGTTGGCCATCAAGCTGTTGGGCTTTGCCCAACACAGCCGTGCCCACCGCGCCCACCGCATCGCGGGCCTGGCCTATACCGCGGGAGTGGTGTTGAGCTTTTTAGCGCTGGGCGCTGGTGTGCTGGCCTTGCGAGCGGCAGGGGAACAACTGGGCTGGGGTTTTCAGCTGCAGTCACCTGCCGTGGTGAGTGTGCTGGCCGCCTTCTTCACCCTCATTGCGCTCAACTTGTTGGGACTGTTCGAGCTCGGTCAAATTTTGCCCTCCCGCGTCGCCAGCTTCCAATACAAGCACCCCGTCATGGACGCCGCGTTGTCAGGCGTGCTGGCTGTGGCCGTGGCCTCGCCCTGCACCGCGCCATTCATGGGCGCGTCGTTGGGGCTCGCCTTTACTTTGCCCACAGGGCAAGCGCTGAGCATTTTTGTGGCCATGGGCCTGGGCTTGGCAGCCCCTTATTTAGCGGCCAGTTTTGTCCCAGCGGTGGCGCGCTTGTTGCCGCAGCCGGGTTCTTGGATGGTCACTTTGCGTCAACTCTTGGCCTTCCCCATGTTCGCCACCGTGGTGTGGCTGTTGTGGGTGCTGGGCCAGCAAACCAGCACGGATACAGCCATGTTGGCGCTGGGTGGTTTGTTGCTGCTGGCATTCTTCATGTGGGCCCTCAAACTACGCACGCCCTTCGGACGCAGCCTGGCCTGGCTCATCGCTGCCGCTTTGGGCTGGGGTGCAATCACCTTGGCGGAAGCACTCGATGCGCCCACCGCATCCGCACCCCAAACTACCCCCTCATTCCAGAACGCCTTGGCGAACGCCAGCCCCGTTTGGCAGCCTTGGTCCCAAGACGCTGTGGCGCAGAGCTTGGCCCAAGGCCGCCCTGTGTTTGTGGACTTCACCGCCGCCTGGTGCGTGACCTGCCAAATCAACAAAAAAACCACGCTTTCGCAACGCGAAGTGGTGGCTGACTTTGCGGCTCGCCAAGTCACCCTTTTGCGTGCCGACTGGACGCGGCGCGACCCCGCCATCACTGCGGCCATCACCGCCTTGGGTCGCAGCGGCGTGCCCGTCTATGTGCTCTATGCCCCTGGCCAAGCGCCTCAGGTACTGTCTGAATTGTTGAGCGTCAGCGCCATGCGTGAAGCGCTCGCCACCCTACCCGCCAACAAGCCATGATCCAAACCGCCATTCGACAAAGCTTGGCCCACTGCCAAACCATCGCCGTGGTGGGTCTTTCACCCAAGCCGCACCGCGACAGCTTTCGCGTGGCCCAATACATGCAAAAACAGGGCTTTCGCATCGTGCCCATCAACCCCCTTGCCCACGAGGTGTTAGGCGAGACAGCCTACGCCTCACTCACCCAAGCCGCGCAGCACGTGCGCATCGACATGGTGAATTGTTTTCGTAATTCCGAGAACATCCCGCCCATCGCCACAGAGGCCATCGCCATTGGCGCCAAGTCGCTGTGGCTGCAACTCGGCGTGGTCCATGACGCCGCCGCCCAGCAAGCCACGGATGCAGGCTTGGTGGTGGTGCAAAACCTTTGCTTGATGGTGGCCCACCGTGAACTGAACTAAGCCCGTCCTAGGCGACAATATTGCTATGTTTGCACCTATTCAAAACGACACCTTTTTACGCGCTTGCCTGCGTCAAGCCACCGACCACACCCCAGTTTGGCTCATGCGCCAAGCTGGGCGCTACTTGCCCGAATACTGCGCCACACGCGCCAAGGCGGGCAGTTTCATGGGTTTGGCCACCAACACCGACTTCGCCACCGAAGTCACCTTGCAACCGCTCGAACGCTACCCGCTCGACGCCGCGATTTTGTTCAGCGACATCTTGACCGTGCCCGACGCCATGGGTTTGGGCTTGTCGTTTGCGCAAGGCGAAGGCCCCAAGTTTGCCAAGAACGTGCGCAACGAGGCCGCCGTGGCCGAATTGGCCGTCCCCGACATGGCCAAGCTGCGCTATGTGTTTGATGCCGTGACATCGATTCGCAAAGCTCTCAATGGTCGCGTGCCCTTGATTGGTTTTTCGGGCAGCCCTTGGACTTTGGCTTGCTACATGGTCGAAGGCGCTGGATCAGACGACTACCGCCATGTCAAAAGCCTGATGTACAGCCGCCCCGACTTGATGCACCGCATCTTAGAAATCAACGCCGACGCCGTGGCGTTGTACCTCAACACCCAAATCGACGCTGGGGCGCAAGCCGTGATGATTTTTGACAGCTGGGGCGGTGTGCTAGCCGACGGCATGTTCCAACAATTTAGCCTGGCCTACACCCACCGCGTGTTGGCTCAACTCAAACGCTCACACGAGGGCGCGGTGATTCCCCGATTGGTCTTTACCAAAGGCGGCGGCCTGTGGCTGCCCGAAATGGCCGACCTCGACTGCGACGTGCTGGGCGTCGACTGGACGGTCAACCTGGCCACGGCCCGCGCCGAAGTGGGTGGCCCAGTGGGCGGCCCAGGCAAAGCGCTGCAAGGCAACTTAGACCCCAACGCGCTGTTTGCACCGCCCGACGCCATTGCCGCTGAAGCCCGCCGCGTGCTCGACGCATTTGGCAAGCCTCATACCGACACCACCACCACAGGCGCCACCCACATCTTTAATTTGGGACATGGCATCAGCCAATTCACCCCACCTGAGAGCGTGGGCGTGTTGGTGGAGACCGTGCACCAGCACTCACGTGACCTGAGAAAACCTTGAAAACAAGGGAAATTGCGTGTCAAGTCGCCAAAAGTCTTACTTGATCTGGCGACTTATGCACAAAATAGAGGATGAATGGCTTGGACATTAATTTTTCTTTTTTCCTTCATCAAATCCTTTTATTTCGCATAAGTCATTGATTTATATAGGCTTCTCAGGTTGCTTTTTTTTAAGGCAATCTGTCTCAAGCCTTGATTCATGCGCTCTTTGAAGCACTCAAGCGTAGATATCAACAAAGTTATCCACAAAATTCTTGCACTTCTCACGAACCCTATTGAAATCAAGGACTTAAGGCCTTTTCTCCCAAAATACCTGAGCAAACCACCCCAACTCACCGCTTGACATGTCGCACACAATTTCAGTGATGGTTCACACCCCCGCGCACAGCGGAATCGGTGGCGCCCTCACGTATGAAAGCGACACACCGCTGGTGCCTGGCACCTTGGTACGGGTGCCCTTGGGCAGCCGAGAGCTATTGGGGGTTGTGTGGGACGAGGCCACGCCACCTCTCGACACAGACGATACCCAGGCGCCTCTGCAACTGCGCGCCATTGCCAGCGTGCTCGACGGCCTCACGCCCCTCAGTGCCCACTGGCGCCAGTTGGTGCAGTTTGCAGCCAGCTATTACCAGCGCAGCCCGGGCGAAGTGGCCTTGGCGGCCTTGCCCAGCCAATTGCGCGACCTCAGCACCGAGCAATGGGCGCGCCGCCTTAAACGCAAGCCCAAATCCGTGACCCACGACAACGGGCCCGCCCCCAACATCCCCACCCCGACCGATGAACAAGCGCAAGCGCTGGCCGACATCGCCACGCACCCAGGCCCATTCTTGTTGTTTGGCAACACGGGCAGCGGCAAAACCGAGGTGTATTTGCGCGCAGCCCAAGCGGTGCTGGCACACAACCCACACGCACAAATATTAGTGATGGTGCCCGAAATCAACCTCACGCCGCAGCTCGAAGCGCGCTTTCGTGACCGTTTCACGCCGCAATGGGGCGCTGGCTGTGTGGTGGCCATGCACAGCAGCCTCACGCCCGCGCAACGCCTGAAAAACTGGCTGGCCGCGCACAGCGGTGAAGCCCGCATTGTGTTGGGCACACGCATGGCCGTGTTTGCTTCCCTCCCACAGTTGCAGCTCATCGTGGTCGACGAAGAACACGACCCAAGCTACAAACAACAAGAAGGCGCCCGCTATTCAGCCCGCGACTTGGCCGTCTACCGTGGTCAACTGGAGGGCGCCCAAGTCATTCTGGGCTCGGCCACCCCATCGTTGGAGAGCTGGCATCACAGCCGCCCAGCTACGCCAGACCATCCCGCTGGCCGCTATAGGCGTCTGGCCATGCCCTCCCGCGTGGGCCAAGGCGCTTTGCCTTTGGTGCGCCGCGTGGACATGAACCGCCAACCCTACAACACGGTGTTTTCCAACCACTTGCTCGACGCCATGCGGGAGCGCTTGACGCGTGGCGAACAAATTTTGGTGCTGCTCAACCGACGTGGCTATGCCCCCGTGCTGAACTGCCAAGACTGCGGCTGGAAAAGCGAATGCCCGCACTGCAGTGCCTACCGCGTGTTTCACAAACTCGACCGCACCCTGCGCTGCCACCACTGCGGCTTCACGCAACCCGTGCCCCGTGCGTGTCCCAGTTGCGGCAACCTCGACATCAGCCCCTTGGGCCGAGGCACTGAGCAACTCGAAGAACACCTGGCTGATCTGCTGGCGGATACGCGCAGGCCTGACGGCGAGCCCATTCGCATTGCCCGCATTGACGCCGACAGCACACGCCTCAAAGGCGAACTCGAGCGCCAATTGGCCGAGGTGCATGCTGGCGCGGTCGACGTGCTGGTGGGCACGCAAATGATCGCCAAGGGCCACGACTTTCGCCGCGTCACCTTGGTTGCCGCACTCAACACCGACGGGGCTTTGTTCTCCAGCGACTTCCGTGCGCCCGAGCGTTTGTTCAGCCTGCTCATGCAAGCGGCTGGGCGGGCGGGGCGAGACGCCAACATGCACTTATCCAGCCCTTGCGAAATGTGGGTGCAAAGCCATCACCCCATGCACCCGCTGTTTGAAGCCCTCAAGCAGCACGACTACCCCGCCTTTGCCCAGCAACAGCTCACAGAACGCGAACAAGCCACCTTGCCACCCTTTAGCTTTCAAGCGCTGGTGCGCGCCGAAGCTCGCAGCCAACAAGCCGCACAAGATTTCTTGACCGCCGCACGCGATGCGGGCGCAGCCTTGGCCGATGAACTGTTGGTGGATGTGTACCCTGCCGTGCCCATGACGATTCAGCGGGTGGCCAACATCGAACGCGCACAAATGCTAATCGAATGCACCTCGCGCAAAGCGTTGCAACATTTCTTAGCGCATTGGCAAGCAGATTTGCACACCCTACGCAGCGCCCATCGGCAGGTCATGAGATGGGCCGTGGATGTGGACCCGCTGGCGATTTAAAACTCACCCGTGCAGCAACGCCACAGCCCCTGAGAAGGTCAAAAACGCCGCCGCTGTGGTCACCAAAATAATCATGGCAATGCGCCCTGTGTCTGCGCCAAATCGCTCGGACAACAAAGCCACATTGCTGGCACTCGGCAGCGCGGCCACCAACACCACCACCACCATGGTGAAGCGCTCAATCACAAACCCCATTTGCACGGCAGAGGCCAACACCAGCAGCACCAGCACAGGGTGCAAGATCAATTTAAAGAAAGCCACGGGCAAAAAGTCGCGCCACAAAATAGCGGGGTGCGCGCTTTCTTTCACGCGAATTTGCGAGCGCGCCAGCACCGCACCAATGGTGAACAAGGCCACAGGCGAGGCGGCATCAGCCAACAAACCCACGGTTTTGGCAAACGGCCCAATCAACTCATAGTCCATGGCCGAAGAGGCCGCCCCTAAGCAAATCGCCCAAGGCATGGGGTTGGTCAACACCCCTTTGAGGGCGCTCTTGGCAGCGCGGCTAGCGCCGTGCTCATCGGCGCCATCCAAACGCGACAAAGCGATGCACAGGGATGTGGTGATGACCATGTCCACCACGATGGTCACGATGGCAGGGCCTGCGGCCGATGTGCCGAGCAAGGCCACCAGCAAGGGCACGCCCATGAAACCCGTGTTGGGAAACGCGCCCACCAACGCCCCAAACGACGCATCGTTCCAGCCAATGCGACGGTTCATGCTGACCGCCACCACAAACCCCACCATCAGCAAGGCACACAACAGGTAGGCGAAGAACAGGGTGGCATCGAGCAGTTGCACGATGGGCGTGCTCGCGCCAAAGCGATACAACATACAGGGCAGCGCAAAAAACAGCACAAAGCCGTTCAGGCCAGGTATCGCGTCGAGCGGCAACATGCGGCGATGTGCCGCCACAAAGCCCGCCAACACCAGCGCGAAGAAAGGGAAAGTCACCAAGAGAATATTCAGCACGCCGCTATTTTGCCTTGCGGGGCGGCCAGTATCATTGTTCGCTTCCCCACCACTGTCCCCCGAATGTCTGCTGGCCTGAATCTCGCGCAACAAGAAGCCGTCAATTTCTTGCACGGTCCTTGTCTGGTGTTGGCGGGGGCGGGCTCGGGCAAGACCCGCGTCATCACGCACAAAATTGGTCGCCTCATCCAAACGGGGCTTGAGCCCAAACGCATCGCGGCCATTACCTTTACCAACAAAGCCGCGGCAGAAATGCGCGAGCGTGCCAAAGGCTTGATTGGCTATGCGGCCAAAGATGTGTTGATTTGCACCTTCCACGCGCTGGGCGTGCGCATGCTGCGCCAAGACGGCGCGGTGCTGGGCTTGAAGCCGCAATTCACCATCATGGACAGCGCCGATGTGACCGGCATCTTGAAAGACGCAGGCGGCACCACCGACGCCGCCACCGCACGCCAATGGCAGTGGTCCATCAGCCTGTGGAAAAACATGGGCCTGAACTCGGCGCAAGCCTTGGCCCTGGCCAAGAACGACCAAGAGCGCACCGTGGCCAAAATCATGGCCCGCTATGAAGAACGACTGACGGCCTACCAAAGCGTGGACTTTGATGACCTCATCGGTCTACCTTTGAAGCTGCTGCAACAACACGAAGCGGTGCGAACCAAGTGGCAAGGCCAGCTCGGTCATGTGCTGGTGGACGAATACCAAGACACCAACGCCACCCAATACGAAGTGCTCAAGTGCTTGGTCGGGGCGCACGCCCGCTTCACCGCCGTGGGTGATGACGACCAGTCCATCTATGGCTGGCGCGGTGCCACACTCGACAACCTGCGTCGGCTGCCCCAAGACTTTCCCACCTTGAAGGTCATCAAGCTCGAGCAAAACTACCGCTCCACCAGCGCCATTTTGCGGGCCGCCAACAACGTCATTGAACCCAACCCCAAGTTGTTTCCCAAAACCCTGTTCTCCGAACTCGGCGAAGGCGAGCCCGTGCGCGTGGTCGACGCGGACAACGAAGAACACGAAGCCGAGCGCGTGGTGGCCCGCATCCAGTCTCTGCGCGCAGGCACCGACGCAGGCAGTGGCGGCCACCGCGAACTGCAAGACTTTGCCGTGCTGTACCGCGCCAACCATCTGTCTAGAGTGCTGGAAATTGCCCTGCGCAAAGCCCAGATTCCCTACAAAGTGTCGGGTGGCCAAAGCTTTTTTGACCGTGCTGAGATTCGCGATCTCTGCGCTTGGCTACGCCTGTGGATCAACAACGACGACGACCCCGCTTTCTTGCGCGCCGTCACTACGCCCAAACGCGGCATCGGCCACCAAACCTTGGCGGCGCTGGGGCAATTTGCCAGCCAATCCAAGCTCAGCCTGTTTGAAGCGCTGTTTAGCAACAGCTTGCCTGCCGTGCTCAATGCCCGCGCGGTGGCCAGCCTGCACGAGTTTGGCCGCTATGTGAACGACCTTGAGTTTCGTGCACGCCTGACCACGGGCGCCCAAGACGCTCGCGCCTTTTTGAGCGATTGGCTCAAAGACATTGGCTACGAAAAACACCTGTACGACGCCGAAGAAAGCGAAAAAGCCGCCGCCGCCAAATGGACCCACGTGGTGGAGTTTTGCGACTGGATGGCCCAGCGTTGTGGCGGCCAAATTGACGACACCGCGGGCATGACCACCAGCCATGAAACGAAGAACTTGTTGGAAGTGGCACAAACCATTGCCCTGCTGTCCACGCTGACCGAGCGCGAGAAGGACCAAAACGTGGTCACGCTCTCTACCTTGCACGCAGCCAAAGGCCTGGAGTGGCCTCATGTCATGCTGGTGGGTGTGACCGAGGGCATGCTGCCCTTTCGTCTTGACGACGAACCAGGCAATGAGCACACCAACGAGAACATCGCCTCGCGGTTGCAAGAAGAACGACGCCTGATGTATGTAGGCATTACCCGCGCCCAGTTCACGCTGGCCGTGAGTTGGACCCGCAAACGCAAAAAAGGCCGCGAAATGATCAGCGCACTGCCGAGTCGTTTCATCGCCGAAATGGGTTTGGACAAAAACACGGTCAAAGAGGACCCGCGCGAAAAACTCAAAGCCCTGCGCGCCGAGTTTGCCAAACGCGCGCTCGATGCCGCCGCTGAAAGCGCCGCCAACAAATAAGCCGAGCAGCGCCATGAAAAAAGCCTCAGTGCGAACACTGAGGCTTTTTAGTTTGGTGGCCTGGGGCAGAATCGAACTGCCGACACGCGGATTTTCAATCCGCTGCTCTACCAACTGAGCTACCGGGCCGAGGGGGTGAATTCTAGCACTCTTGCATCATCGATTTGCCAGGCCGAACGAAAGTTCGATACCGCACAGAGCAGCCATGACGGTTTTGCAATCGAAATACAATTTAGCGTATGACATACAACGCCCAAGCGCATGCAAGTTGACACACCTCGGATCTCACAGTTAGGGGCATGGAGTTTGGCCTTGGCAGCAGGTGGTTTGTACGCCAGCGTCCACATACTCAATGGCTGGTTGTTTCAAGCCTCTGAATTGTCTGCCCACATCAACTTGATCTATTTGCCCAGTTTTCTGCGCTTGGTGAATGTGTTGGTCTTGGGCTTGCTGTGGGGCACCATGGGCACCGCTTTGGGCGGTGTACTGCTTTATTTCTGGTTGCAAGACAGCCTCTTCATCAGCATCTTCAACACTTTGGTCTCTGCTGGCTGCGCGGGTTTGTCGTTGTGGCTGTTACAAATCTTGCAACAGCGCCAGCTGTCCATCACCCGCTTGAGCGATTTGATGAAACTGGCTTTGCTCAACGCTTTCATGAACTCCATGTTGCATCACATGGTGTGGGCGCTGGCTGACCCTGCTCAGTTGGTAGAGCCCAACCAAGTGGCCTATATGTTGGTGGGCGACATCAGTGGCGCTATCGTGGGCGCCCTGGTTTTGCGATGGGTGGCGTCACGCACGGGCATCGTTGAATTTGCCAAGCAAAAAGTCGCCAGCAACGACCCATCCTAAGCGGGCACCCCCTCTATCAAGGCGCGCGCTTGGCCTTGGACAAGTCCACACCCAGTTGCTTGAGTTTGCGATACAGGTGGGTGCGTTCTAAGCCAGTTTTATCGGCCACACGCGTCATGGACCCATTTTCTTGGGTGAGGTGGTACACAAAATAAGCGCGCTCAAACGCATCTCGCGCCTCACGCAAAGGCTGCTCTAAATCAAAGCTTTGGTGAGTGGGTGGCAACACCACAGCTTGCGGCTGAACCGGGGCCGCCACCAGCTCTTTGGGGCCGGTAGCTGGCGCCATTTTGGCCGCCGCAACGGGTGACTTGCGCGTCAAGCCTTGCTCCACAGCTTTGAGCAGTTTTTGCAAGGTGATGGGTTTTTCAAGAAATGCTTGGGCGCCAATACGTGTGGCTTCTACGGCCGTGTCAATGGTGGCGTGCCCGCTCATCATGATGACGGGCATGTTGAGCAACCCCGCGCCAGCCCACTCTTTGAGCAAGGTGACGCCATCGGTGTCGGGCATCCAAATGTCGAGCAAGACCAAATCTGGCCTTGCTGTTTGTCTGGCTAGGCGGGCTTGCGCTGCATTTTCTGCCACTTCTACGGCGTGCCCCTCGTCATTGAGGATCTCAAACAAGAGGTCCCGAATGCCCAATTCGTCATCCACCACCAAAATGTTTGCCATGTCTAAATCTGTCTCGCTGAATTAAATAAGCTGGGCTTGTTGCGATTGCGCAACTGTGAATGATAACGACACTTGCGCACCCACCACCTGGCCCTCTGATTCGCGATTTTTCAGGTCAACTCGGGCCGAATGCTCATCGGCAATCTTCTTGACCACCGCCAAACCCAGCCCCGTTCCGCGAGATTTGGTGGTGACATAAGGCTCAAAGGCCCGATTCAATATATGCGGCGGAAAACCAGGTCCGTTATCTCGCACCAACAGGCGAACGCGCCCAGACGTGGCAGACCACTGGGTGGCAATGGAGACGCTTGGCAGGTCCTGCAACTCGGTGGCATCTTGGGCGTTTTGCAGCAGGTTGTGCACCACTTGGCGCAGTTGCTGCGCGTCTCCCAGAATGGGCGGACAAGCCGCATCGAGTTCGGCATGGACGGGGACAAACGCATTCTCACTGCCATAGAGTTGCATGACATCTTGCACCAAGGCGTTCAAGTCGAGCAGCTTGAGCTCTGCCACGGGCAAGCGCGCGTAGTCGCGAAACTCGTTGACCAAGCGCTTCATGGCGTCCACTTGGTCCACGATGGTCTTGACCGATTTGTCCAAAATCAATTGCTCAGGCTCTTGCAATTTGCCCGTGAGCTTCATTTGCAAACGCTCAGCCGAGAGCTGCACGGGGGTGAGCGGGTTTTTGATCTCATGCGCCAAACGCCTTGCCACCTCGCCCCAAGCCTGTGCACGCTGGGCCGAGATAATTTCAGAAATATCGTCAAACACCAACAAGCGCCCATTGTTGGGCAGCACCGCCCCACGCGCCAACAACGTGATGTGTTCTTGCTTGTCATCACTCAATTGCACAGCGGGGCTGATGGGCGTGGCATGCAGTTCAAACGACTGCTGCCAATGGTCAAGCCCATGCTGGCTGCGCTCACCCAAAAACCCATCAAACTCGCGCTGCACATGCGCTGAAAATTCGGCGAGCCCTTCGATGTCACTTAGTGACCGTCCTTCCCAAGCCGCCAGAGGCACACGCAAAATACGTGTGGCACCTGGGTTAGATGTTTTGATGAGGCCTTGCTCGCTCAACAAAATCACACCCGCGGTGAGGTTGTCTAAGATGGTTTGCAAATTGGCGCGTGAGGTGTGCACCTGCAACATGCTTCGGTCCACCGCAGAGCGAGCGTCGGCGAGTTGCTGCGTCATGACTGCAAATGAGCGCGTCAATCCACCCAGCTCGTCGCGACCTTGCAAGGTGGGTTTGGGGCTCAAGTCGCCAGCGGCCACGTCTCGCACACCTGCGGCCAACATGAGCAAGGGGCGCGCCAATTGGTTGCCCAGCAACACGGCCAGCAGCACCGCACCAAAGACCGCCAAAAACAAGCTCAGCGTCAAGGTACCGATGTACATGCTGCGCAAACCTTCTCTGCCCAACGCGCGCTCTTGGTATTCGCGGTAAGCCAATTCAACCGCCAACGCATCTCTGACCAAGGTGGGCGGCAAGGTTTTGCTGACTTGCAAAATGCGTGGCTCTATCAACAAACCCAAACCCGAGGGCGCGACCAACACCATGGCACGTATTTGCGCTTTGGACGTGCCCTGCAACTGCGCCTCATCTAAGCCATCAATGGTGGTGACCACGGTTTGAGTTTTGGCCATGCGCAGCTGCATTGGCGTTGGGCGCTCAGGGTTGATTTTGTAGCGCGACTCGCCCACGCTCGCAAGGGCTTGTCCCGAGGTGCTCCACAGCACCACGTCATCTGCGCCGATTTGCTCTTTGATGCGCTC
>Ga0114979_10001138_pt1 | contig 17763 bp, 10 predicted proteins | sample S_140625_EF_Meta_FD_87315 | JGI IMG/M metagenome (GOLD analysis project Ga0114979, IMG submission 87315) | Freshwater microbial communities from Lake Simoncouche, Canada to study carbon cycling - S_140625_EF_MetaG | ecosystem: Environmental > Aquatic > Freshwater > Lake | place: Lake...
ATGACGGCCGTGAAGAGAAGAGAAAGCCAAAGCGTTTTGTATAGCATGGCTCAAATGTAAATGAATCAGTCCTTGAATTTCCCGGTGCGGATATCAAAGCCATACGGGCAATGTTTGCAGCCGCTCTGACAGCAATAGCCGCGTTTGAGGTGGTATTTTTCAGTAAAAACGATAAACCCCTCAGCGGTGTAGTAATAATCTTCGCCTTCTATCTTTTTCGCTGTTGCCATGATGGATTGCTAACAATTATTTCCTTTCTTGGTTCACGTCGGGCTCGAAATCGAGTGACACGGAATTCATGCAGTAGCGCTTGTAAGTGGGCGGTGGACCATCGTCGAAAATGTGTCCAAGGTGCGAGTCACACCTTCCGCAGGTGACTTCCGTTCGAATCATGCCATGACTTTTGTCGAGGATGTATTTCGTAGCGCCCTGACGGATGTTTTCGAAGAAACTGGGCCATCCGCATCCGGAGTGGAACTTGGAGTCGGATTTAAACAGAGCGTTACCGCACACGGCGCAGTAGTAGGTTCCTATTTCCTCCGTTTCATAGTATTTGCCGGTGAAGGCACGTTCGGTATGGGCTTCGCGAGAAACGAGATACAGTTCGGCTGGTAGAATTTGCTTCCAGGTTTCGTTTGCGACATCGAGATGCGTGGTGTCTATTCGCGAGTAATAAGGATTGTTGGATGCGGACATTTCTTGCGGGGCTTGAGGCGCTGTGTTTGTCTGACTGCATGCCGACAGGCAGCAGGCAAGCAACACGGAGCACATTAGTTGTGTTAGGTTCATGCGATAGTTCACAATAACAAAGGAACACGGGTGGGTGTTCAACACGGCGATTTTTTAAAAAAATGGCATACGTGAAAGATTGCGCTTGATGCGAAGCGCGTTGCCGACTTAAATACCCATCATTTGTGTAATCCAGTAGCAAATGGCACCCATTGCAGCGGAAATGGGGATGGTGATAATCCACGCCACGAGCAGTTTCCCGGTTACACCCCATTTTACGGCTGATACACGCTTGGTAATACCTACTCCGATAATGGAGCCGGTGATGGTGTGAGTGGTGCTGACCGGAATACCTTTGATGACTTCGCCACCCATTGTCCATGGGAATTTCAACCCCTCGGTAAAGAATAGGGTAACCGCCCCAGCTGTTTCGGCAGCTACACCTTCGAACGGAGTAACCTTAGTGATTTTGGCGCCCATGGTTTTCACGATTTTCCATCCACCGCTCATGGTTCCAAGTGCAATGGCTGCATAGCATGATAGAGGTACCCAGTTCGGCATTTCTTTCAGGCTGCTAATCTCGCCCCCTGCCATCAGCGCTACGGTGATAATACCCATGACTTTCTGAGCGTCGTTGCCGCCATGTCCTATGCTGAATGCCGCCGATGAAAATAGTTGCAGCTTTTTGAACGATGCGTTTGCTTTGGCATTGTGCATGGAACTTAGGAAGAGGGTGAAAACCCCCATGACGAGCACTATGAATCCGAGCAAAATCCATTTGAAATTGGCTCCGTGGAAAACGACTTTAAGCCAATAGCTATTGAAACTGCTTTTCAGGTTTGAGTCGTCGTATCTGTCGGGAGAATCGGCCAAGATGCGATGAGATTCTGCAACGCGTGATTGCATATGTGCAGTAGTCAACTTTTCTTGCACTGCTGCGGTGAGCACAGTGTTTTCGGAGGCATCGCCATTGTTTAAATAATCGAAACGAACAACGTAGTTTGTTACGCTCTGATCTTCCCCACCGACACTAACGCTACCTGCCGATACCAGCGGCACATATTCATGTAAATCCTCGGTTTTGAAAGTGAGCGCCTTCTTGAGATCGTCCTTGCTGATGTTCTCAGCAAATTCGAGCGTGTAAGACGAGCCATTGACGAAGTCTCTTTTGAATTCTAGTGCGCTATATACCGTGAGAATAACGAGTGCAATAATGCTGAGTGAAACGATTTTCATGAAAGGCCCTTTCCTGAAAGAGTTCAGAAACCATGCGGAAATCAGGTAAGACATCAGCATTCCCGCGATGGGTGCAACAAAGATGAAAATGGCCGTCGCGATGATGATACCGCTGTTGATTGCTTGCCATCCGAATGCTGCAAGAAATGCCCCGGCAAATCCTCCGATAAGGGTGTGTGACGATGAAGATGGAATGCCATACCACCAGGTGAAGAGATTCCAAGTGATAGCTGCCAATAACCCTGAGAAAATCATAGCCAGTGGACGGTGCGACGGGTCAATGTATATTTCCTTAACGGACTTGGCTATCGTTGTGGCTACACTATGATCCTTGAAAATAAAGAATGCTACAAAATTGAAGAATGCGGCCCATACTACCGCTTGAAAAGGCGTTAGTACTTTGGTTGACACAACCGTTGCAATGGAATTGGCGGCGTCATGAAATCCGTTGATGAAGTCGAAAATCAACGCCAAGGCAATAACAGAGATGAGCAGAATGGAGTAGTCCATGAGAAGCGTTTAGGAGTTCTTGACCAGAATGGATTCGATGGCGTTGGCTACATCTTCGCATTTGTCGGTAGCGGTTTCCAAAACGGACAGAATTTCCTTCTTTTTAATCATTTCAATAGCATTGGTTTCTTCTGAGAAGAGTCGAGCAATGGCCAGATCGAAAATGTTGTCAGCTTCGTTTTCAAGGTCATTGATACGAATGATGGCCTCTCGCACGCGTTGGGCGTTTTTCATGTGTTGCAAGTTCTGAATGGCGCTGTGAATTTCCAAAATTTGACGGTGCAAAACGCTTGATAACCCATGCATGACCTGATCGATGTCTTTCAACTGATAGAGTGAGATGCGCGAAGCGGTGCCATTGATGTAGTCGGCAACATCATCCAGGGAGGTTGATAAGTAGTGGATATCCTCACGGTCAAACGGGGTAATGAAGTTTTCGCTGAGTTCGGTAAACAACTCGTGAGTGATCTGGTCACCCACATGCTCCAGGTCGTGAATTTCGCGGACAATGGCGTCGCGTGATTGTTCTTCTGCCTCAAGCAGTTCTTTGAACTTTTCCGACATCGCCACAAGATTGGTTGTGGCCTTGGAAAATGCATCAAAGAATTTCCCTGATTTCGGGGCAAACATCTTGAGAAGGTTCATGAGACGAAATATTTCCTGCAAATCAACGGGAAGACCGTCTATTGTTGATTTTTTTGTATGTTACCAAACCGTTACCAGAACAGTGGAATGGCGTAATACCGGGCTAAAACGCAATTGAAAAACAGGTGATTAGGTGACGAATCGACACCATCACTTAATACGGGATTAACACGGAGGCTGAGGCTTCGATGCATTTTTGTTGGATTGTTATCGGGACGTGAACGGACGTTCAACATTGCTCAAAATCATTATGCTTACAACTGAAAATTCGAAAATTCCGGTTTCTTCGCAGGTAGAAGAACCACTTGTGAAACGCTCCATCGACTTTATTTTTCAGGCTTTGCTCCCGAAAGACCGCCTGTTCTATCCCTTGTTTGATCAGGCTTGCGCTAATATGGTTCAAACCGCCCGTGTGCTGGAGCGCGCGTTGAAGTCTGATTCAGTAACACGCATTCAGTCGTTTGAAACAATCAATCACTTGGAGAAGCAGGGTGATGAGATTACGCATGCCATCATGCGAGAAACGGGCAATACGTTCATCGTTCCTTTTGATCGTGAAGACATTCATGCACTAGCCATTGCCATCGATGATGTGGTTGACTACATCAATGGCACGTCAAAGAGGTTGGATTTGTACAAGGTGCACATTATTACCCCGGAGATGATTCGGCTGGCGGAAATTATTACCCTGTCGGCAATCGAGTTACAATCTGCTTTGAAGGAGATGCGCAGCCTGAGGAATGTGCGTAAAGTGAAGGCACATCTTCACACCATCAATACCCTGGAAAACGAAGCAGACCGCATCATGAATGATACAATTGCCGCGATGTTTCGTAATGAAACCGACGCTATGAATCTGCTGAAGAAGATGGAGGTCATAACGTTCTTGGAGAATGCATCAGACAAGTGTGAAGAAGCGGCACATGTCATTGACAGCGTAGTCATTAAATTTTCTTAAGGAGTTTTCACGAACTTTACGGCGGTGCAAGTGCTTCCTTAACATTGCACTAATTAATTTCTACTATGGCTATTGCCTGCTGAATGAGCAAAACGCCTGGGGTCAACGGAACTTACTATGAACACTATCAGTCCGGTCACCAGACTTTGGCGACTCATCCGCGCGGAGCAATCGGATATCCGCGACGTCTATATCTTTTCCCTTTTTCAGGGTATGGTCAATCTGTCCTTGCCTTTGGGAATTCAAGCCATTATCAATCTGTTGCAGGCAGGTCAGTTAAGGGCCTCTTGGGCTGTTCTAGTGATTTTTGTGTTGCTGGGTATTTTCTTCTACGGTTTATTGCAGCTTCGTCAAATGGCCATAACGGAATCGATTGAGCAAAGGCTTTTTGTGAAGTCTTCGTTTGATTTTGCCTATCGTTTGCCGCGCGCTTCTTTTGATGCAGTGAAGGGTAAGTACTTTCCCGAGGTCATGAATCGATTTTTTGAGATCATGACAGTCCAGAAGGGAGTTTCCAAGCTGTTGTTGGATTTTTCAACCGCAGTCATCCAGATTGTTTTTGGTTTGCTTTTGCTCTCGTTTTATCACCCGCTGTTTATCATGCTCGGGGTAATGCTGGCCTTGCTTTTGGTTGCCATCTTTCGATTCACGGGCAAGGAAGGATTGAATAGCAGCCTCGAAGAAAGTAAGCACAAATTCGCCGTGGCGCATTGGCTCGAGGAGTTGTCGCGAACATTCACAACGTTTAAACTGAGCGGCAACAGTAAGCTTCCTATGGAGCAGGTTGATACGCACACATCGCGGTACCTGACGGCTAGAAAAAAGCATTTCTCCATTCTTGTCATGCAGTTTAAGGCTTTGATTGTATTCAAGCTGCTGCTTGCTGCTGCGTTGATTATTGCAGGTAGTGTATTGGTAATCGAAGGTCAAATCAATATCGGACAATTCGTTGCTGCTGAGATTGTGATATTAATGATCATCAATAGCGTCGAGAAGATAATTCTCAATATGAGCACGGTGTACGACGTGCTCACAGCCTTGGATAAGATTGGAAGTATAACGGATATTGCGTTGGAACGCGAAGGAGGCCTAGATATTCGTAAGGTAGGGAGTTCTGAGGGTATTCACTTGAAAATTAAGGATTTAGGGTATACATTTTCGGATGCCTCTTCAGCTGTAATAAAAGGGTTTAATCTGGAGGTTAAACCGGGCGAGCACGTATGTGTTGCCGGACCGAATGGAAGTGGCAAGACGCTTCTTTTAAAGTTGATTACGGGCTATTACGCGAAGTATGAGGGGAGTATTACCATGAATGATATGCCTCTGGAGAATTTGGAGCTTGCTGCCTTGCGCGAAGTAATCGGTGAGAACTTTGCGGATCAAAGCGTTTTCAAGGGGACGGTTTTTCAGAACATCACCTGTGGCAGAGAGCACATCAGTATTCAGGAGGTGCTTGACTCAGCCCGTATGGTGAACTTGCACGACTACATCTCCACGTTGCCTGAGGGATATGAAACCATGATTGATCCCGAGGGCAAGGTATTGTCCGCCGGTATTGTGCGTAAATTGATTTTAGCCCGCTGTATGGCAGGTAAGCCAAGAATGATACTCATGGAGGATAATTTGCAAGCCATACTTCCGGCTGAACGCATGGATCTTTTGAGTAGAATTCTGAAGGCTAACGCAAACTGCACCATTATCCTCGTTAGTAATAATCCGGCTGTACAGCAGCTGGTTCAGCGAACCATACACATCGCATAAGCACGACTAAGACAATGTTAGAGATATCAGACTCGTCCATTAAAATGAAAATCAAAACGGAGGACTATAAGTCTTTTGGTTTGGTATCAGCAGCCGGAAAAAGCAAAGCTCTCAAGCGAACGCTTTTGGTTGTCATGATTCTTTTCCTGGTGATTTTTTGTCTTCCGTGGACACAAAATGTCAGCGGAAAAGGAAAGTTGACCTCGCTGCGGCCCGACCAGCGTCCGCAGTCGATTCAAACAGTTATTCCCGGTAAGATTGAGGAGTGGTATGTGAAGGAAGGTGATTTGGTGAATAAGGGCGATACCATCATGCGCATTTCCGAAATCAAGGATGATTATTTCGATCCGAATTTATTGGTGAATGTTGAGGATCAGATCAAAAGCAAAGAGTCCAGTGTTTCGGGATATATGCAAAAGGTAGAGGCCTTGGACCGTCAGATTGATGCGCTCAATGAAGGCGCGAAGTTGAAGCGTACGCAGCAGGGGGTGAAAATCAGACAGTCGGCACTGAAGGTGCAGTCAGACAGCATCGAATCTTTAGTTGTGGCCAATAATGCGGCGGTGGCTCGCGAGCAGTATGATCGTTTTCAGGCACTATTTGAAAAGGGCTTAAAGTCGAAGACGGAGTTGGAGCAGCGCGAAGTGGCCTACCAGAATGCGCGATCGAAACAAACCGAGACCGAGAACAAGCTGTTGATTGCACGACAGGAGTTGAATAATGCCAGGACCGAGTTGAGCACGATTGCCCAAGATTTTCTTGATAAGATCGCGAAGTCTGAAAGCGAGAAATTTTCAACCATGAGTATTCTGTACGATACAGAGGCGCAGGTGACGAAACTTCAAAGTCAATATGCGGGCTATAGCCAGCGTAGCGGTTTTTATTTCATAACATCGCCCGTGGATGGTTTTGTAACGCGCGCAGTTAAAACAGGTATAGGCGAAACCTTGAAAGAAGGAGAAGAGGTGGTAACATTAATGCCCGCGAATAATGCGCTAGCCGTTGAGTTGATGGTAAAGCCGATTGATTATCCGCTGTTGAGCAAGGGACAGAAAGTGCGATTTATTTTTGACGGTTGGCCTGCATTTGTTTTCAGTGGATGGCCTGGTGCATCCGCAGGAACCTATGGTGGAGTAATTGTTGCCATCGACAACTTCACGAATGAATCCGGTGAGTATCGTGTACTAGTTTCTCCTGATCCGGATGATTTACCATGGCCTCCGGGAATTCGTGTCGGTGCCGGCGCTCATGGTATGGCGCTGTTGAAAGATGTGCCTATTGCCTACGAATTATGGCGTCAGTTCAATGGCTTCCCTCCGGATTACTATCAAGCCGAACCAAAGGAAACAAAATAGCATGAAAGGGTTACGATCGATACTAGCCACATTAGCTGCGATAGGGCTTCAGGATGCTGTTGCACAAACCACGCCCGTGCTGACATTTGAGGAGTTTCGGGTATTGATGAAGAATCACCCGAAGGTGAGCTATGCGGGACTGGCTGAGGAGCGGGGAACGCAAGAACTGAAGCGTGCAAAGGGCGCTTTTGATCCGCGTTTATCCGGCAATTATCAGTACAAGTTTTTTAAGGGCACAGAATACTATGATCAAAAGGCTATCGGATTGGATGTGCCATTTCGTGCGCCGGTGATGATAAAGACGTTGTATGAAAACGCTGACGGCGCGTATTTCAATCCGGAGGAGACCACGCCCAACAGCGGTTTATTGAGTGTAGGTGTTGCAGTTCCACTCGGTCAGGGATTGATAACCGATAAGTCAAGGACGGAGCTCCGTCAGGCAGAGGCTTTTGTAACCTATTCGAAGTTGCAGCGAGCGGTCATTACGCAAGAGTTGTTGCATGATGCATACAAGCAGTATTGGACGTGGTGGATGAGTCGAAGTTTGCTTGATCTCAGCAATGATTGGGTGAGTATTGCAGCGAATCGATTGGACATCACCAAGCAGCGTTTCGAGCTCGGAGACGTGGCTTCAATTGACACCTTAGAAACATTTATTCAGCTTCAGCAGCGCATGCAGAAGGCTTATTCTGCGGGTACAAAGCTGAACAAGGAGCAGCAGGAGTTGCGTGCTTATTTGTGGTCAATTACCGAGTCCGGTGAATATGCATTACTGGAAGATGAAGTACGTCCGCAAAGGGAAATTAGCTTTGAAGGGGCGTCGGAGAATGTGCCTGTCTGGACATCCAAGACAATGGATATTGCGAATCGCAATCCCGAGTTGATGAGTTATGCGCCGGTGTTTGATCGCTTGCGCGCGGAAGAACGGTGGAAGCGTGAGGCAATGAAGCCCATTGTCAATATTCAGTATTACGCGCTGACTGAACCGACAGCAGGTGCAAGCGATTTGATTTCTTCAAACAACTATAAATGGGGAGCACAATTGGCTTGGCCGATTTTGATGCGCCGGGCAAAGGGCGATTTGGAGTTGACCCGCATAAAGATTCGCGAAACAGAACTCGAAGCTGAAGTGAAGATTGCGGGAACGCGAAATAAGGCACTTGCGATGATCCAAAACCTCACCTTGTTGCGCAGTCAGTTAGCAACGCTGCAAAGTAACGTTCGCAACATGGAGACCTTGTTGGACGCTGAGCGGGATAAGTTCAACTCAGGAGAAAGCAGTGTGTTTCTGATTAATGTCCGCGAGCAGCAGCTCTTCGACTTGCGTATGCAAGAGGTTGATGCGTCCTTCCAGTTGAAGCTTACCGAGCTTGAGTTACTGTATCTCTTGGGAGAATTGAACTAGTTTTTACATGTTCTGGAAATAAAAAGGGCGGCTCATTGCGAGCCGCCCTTTTCAATGTTGTTTGCCGATATTAGTTACCGGTCACGACTATTTTCTCTGAAGTCACTTGCTTTCCGGAAGTACCTGATAGGAAGTAAACTCCCGAGCTCAGTCCGGTTACATCGTAACGGAAGCTGTTTGCCGCATTCAGTTTGATCACTTCAACAATTTGACCCACACTGTTCATGAGAAAGTATTCACCGGCGTTTTCAGAGCGAACGGTGAATTGACCGTTGCTTGGATTCGGATACACTTCAATGACAGATGCGCGGCTTGCATCGTTCTGGTTTTCGTCGATGCAGGTAGCTAGTGTTATCGCTTTCGTGCGCGTTCCTGAAGAACCGCATGCGTTGTTGGCTGTCACGATTACGTTACCGGCAACGCTACCCCAGTTTGAAGTCATGGCGGTTGTGCCTTGACCTGAAGCAATCGTGCTTCCGGTAGGAACTGTCCATGTGAATGTGTTCGTTCCTTGTGCAGGTGTGCTGAAGGCAACACCGGTTTGGTTAGGACAAACAGAAGCAGGACCTGTTATGCTCGCCGGAGTGGATGGCAGACGTGTCAGTGAAGCACTGCGTATAGTTGAACCACCGCAGGTGTTTAAAGCCGTTACACTCAAAGTTCCGGTCGTGAACGTGCTAGGCACATTCAGGAGAATCTGATTGCCATTGTTAAAGACAATGCTGCAGCCGGTAGGTACTGACCAGTTATAGCTTATAATTCCGTTTGCCGCTGTCACTGAGTAAGTGAATTGACCGCCACCACACAAGTTGGTGGTTTGACCTGTCATCGTCGACAACGCCGCCGGATTCTTGGAGATACCCAATGAGCGTACCGCGCTTTGTCCGCAATTGCTGACAGCGCGCACTGAAAGTGTGCCACTGATAAAGTTGCTGCCAGCGCTAAGAGTGATCATGGCGGTGCCTTGACCGGAAGTAATGGTTGCGTTAGCAGGGGCAGTCCATAGGTAGCTTGATGCCCCAGGAACTGCAGTTATGGCATAACTAAGCACAGATCCGGGACATACGTTTGTAGTCTGTCCGGTAATAGTACCTGGTGTTCCGGGCACACTGTAAACCGTGAGTGAGCGGGCGATTGTGCCGAGTCCGGCACAGTTTTGTGAGCGAACACTTATCACTCCGCTAGTTCCAAAGTTAGCAGCAAAGGAAATAGTTACTGTTTGCGTGCCTTGACCTGAAACAATTGTTGCGTTTGTTGGTGCAGTCCATTGGTAGCTGGTAGCAGCAGCTACGGCAGCGCAGGTATACGTTTGCAAAGTATTCGGACAAACGTCAGCTGTTGGTCCTGTGATCGAGGTTGGTGATCCTGGAGCTGAAGTCAGAGCGTAAATCGTGCGTGCGAATGAAGCGCTGGTTCCGCATGGTCCCACCGCGCGAACGCTCAAGTTACCGGAAGCGTAACCTCCGCTGAAGCTCAGGGTGATGCTGTTAGATGTTGATGTACCTGTAGCACCTACAGGCAAGGTCCATTGGTATGATGTTGCACCTGGAACTTCGGGAGTCCAGAACACATTACCGGTTGAGTTACGACAAGCACCGTATGCACCGTTGATGGCTGATGGTGTTGCCGGAGCGCCACCTGTGCCATTGCTAATAGTGGCGGTGTAAGAACCTGTACATCCGTAGAAATCCGTTACCGTTACCGAGTAATTTCCGGCCGCGCGGTTAACAAGATCTTCAGTTGTTGCTCCATTGCTCCAAACGAATGTATATGGCGAAGTTCCGTTGTTCATGGAAATGTTTACAGAACCATTCGAGATTGCAGCGCAGGTGGTGTTTGTTACCACACCGGATACAGTCATGTTACAACAGTTTTCGTTTACTGTACCGTTACAGTTGTCATCGGTAAAGTTTCCACACAGTTCGGATGCTTCAGGGTTGATGTTTGCATTATTATCGTTGCAATCGCCGTTACAAGAAGTAAAGCCATCGCCGTCAACATCAAATCCTTCATCGATTCCACCGGCGCAATTGTCGTCAACACCATTACAAACTTCTGTAGCAGAAGGCTTGATAGCGCTGTTGTTATCGTTACAGTCACCGCCGCAAGATGTGAAGCCGTCATTGTCGGCATCGAATCCTTCGTCAATTCCGCCTGCGCAGTTATCATCGATACCATTACACAATTCGGTGGCATTCGGACGAACAGCATTGTTGTTGTCGTTACAGTCGCCGCCGCATGATGTGTAGCCATCGTTGTCGGCATCGAAGCCTTCGTCGATAGCATTGTCACAATCTTCATCAGCGCCGTTGCAGATTTCGAATGCACCAGGGAAAACAATTGAACTATTGTCATTGCAGTCACCTTCGCAAGTAGTGTAACCATCGTTATCTGCATCGAAACCTTCGTCAATTCCGCCTGTGCAATTGTCGTCGATATTGTTGCACACTTCTGTTGCTGTTGGTCTAACCGCGGCAGAGTTGTCGTTGCAATCACCGGCTACACCGATGTATCCGCTTGGAGCAGTGCAAGCTGAAACAGTGTTCGATGCGTTACCGAAACCGTCGCCATCAGCGTCGCGGTACCAGGTAGCGTTAGTGCCAACGGTGATGGCATTAGTGCGGATTTCGTCGTCGCTGAAGCTCGCGTTTGAAGCCGTCAAGGTTACGCTGTAAGTGCCAGGCGTATTGTACTGAACAGTTGGGTTTGCCGCAGTGCTTGTTGAAGGCGTACCACCGGGGAACGACCAGCTATACGTAGTGGCGCCGGTTGAAGTGTTCGTGTAAGTCACAGAAGATCCTTGACAAACAGAAGTTGAAGAAGTAGTAAAGTTCGCAACTACGTTCGCAGATGTTCCAACGCAAGCACCAATTGTACCGAGCACGTTATGGTTGAAATCGTTGAGGATGTCGACGATATTGCTAATGCAAACGGTGCTTCCGCTGAGAGATGAATAGGTCACGCGAAGGATGGCGGTTGAAGTTGTGTAAGTAGGAACTTTTGTATTTCCTTCGCTCGTAACCGCGATGGTGTTGCCATCGAAATGCAAGTGTGCATTCCAGGTAGTCGTAGGCACAAGATTTTGAACTGCGGTGATTGTAGCACCAGAGATGTCAAATTGCAGTGCCCAAAGTTCGTTTTGTGGATTGCTTACCACGATATCGAACGTTGAGTTCGATGTGTTGAGGTTAGCCAAACCAAGGGTTACGGTTTCAGGATCTTGAATTTCAGGATCCCATCCGCAAGATTCGAATTCCAGTGGTGGAACACCCGCGTCTTGTTGTTGGTGGATACATTGACCAACATAAGATGCATCGGCGATGGTAATTTCTCCATCAGCATTCAAATCGGTGCAAGGGCTAACGGCGATTCCACCATTAACAGCTGCTTCTCCATAGATGTGTTCGTCCTGAGGTGTGAGGTAACCGTCGTTGTTGGCATCACCGCTGAGCACAGTACCCGGGCAGTTTCCTGCGCAGTCTGCCTGTGCATTACCAAATGGAATTCCCAAACAGTCCTCAATCGCGGCACAGCTAGAGATGTTCTTAGTAAAGTTGATGATGTTGTTGCTTGCATCACGACCGAAAGAGATACACACTTGTGCGTAATTGTTGTCGTAACGCAATTCGTAACGACCGTTTTGGTCAGGATCCTGGTCCCAGTTGGTACGAATTACAAGGTAATATGTGCCTGCAGGGACATTCGTGACATCGATCCACTGGCAGGTAAGGCTAGAGGAGTAGATATCCGCGCAACCGGCAGTAATACCCATGTTTCCGCAGGAATACTGAGCGGAAATGCCTGCTGGGCAAGACAAGTCGAGTACGCAGAAACCGTTTTTGAAACCGATGTTAGGCATCAGAGCGCCATTAGCATCAAACAATAGGTATTCAGCGTAACCTGCGTAGTGATAGTGGTTGTGGCACGGATCGAAGGTGAACTGTGAGTTGGCAGCGCTTGGAACACCAATGAAGTAGTCTTGGGTTCCGATGTTAGCGATGCGCGTGGTAAAACGCAGAATTTGACGTGTACCTACGTTGCTTTGCAAGCAGCCTTCGTTTACCAAACAAGCGTCACCGTTGGTGAGTGTTGTCGATGTGAGTGAGCTGAACAAGGCAGGTTGGTCCATGAACAAGTCGGGACCAAGACCTGAGCAGTTTGGATCACCGTTGTAATAGCATGGGCCGGGGTTACCCGCCAGCGGCTGGTAGTTACACGCCAGAATGTCCATACAGCCGGTGATGGCGCCCATGAATTCGAAATTCACGTCGTAGCTAGTGCCAGCGCACGAGCCTGAACTACCTACACGCACGTAGTAGGTATCGCCTCCTGTCATGAATACATCTGTTTGTGCCTGAACACCGCAGAAGTCGTCGTTATAGGTATAAGTAGCTTCGTTGGTATTGTCGAAATTCGCCATTGTGCAGTAGTCGTAAACCCATATGCGTGTATCGCAAGCGGCATAACCACACGTTGTAATACGGTATTGACCATTGGTGGCCGGGGTAAATACGTACCAAGAATTATCGAAGGGAACTTCGTTTAATCCTAAAGTTGCAGAGAGCGGGTCATTGCAGCTTGTTCCTTCAGGGCAGTTGACATAGCGTATATCGCGTGTGCCGAATTGCGCACCTTGAGCAACCAGAACACCGTTGAGGTATACTTTATAGTTTCCGGTGCCTGTCAAACCGTTTCCTGCAGAGTCGTAAATTTCAAATCGATGGCATGTGCTGTTGATGCAGAATGTTGCGTCGTTGCTGGTTCCTTGAGTCACCATAACGTTGTTGTTGTCAAAAATCTTCCAAGAGGTCTGGGTTGGATTGGCATCCGCAGTGATATCCACTGTAACGATATCTCCAGTTGTAACCAGCACGTTGCTGTTCGTAACGGTATTGGAGCCGTTAGCATCGGACACCGTGAGGGTTGCTGAATAAGTTCCACCGCTTGGGTAGGTGACTACCGGGTTTTGAGCTGTTGAAGTGGAAGGCGTACCTCCGGGGAATGACCAGTTGTATCCTGTGATGTTACCGGAGCTAGTGTTGGTGTATTGCACGTTAAGGCAGTTGGTTCCTGTAGGTGCATAGTTGAATTGCGCTGTGAGCACAGGATAAGTGCAAGTCCCGTTGTTCTGAGTAGCACATGCGAGGTAGTTCGTTGCCTGTGGATCGGTACAACCTAAGATTCCGCTTGCGGTGACTTGAAGCGTAAACGCACCGATAACGGCGTTGTAGCCACCCGCTTGAATATAGTAGGTGTTACCAACGGTTAATTGCGTGCAGTTGAAAGTCAAAGAAGAGCGGTAAGTGCCTCCGAAGTCATCATTACAACCGATTTGTGTACCACCGCATGCCGTATAGACAGCGATACGGGTATCTGTATTTGTACCGAGCTGTGTTTCCACAACGACGGTTCCGCCGGTGTAGACGAATTTGTACCAAATGTCTTTGATAGCGGTTGTTCCACCGCAACTGGGGTTTGCGGCATTGGTGACTGTATTTGAATTGTTACAATTAATGTAACCTCCGTTGACAGTGACCGCGATAGCGTTCGCACAAATGTCATTGGCCGGAGCCTGCGCAAAACCTGACATTGAGGTGATAATGCACAACATGGCTGACAGTAGAAACTGCTTCATCCTGGGTAATTTTGAGGTTTATGGTTAGTTAACGTTCCCTTGAAGGGTGAACGAAAATAGTTGATAAGCGTCATGAACACAAAACTTTTTTACCGAATGCCGACCGTTTATAGCTAGGACCGAAATTCGCAGACCTAATAATTTGCCCAATGCTTTCGAAGAAAATCGAAAAAAAACTCTTCCTCCTTGATGCTTACGCGCTGATTTTTAGAGCGTATTACGCGTTCATTAAAAATCCGAGGATTAATTCGAAAGGCTTGAATACTTCAGCCATGTTTGGGTTCACGAACGTGCTGTTGGACATTTTGAAAAAGGAACAGCCCTCCCATTTGGCGGTTGTCTTTGATCCGCATGAGGATACCATCCGTGTCGAGGAATTTCCGGAATACAAAGCCAACCGTGAGGAAACCCCGGAAGATATCAAGTTAGCGTTTCCTTATATCGTGCGCATCATTGAGGCCATGAACATTCCGGTTTATCAAATCAGCAAGTACGAGGCGGATGATGTGATCGGTACGCTTGCCAAGCGCGCGGAGCAGGAGGGGTTCACGACGTATATGATGACCAGCGATAAGGATTACGGTCAATTGGTTTCGGAAAACATCTTCATCTATCGTCCGGGTCGTGGTGGTAATGAGGCAGATATTTTGGGTGTGCCCGAAGTGTGTGAGAAGTTTGGCATCAGCAATGTGTCACAAGTGATTGATATCCTGGGTATGATGGGAGATGCGGTTGACAATATTCCGGGTATTCCGGGTATCGGAGAGAAGACAGCTACCAAACTGGTACAGGAGTTTGGCACATTGGAAGGCTTACTGGCCAATACGGATAAGCTCAAAGGGAAGCAAAAGGAGAATGTCGAGAGCAACACAGAGATTGCCTTACTGTCGAAGAAACTGGCAACCATTATTCTGGATGTGCCGGTGGAATGGGAAGAAGAGCGCATGACGGTGAAGTCGTTCAATGAAGAGAAAATTCGTGAAGTATTTGAGGAGTTGGAGTTTCGAGCGCTGCTGAAGCGTGTGACCGGTGAATCCACACCCAATACAGACTCCGTTCAGGGGGATTTGTTTGCTGCTCAGGATTTTGGTGTGGCAACGGAGAAGCAGGTGTCGGTATACAAGAATATTCATGATGTTGCACATCATTATCATTTAGTTCAGGAAGACGAGGATATTCATCGGTTGGTTGAGGATTTGAAACGCGCCACAGTGTTTTGTTTTGATACGGAAACTACTGAACTGGAGCCAATCAATGCCAGCTTGGTGGGCGTATCTTTTGCCATGCGTCCGCATGAAGCTTACTACGTGCCCATGCCCGCTGATAGGGAAGAAGCCAAGAAGCTGCTTCTTCGTTTCGCGCCGGTTTTTGCGGATGAGACCAAGGAATTGGTAGCGCAGAATTACAAGTACGATTTCAAGATGTTGTACAAATACGGCGTTGAGGTAAGCAACCGCATTTTCGATACCATGGTAGCACACTACTTGATGAACCCGGACGGTAAGCACGGTATGGATGAGTTGAGTGAGAACTACCTGCAGTATTCGCCTATTGCTATCGAAATGTTGATTGGCAAAAAGGGAAAGGCACAGGGCTCGATGGCGGATTTAACGCCGGAGACCATTGTCGATTACGCCGCTGAGGATGCAGATATAACGCTGCAGCTGAAGGATAAGTTTGAGCCCGAACTTCAAACGGGCAAAATCAGACAGGTGTTTGACGAGGTTGAGATTCCATTGATTAATGTTTTAGCGGCGATGGAATTGGAGGGCGTGAAAATTGACGAAGGGTTTTTGCGCAACTACAGCGACACCTTGCAAACTGATATTGTTGCTGCCGAGCAGCAGATCTGTGAAATGGCTGGTGAAAAATTCAACATTGATTCTCCGAAGCAACTGGGGGTGATTTTGTTCGAGAAGATGAAAATCACGGATCAGGTGAAGAAAACAAAGACCGGACAATACAGCACGGATGAGGCTACGCTTTCCAAGTTCGAGCACGACAATCCAATCATCGCTCAAATACTGGATTATCGTGAGTTGCGCAAGTTGAAATCGACCTATGTGGATGCGTTACCTGAGTTGATCAATGCGCACACCGGTCGGGTGCACACCAACTACGGCCAGACGGTAGCCGCCACGGGAAGGCTATCATCGAACAATCCGAATTTGCAGAACATTCCGATACGTACGATTCGCGGAAAGGAGATTCGCAAGGCGTTCGTGCCGCGTGATGAGAATTATTCGCTGTTGTCTGCCGACTACTCGCAAGTGGAGTTGCGCATCATTGCATCGTTGAGTAATGACGAGAATATGTGTGAGGCGTTTTTGCAAGGTGAAGACATTCACAAGGCGACCGCGGCGAAGGTGTTTGGTGTGCCGTTGAGCGAGGTGAGCAAGGAAATGCGCTCGAAGGCGAAGGCGGTCAACTTCGGTATCATCTACGGTCAAGGCGCGTTTGGTCTTGCACAGAACTTGGGCATTCCACGCGGAGAAGCGAAGGCCATTATTGATGCGTACTTCACGCAGTTTGGACAATTGAAGAACTATCAACAGGAGATTATTGAATCTGCACGGAAGCTCGGATACATCGAGACCATTTTGGGTCGTCGTCGTTATTTGGCTGATATCAATTCAGCGAATGCTGTTGTGCGTGGCTTTGCTGAGCGCAATGCGATTAATGCGCCTATTCAAGGTTCGGCGGCTGATATCATAAAAGTAGCGATGGTGAATTTGCACGATGAGTTGAACAAGCGCAAGATGCGTTCACGTATGATTTTGCAGGTGCACGATGAATTGGTGTTTGATGCGCATCGTGAAGAGGTGGATGAACTGAAAGTGTTGGTAACTGAAAAGATGAGCGGTGCAGTGGAGTTGCGCGTGCCGCTGGTGGTCGATATGAATACGGGAGCCAACTGGCTTGAAGCACATTAATACCTGTGTATATTCGCACCCGAAATTTTGCACCCATAGCTCAGACGGTTAGAGCAACTGACTCATAATCAGTGGGTCCTTGGTTCGATCCCAAGTGGGTGCACAGTGTAAAGGAAAAACCCCGCAGTTGCGGGGTTTTTTAATTATAGCGGTACTTGAAAAAGTGGAGGGTCCTGTATCCGAACTTCGTTCGGATAATCTAACAGTCAAGCCCTTCGGGCTTGGAAGCTGCGCCCCTTTTTATTCCGAAGCCCGGAGGGCTTCACTTTTAGATCCTCCGAGCGCAGCTCGGATCTGCCCTACGATAATAAAAGCACGCCTTTAGCCAATAGCCCCGAAGCCCGGAGGGCTTCACTCTAAAAAAAACTTATGGAATATTTATGCCTTTTGAGTGAAAATGGATGAGTTGATTGTTCGGGGTTTTCAGAGCTTTTTTCCGAAACGATATTCCGTTTATTCGTTTATGGCTGCGCTTTTTCAAAGCAGCGGTTTTGTCGGGCGCAATTCCTTTGCGTCATGAGCACGTATACACAGATTTTATATCAGGTGGTGTTTAGCACGAAGTATCGTCGCAAGACGCTAACGAAGCCGGGGCG
>Ga0114979_10001144_pt1 | contig 17735 bp, 15 predicted proteins | sample S_140625_EF_Meta_FD_87315 | JGI IMG/M metagenome (GOLD analysis project Ga0114979, IMG submission 87315) | Freshwater microbial communities from Lake Simoncouche, Canada to study carbon cycling - S_140625_EF_MetaG | ecosystem: Environmental > Aquatic > Freshwater > Lake | place: Lake...
GACCAGTAGGTCCTACAGGAGGTTCCGGCGGCGCAGGACCTCCGGGACAGAAAGGACAGAAGGGAGAAAGAGGCATAGGATATGGCTACCCAGCATTTTCAGACAGAAGGCTAAAAAAGGATATAGAGGAAATCAATCCTGTATTAGAACAACTATATACCATAAAACCTGTTAATTATAATTGGAACACAGATGAAATGAAAGGTGTTATTTTAGAAGTAAATAAAACATCTTCATCTCATAGGATTCCGTCTAACTTAGATGGTAAAGAAGTAGGTATTATAGCTCAAGATATAACCGACGGACTTAAAACAGGTTTATTAAAAGAGTTTAAGATAGAAGGACAAAAAGGAGTTCTAGCTGTTAACTATGATAAACTTTCGGTATATAATCTAAAAGCTATACAGGAATTATACGATTTAATAAAAGATATAACAAAAAGAGTTTCAAACTTAGAAAAAGGAGAAAACCATGAGTAAATTAAAAAATATAGAAGCGGTAAATAAACTTCTAATAGGAGAACATAAAACCCAGAATAGAACAACTATAGGATATAGAAAGAAGGAAGATTCCGAAATAAGAAAAGTAGGAGATATATGGGAAGATGTTTCACCTATGGGTCATGTAACGGAATGGGAACAAAGAGATGGGTATAAAGTAAAAAGATCTAAGGGAGTTAGAGAAATACTAAAAGAATTAGATAGCATAAGTAAATTTCCGAATTGCTTAGATACATGTGACGGCAAACTTTTCGGTCAAGCAGATTACAAATTGGGAAAAAAGACAGGAAGATGCTTAGAATGTACAATAAAATATGAAGCGGACTTAAAGCTAAATGGAAAATTTGATACTTATGTTCATGATAAAAAGAAAGAGAATGCAGTATCATTTCTAAGAGAAGCATCTAAAGAAGTAGAAATTTTATTAAAATCATTTGACAACATGGGATATTCTCATGCAGATGGATCTATTGAAAAATGGTCAATTGAAAATAAAGAATCATTTTTGGAAAAGATTAGATCAGATTTTAATAATTTAAGAGATGATATAATGGGAACATATAATATAAATGAAGAAGATTTAAATATAGATGTCAACAAATAAAGTAAAACTAGCAATAGCTCAGGAGTATAAGAAATGTGCAAAAGATTCAACTTATTTCACTAAGAAATACTGCAAAATAGAGCACCCTACAAAAGGACGTATATTGTTTGGTCTTTATCCATTCCAGGAGACCACATTAGAAAAGATGCATAAGGAAAGATATATTATCATAAACAAGGGAAGGCAGTTAGGAATATCGACTTTATCAGCTGCATTCATTTTGCATAATATGATATTTAACAGCGGGTATAAAGTTCTTATTATTGCAACCAAACAAGATGTAGCAAAAAACTTAGTTCATAAAATTAGATTAATGCATGATTTTTTACCTTCATGGCTAAAACAAGAGACATTAGAGGACAATAAAATGATGCTTAGATTTAAAAACAATGGGTCTAGTGTTAAAGCCGTATCATCAAGTCCTGATTCTGCAAGATCCGAGGCATTGTCTTTATTAGTTATAGATGAAGCAGCTCACATTTCTAATTCGGAAGAAATTTGGACAGCTGCACAATCTACATTAGCGACGGGAGGTAGTTGTATATTATTATCCACACCTAATGGAGTAGGTAATTTATTTCATAGAGTTTGGCAGGAATCTTTAAATGGAGGAGATTTTACTTCTATATTTTTACCATGGACGGTACACCCAGAAAGGGATTGGAAGTGGCGAAAGGAACAAGACATATTACTAGGAGAAAAAGCAGCAGCTCAAGAGTGCGATGGCGACTTCTTAACATCTGGTCATACTGTTGTTGATGGTAGTATTTTAGTATGGTATGAGAATAATTGTGTAAAAGACCCAATAGAAAAAAGAGGTGAGACTGGGGATTTATGGGTGTGGAAATATCCTGAAAGTGATTGTACTTACGTTGTATGTGCGGATGTATCTAGGGGGGATTCTTCTGACTTTTCTGCTTTTCATGTTTTAAATATAGAAACATTAGAACAAGTTGCAGAATTTAAGAGTATGATTGGCACCACCGAATTTGGACATTTATTAATGAGTATAGCTTCCGAATACAATGGAGCTTTACTAGCTGTAGAAAATGCTTATGTTGGCTGGGCTGTCTTGCAGACTATAATAGATTTAGGATATCAAAATCTTTATTATACTTTCAGAAACGACCCTTTCGTAGACCCGGATGTACATGTTAATCTAAATCACGACTACTTAATTAAAGACAACATGGTTCCAGGATTTACAACTTCCACCAAAACAAGACCTGTCATGATTTCTAAATTAGAGACATACTATAGAGAAAAATCTCCAATAGTATATAGTAAGAGATTAATACAAGAATTGTTTACTTTTGTGTGGAAAGACCATAAAGCAGAGGCTAGAGACGGGTATAACGATGACTTGGTTATGTCTTTCGCTATAGGACTTTGGGTCAGAGATACTTCTTTGAAGATGAAAACACTAGGGATAAGTTTCACTAGGTCTTTACTAAATAATACAACAAAAACTATATACACTCCAAGTAACTCTAATAAAGTACACGACTCTTGGTCTATGAAAACTAGAAGTAATGAATCAGAGAGTCTAACTTGGCTTATAAAATAAAAATATGGATAATTCAATACAAGCAAAACTAAAGAGATTATTTTCTACGCAAGTTATTGTTAGAAGAATTGGAAAAGACAGGATTAAAGTTATTGACACCTCTAGGCTACAAGGTGCAGGTACTAAAGATAAAGTCGGTTATGCGGACAGATTCTCTGGTTTACATACATCTAGGCAATACGGGTATTCTCCTAATAACAACACCATAAATTTTCACTCTTCAAAGTTACAGATATTCACAGACTATGAAGCCATGGATACAGATCCAATCATAGCGTCTGCATTAGATATTTATGCAGACGAAAGTACGGTAATGTCAGTAGAGGGAGATTTGTTAAATATTAGTACTCCAAATGAGAATATTAAAAAAATACTTTATAATTTATTTTACGATATATTAAATATAGAGTATAATTTATGGAGTTGGACAAGATCCTTATGTAAATATGGAGATTTTTATTTATATTTAGATATAGAAGAGGGTCTTGGTATAAAAAATGTTGTTCCTTTATCAGCCTATGAAGTTAGAAGGATGGAAGGAACAAACCCGGAAAATCCTTATGAAGTTAAATTTATATACGAAGGATTACATACTACTCAAATGAGTCCTATTGTGTATAGAAACGAGGAAAGAAAAAATAAAGAATTAGATTATCATGAAATAGCTCATTTTAGATTATTATCTGATAGTAATTTTTTACCTTATGGTAGAAGCCAAATAGAGCCTGCACGAAAGATTTTCAAGATGCTAACGTTGATGGAGGACGCTATGTTGATTCATAGAATAATGAGAGCGCCGGAACGAAGAGTATTTAAAATAAATGTTGGAAGCATTCCCCCTAATGAAGTAGATAACTACATGTCAACTATCATATCGGCAATGAAGAAAACACCATATGTTGATGAAAGAACAGGAGATTATAACTTAAAATTTAATCTCCAGAATATGCTAGAAGATTACTATTTACCGGTTAGAGGCAAAGATTCAAGCAGTGAAATAACAACTCTACCAGGATTAGGTAATCAAGGGTTTATGGATGATATTGAATATGTGAGGAATAGGATGATGGCTGCCTTAAAAATACCTAAGCCTTTCTTGGGGTATGATAAGGACACGGAGGGTAAATCCATGATTGCAGCAGAAGATGTACGATTCGCAAGAACAATAGAAAGAATACAAAAGATAATAGTATCTGAATTAAATAAGATTGCAATTATTCACCTATATACTCAGGGATATAAAAATGAGGAATTAATAGATTTTTCTCTTTCTTTAAATAACCCTTCTTTAGTTTATGAAAGACAGAAAGTTGAAATAATGACGGAGAAAATGAATCTCGCTTTAACTATGCAGGATTCTAAACTATTCTCTAGAAAGTACATTCATGAAAATCTATTTAAGTTATCAGAATCAGAAAGATTAACAGAGGAGGAATTGATTATCGAAGATTTGATGACAACTTTTAGACACGCTCAGATAGAGACAGAAGGAAATGACCCAAAACTTTCAGGGCAAAGTTTCGGCACTCCACATGATATGATGTCATTAAAATTAGCATCCAAAGGAAATGACGTTAATCCAATGTCATTTGACGACGGGGAAGAGTTAGAATTTGTAGATAAAGAGGATAACAGAGGACGACCAAAAAGAATAGGAACCTTTGGAACAAAAGACGATAAAGTTAATGGTAGAGATGCAATGGGAGATCGAGACATGAAATCTAATTTAGAAGGAGAAAAAAACCCTTTAATAGCAAGAAAGAGAGAAAATCCCGTAAATTTAGAATCAAAACTAGTAAATTCTCTTCGCAGACAATTTGACAGTGTTATAGGAAACAAGAATCTAATTATAGAAAAAGCATTCAAAGAAAATGAAAAAGCACCGGATTCAGATTTACTAAATGAAAATAACTTACTAGATTTAGAGTGATTTAGATAAACATTACAATATTTATTTAAAATAATTTCTTTTAATAAGAAATTCACAACTATAAAAAATGAAGAAAATAAAACACAAAAAGCACCGGAATACGGGATTGATTTTTGAAATGTTAGTGAAAAAAATGACTAGCAATGTATTACAAGGAGAAGGGATAAATGAAATATCCTCGATTATAAAAAAACACTTTTCAAACAATTCACAGATTAGACAAGAGTTAACGTTCTATCAAATGTTAACTAAAGAGAAAGTAAAAAGTCCTAACCTCGCTAATGAATTTATTGAATCCATAAAAGAAGCTAGAAACTCCTTAGACCTTGAAAAATTGAATAAGGAGAAATATAGATTATACAAAGACATTACATCATATTTCGGCGGGGATTCTTTTTTTGACATAAAAGTAGAGAATTACCAAAACTATGCAAGCATCTATACATTATTCGAATACAATCAATCGGATAATCCTCCAGTAATGGTTTCAAATAAACAAAATCTAATAGAATGTATATGCAATGTAGAATCATCTAATACCATGTCATCTGAATACTTAACAGAATCAGAAGATATTAGATTGTCAGCATTTGAGATAATGATTGAAAAGTATAATGATAAATACAATGGTCTATTAAATGAGCAAAAAACATTATTAGGCAATTATATAAACATGGAAACATCATCAGATGAATTTAAAACATTTATTACATCTGAAACAAATAGATTAAAAGAATCTATTAATAACATTATTCCTAAGATTGAAAATGTAACATCATCAAATAAATTAAATGAAATGATTGATGTCTTAGATCAAGTTAATAATGCAAAATATATTACAGAGGATCATATACATGTTATCATGAAATATTATGAGTTTGTAAATGTTATAGAGAAGTGAAAAATATAAAAAACAATAAAGAAACATTCATGAAGTACCTATTTGAGTCTTTAAACAAGAACTATAAAGTGGGTAGTCCTACTAACGAGTCCTCATCTAAATATTTACAAATTGATGATGAGGATGAGATTAATAATGAAATGAATGTTACTGGAAATTTGGATGGAGGTGAAGGCCCCCCGAGAACTCCATTAGTTTTCAAGAGGAGAAAACCTGAGACAAAAGAAAAATCTTACAAGTTTATAAAGAAAACAACTTTCAATAAAATAGAGAGGGATAAAGAAAAACAAAAATCCACTCCATTTTTAAAACAAGAATCCGTAATAAATTTCATAGACGAATTCTTAAAAAATCTAAATAATGGCACAAAATAGAGTACTCCTAATAGACTCCATATCTACTTTTAATCCTGTTAGCTGCATATTAAAGGAATCCAAAGGTAAAAACGGCGGATTATTGGTTAAAGGAATCTTACAAAGAGCTGATTCCGTAAATCATAATAAAAGGATGTACCCTCGAAAATTGATGGATGAGCAAGTTAAAAAATATCAAGATAAAATAAAAGAGGGTATAGCTTACGGAGAATTAGATCATCCGGAAAGAGCTGATACCTGGCTATCCGAGGCATCTCACATAATTAGACAAATTTGGTGGGACGGAGATGACATATACGGTATTGCTGAAATTTTAGACTGGACACCAAAGGGTAATTTACTAAGACAATATTTTGATAAGGGACACACGGCAGGAATAAGTTCTCGAGGAGTTGGAACTTTAAGGGAAGCTGGACTTAGAAATGGTTCACCTTATTACGAAGTTGGTGAAGATTATGAAATGGTAGCTTTTGACTTCGTATCTAATCCATCTACACAAGGAGCATTTATGTCACCTGTAGTCATGAAAGAATCTAAAAACTATCTTCTAAACGTTGATACATTAGCTGATGAAATTCTAAACATGTCAAAGATACTGTAATGGCATCTATTATTTTCATTTCTCCTGATTATGATTTCACAGATAAATTAGATAAAAAATTTAGATCTGGAGATAGCGGAAAAAGCGTTATAGCCAATATGCAAGACAGGCTCTCTAAACTATCTACTAAAGAAGCAGAAATAGCCAAAAGAGAATTTGAATCAGCTTTAAAAAATTCAAAAAGTCGAGGTTCTAAACAAAGCATAAGAGTTGAAAAAAGTTTAGACAATCTTTATAAAAACGCTGAATCTTTAATAAAAAACCATAAAATAATAATAGTCGCAGTAAAAGATACTAGAAAATTTTTCTTAGATAAGGTAACTCCTAGTGGTGTAAGTAGAGACACTTTTTTATCTAGGCTCGACAAAGTAGGAGAAAGGAATAAAATAAAGGTAAGAAAATATTTATTACTTTATTCTTACGACATAGACGAGGTATATAATAAAGATTCTTTTGATAAATTAAGCCCAAATGAAGAGAAACAATATATACAAAAAACAGAAACTTCTCCTGGTTATACCGCAACAGTAAACAAAAAAAACAAAAGTAAATTTTTAACTTATAATATAGACGAGAAATTTAATGAAGCAGAACTAAGTGAGTCGGATAGAACAGGAAAGACGCAAAAAATTAAACCTCCGGCCGGCGTTTTAGAATTTAACGGATTTGAACAAGTAATAAAACTCGAAGAAGAAGAGGACGAAGAAATTTCAATAAATGATTTAATAAGATTTCAAAAAGAAGCTATAGATATTTCTAAAATTATATTTAAACCTACGGGAAATATGATTAAGGATTTAAAAATAGCTATAAATAATAAATTAATAATAAAAGTAAAATATTCCGGATCAAGAAACAATGAGGGTGAATTAGCTCCTGGCATAAGAGTCGTAGAACCCGTTGTTCTAGGAGTATCTAAAGTAAGCAGAGGAACACCTTTTGCCGTAAGAGTTTGGCTAAAAAAAGGAGATACTCTAACACCAAACAATAGACCAGGATGGAGATTTTTACTTGTTTCAAAGATAGACAGTATAGAATTTACAGGAGATTCATTTAATTACAAACGACCTTCTTTTAATAGTGTAGGAGATAAATGGATGGCCTCTATAATAGCAATTTCTTCTTTTGATAAAACCAGAGTATATGGAAAAGGCAGGAGAGCAGAAATAGAAACATCTCAAGTAGCAAGATTGAGCCTTCTTATGGCATCTCCAATGGTTACTAAAAGTCAATTAAGAAAATATATAGGAAAACTAAGACAAATAAAAGCAAATCATGAGAGCGGAAAACAAGTTCTAGGATATAAAGATAGAGAAATCTTATATAAATACTTTCCATGATTTTAATAAATCGAGTTAAAAAATAAATAAAATTAATAAAATACATCAAAAATAGCATTTTAGTAAAAAACAATAATATTTATTGATAATAATATCTTGTTTAATATAAGATTAAACGATTAAAAAATATATTTAAGATTTACAATAGTCTTACAATCAAAATAGTAACATGAACGATTTATTAAAATCCGCAATTGCAGATGCAAAAGCCATAAAAGATACGGCAATGCAAAATGCAAAAGCAACTTTAGAAGAGTCCATCTTCTACAAAGTATCTCCACTTCTTGAAAGTAATCATGAAAATGATGAAGAAGAAGAAAAGAAAGACATGAAAGAAGGAGGCAATCCATTTAAAGATGGAAAATTTGTGGGCGACAAGAAAAAGACTAACATGGAAGCCAAAGGAGATGACGAGGAAGAAGAAGAAGATGATGACACTAATGAGGCTTATGACAATGAAGATGATGAAGATGGTAAAGAGCAAGAAAATGAATCCGCTTCTTTAGAAGAAATCTTAGCTGAATTAGAGGAAGAATTAAAATCTTCTAACATTGGATCAGGAGACAACAAAATGGATAATTACGACAGCGATACAGAAGATCCTCAAGGTCCTAAGTATTTTAGCCGTAAAGATGTCATGAGTGCTCTAGAATCTATGTTCTCTGAAGCTATTGGAGACAAAGAAGAAGAAGAAGAGGATGGTGATGACGAAGAAAAGAAAGACATGAAACAGATGCAAAACGAATTAAAAGAAGCTTATGAAGTTGTAAATCAACTTAAAGGAATGCTTCAAGAAGTTAATCTGTTAAATTCTAAATTACTTTACACATCTAAACTTTTCCGTAATTACGCTTTATCAGAAAATCAGAAGAAAGATATTTTAGAAAACTTTGAGCGTGTAGTAACAATCAGAGAGGCTAAATTATTATATTCGACTTATGCTAAAGTACACGAAGGTGTAGATGCAAACAAAGGTAAAAAATCTAAAAATCTTACCGAATCTTTTGCTTCAAAACCAACAAACAGTACAGCTCCTTCTGCTGCTACTAAATCAAATATTGTAAACGAATCAAACAATCTACGTGCAAGATTACAAGAGCTTGCAGGTATAATCAAGTAAAAATATGGCAAATTTAGACCACATGCTTCCGTATGACTATAACAAGACACAAAAAGCGGAATCAATGAAATACATAGCCAAGTGGGAACCCACTGGCTTACTTGAGGGGTTAGATGATAAAAGAGAAAAACCACACTTAGCGGTACTTTTAGAAAATCAAGCTCGTCAAATTGTAACAGAAGCTAACAGAACTGGTACTGCTTCTAATTCAGAAGAATGGGCAGGTGTAGCATTACCTTTAGTACGAAGAATTTTCTCTTCTATTGCGGCTAAAGATTTTGTTAGCATCCAGCCGATGAACTTACCTTCAGGTCTAGTATTCTTCTTAGATTTCAAATATGGTACATCACAACCAGGATTCTTTGCCAATCAAGGTAAAAATTCTCAGAAAGACTCTGTATTTGGTATTACTGATTTAGACAAAGGAGGTACAGCAGGTACTCAAGGTCTTTACGGTGCCGGAAGATTTAGCTATTCTATTAATGACTATTCAAGTTCTACTCTTTCTTTCACAGGTAGTATAAGTAGAATTAATACCACTAAGTTCTTTACAGGATCTGTAAACATGACTTCTGATATTAACTATGATACTAACTTCTCTGCATCTTACAAGAGCAACACGAAGTTACGTAAAGTATATGTATCCACTGACTCTGTTTCAGGATTTGATCCACTAGGAGTTAGAGCATTTACAGTAACAGGAACTAACATTAACGATACATTCCAACAGTTTACGTCTTATGACTTGACTAACAATAGAATTGTATTCATTGTTTCTGGTTCTACCACAATGTCTAGCGTTAAGGTAAATTACCACAAACAACCTACCGATCTTACTAGAGGTGACTTCGAAGAGGGCAAAACTCAAGCAGGAGGTAATAAAGAAGATTTACCAATTCCAGAAATCAATTTGGAGATGCGCTCTGAGGCCATTACGTCTAAAACACGTAAGCTAAAAGCTAAATGGACACCAGAATTCGCGCAGGATCTTAACGCATACCACTCTATTGATGCTGAAGCTGAATTAACTTCTATGCTTTCCGAATATATTTCTCAGGAAATTGATTTGGAGATTTTAGACATGTTAGTTTCAGAAGCTCAAGTAGTAGATAGATGGTCAGCGAGGATTGGATACCAATATGAGCCTGGTTCAGCCACATTTACAAATGCAGCAACGACTGGTCAATTCTATAACCAAGGCACTTGGTTCCAAACTATCGGAACTAAAATGCAGAAGGTATCTAACGAAATTCATCGATTAACCATGAGGGGTGGTGCTAACTTTATTGTTACATCTCCAACGATTGCTACTATCCTAGAATCAATCCCAGGATATGCTGCTGACACTAATGGTGATCAAGCTAAATTTGCAATGGGTGTTCAAAAGGTAGGCTTGTTGAATAGCAGATTTACTGTATACAAGAATCCATACATGACAGAGAACTTGTTATTGATGGGATATAGAGGCGCTCAATTCCTAGAGACAGGAGCTGTTTATGCACCGTACATTCCATTAATCATGACTCCTCTTGTATACGATCCAGAAAACTTCACTCCAAGAAAAGGTATCATGACGAGATATGCTAAGAAAATGGTTCGTCCTGAATACTACGGAAAGATTTATGTTCATGGATTAGATTCATTATAATCAATTTGATTTAAGGATTAATATATAAGCGAGGCCCTAAAAAGCCTCGCTTTTTTTATTTTACATAAACTTAATAGGTGTTTACTATGTTTTAAAAAATAAAAATCATGACTAACATAAACAAAAAAATAAAAGAACTTAAAAAGATTGATGATAAAATTAATGATTTAGAACAAGCACTACTAACAAATCCGGATAAGGAAGATTATATAAATCAAAAAATAGTTTTATTGTCAAATGAAAAAGCATCAATCGAAAAATTTTTGTCAAACATAAATTATTTATATATTCACAAAACTGTTGATGATCCTTACTTAAAACTAAAAAAATCTCCGGCTGTAAAAAAAGACGGTCAGTATATCAGCAAATACTAATTTTTAAAACGTATTTATTATAAACTAAATGGCCGAAAACACAGAAAAGAGGATACCTAAAAATCCGGTAAAATTTGACGTTCAACTATCTAATGATCAAAAAGAAGCTAAAGACAAAATCTTATCTCATCCAGTGAATTTCATTTTCGGTAAGCCCGGAAGCGGAAAGACATTATTAGCAACTCAAATAGCTTTAGATAAGTTTTTCAGAAGGGAGATAAACAAGATAGTTATCACAAGACCCATGGTAGCCACAGAAGAAATGGGATTTTTACCAGGTACATTTGAGGAAAAACTAGAACCATGGATAGTCCCCATTAAAGACAACATAGCTAAAGCATATTCCAAACAATCAGCCGTCGAAAGATTATATACGGACAAATCAGTGGAACTTGTATCATTAGCTCACTTTAGAGGTAGAACTTTTGATGATTCTGTTTGTATTATAGATGAATTTCAGAACTTAACTAAGGAGCAACTATCCATGTGTATAAGCCGTCTAGGCAAAAACACAATTATGATTTTCACAGGAGACGAAAATCAGATAGACTTAAGAAACAAGGAACAATCTGCAATAAAAGTTGTTCCTATTATAAATCAAAGTAGGTACGTCAATTGCGTAACTCTTACCACAAACCATAGACACGAAGCATTAGATGATATATTTAAATATTTATACCCTAATTCGTAGTAATTCATGACAATTAAGTTTTATGTTGGATATTATGCCCATTTTGATGCCGGCGGAAAAGATTTCGCCGGCACAGAATGGGCTTTACGTCACTTCTCAGAGGCTTTATCATCCTTAGGGCACGCTGTGTTTATAACAGGAGAGAAAGTTCAGGAGAATGCCTTAAATGAGGTCATTTACTCTAAAGACTATAACTTAGAGGCTGATATATTAATTGCCTTGAATTACACTCATTATATAGATTTGATATCAGAAAAAAGTTATCAGCAATCTTATTTTTGGATACATAATACAGACCCCTTTTTTTACAATTATTACAAGGGTGAAGATGTAGCAAGTCTTGAAGAAAGGGTATTTAAACATCCTAAATTCAAGAGTGTTATTTGCGTATCTAAGTATCATAAGAGAGAATTTGACAATCATTTTCCAGATGTTCCCTCTATCATGTTATACAATACAGTAAAACATATAGAAAAGTCAGATAAAATAAAGCTTGATGATTCTTACATTTATATATCTCATGCAGAAAGAGGATTAAATGAAATTTTATTACATTGGAGAAAGATTCTATATCATAAACCGATGTCAAAATTATACATTCTAACACCTAAGTATGGAGAGGACTTTTATAAGAAGCATTTCTCTCATGTAAAAAATACTTATAAAAATGTATATTATTATGGGTCATTAGGTAAAGAAGAATTAATTACCTTTGCAAGTAATAAGAAGTATTGGTTATATCCTTCTAATTATGATGAAACATTTTGTGTATCTGCTGTTGAAATGCAAATGTTAGGATTAATTCCTATTACTAGATTAAGAGCAGGATTGAGAGAAACAATTTTTAATTATATTGATTTTGATTCTTGGCTATCATGTATAACATATAATCAAGATTTTCAAATTTTAAGTAATCCTATAACAAGTAATAAGTCAATGGATGATTTTAATCCTGTAGTCGTTGCTAAAAAATTTATAAATACTAATGTCATGGAAAATAAATTAAAAGTAGATGCTGTTTATGTTATAACTTTTGATGTATCTGATGAAGCTATTACTAAATACACCTCCGAATTTAATAAGCTAGGTATTATACCGGGTGAGTTTCATTTATTTAAAGCTATTGATGGTAGAAATGTTAAAGTAGATTTTGATTGGTCTTTATACAATAGTTGGAAAATAGATAATCATAGTAATTCATATTATAACCGGGATATATTGCCTGGAGAAATTGGATGTGCTTTATCTCATTTGTCTGTATGGAAAGATGCTAAAAAGAAAAATTATGATTCTATTTTAATTTTAGAGGATGATTTTAAAGTAGATGGAGAGTTCCCCGCGAAAGAAATAGCATTGTACGATTGGGGCTTATTATATTTAGGAAGACAAAAAATCGGCGGGGACATAGACATACAAAATGAATTATATGTACATCCAGGATACTCATGGTTATCTCATGCCTACATGTTATCAAAATTAGGAATAGAAAGAATACTAGAACAGAACTTTGAAAAATACATCTTACCCGTAGATGACTTTATAGCATCAACATATTCAAATAATAATGAAAGAGATGATTTAACATTTATATGGAAAGACATGAATGCATATAGTTTAAAAGAATGCATAGTAAGTCAAACAAGTAATGCAAAAACAAGTAAAACATCAAGTAACTCATTTGCATCTAACATCTATCTAACAAAAGATGTAGATAAATGGTCATCCATGTATATCAATCCTGCATTAAAGAATAAAGAATATGATTTAATTGTAGATGAACCTATACCTGATGTCTTACATTTACATGCATTTAAAAAAGAATTTTGCAATGAAGTTATAAGATTAGCAGAAGAATGTGGAAAATGGACAAAAGATAGACATTATTATTATCCAACTCATGACATGTTAATCAATGAATTTCAATTACATGATGCTTATGACATGTTTTTAAATACTTACATATATCCCCTCGTAAAATCTAATTTTGTACTTACCGGAGACAAATGGAAAAAATTTAGCTCTGAAAACTTTATTATAAAATACACACCGGAAAATCAAGGACACTTATCTCTACACCATGACGATTCTGCATTTTCTACCGTACTCACTTTAAATGATGAATACGAAGGAGGAGGTACTTGGTTCTCAAAACAAAAAAAATTAGTCAAAGGAGACATAGGGGAAATAACCATTCACCCCGGACAAATAACACACAGACATGGGGCAAGACCTGTAACATCCGGAGTACGTTATGTTCTAGTATCCTTTATAAGACAAGTATATTAAGTCTGAGTAAATTGCAATAAAAGACTTTTTCCGTACTATTTATTGTAAACAACAGATGGCAGTTCATATACCTATTTGGCCTGGAAGTGGTAGTGCAGTATCTGGATCTACTCCTTTCGGAATATTTGACAAGGATAGAAATTTTCAAAAGGACGCTCCTAAAGTAGCTGTTTGGTGCGCTAGAAGATTAGGTTATCCTCTCACAGACGTCGAACTACAAGATATAAACTTTTACACAGCATTTGAGGAATCTATTTCGGAGTACAGCAACCAAGTTAACGCACACTCCGCTAAAGATAACATATTAGGCCTGATGGGGATTAATACCGGCTCCCTAAGATTAGAAAAAGAAGCAGTAACAAATTCTATAGCCGGAGTCTTGGAGGTATCTGCTGAATATGGTACCGAAATAGGAGTAGGAGGTAGAACAACTTATTATACAGGCTCTCTATTGGTAAAGGAAGGAAAACAGATTTATAGTCTTCTTGATACTAGTAGAGTTACTTTAGAGTCCGGAAATCCTTCTACGGATAAGTTTGTCATTAGAAAGATGATTCACAATGCTCCACCCGCAATTGTTAAATATTTTGATCCTTTCGTAGGAACAGGCTTGGGTAGTCAAAATTTACTTGACCAATTTGGATTTGGTAATTTTAGCCCTGGAGTTAATTTCTTATTAATGCCTATGCACCATGATATTCTTAGGATGCAAGCCATAGAATTTAATGATCAAATAAGAAAATCTGCATACGGCTTTGAAATAATTAACAACAGAATAAGAATATTTCCAACTCCCGTAAACGATTACAGAATCTGGTTTGAGTACACGCTTGATTCCGAATATAAAAATTTAGGCAAAGGTGGTTCCGGGAAAATAAATAGCCATGCAACTATTCCTTATTTTACTTTACCATACTCTAGCATAAATGACATAGGTAAGCAGTGGATAAAAAAATATACGTTAGTCTTATCTAAAGAAATGCTTGCTTACGTTAGAGGAAAATATAAAACTCTTCCGGGATTAGAAGAAGAGATTGTATTGAACACAGAAGATTTAATGTATTCGGTAAATGAAGAAAAGCAAAGACTAATAGATGTACTTAGAATAGAGCTAGATCAATTTAGTCGACAATCTCAATTAGAAAGAAAGATGGCTGAATCAGAAGCTCACGAAAAATTTTTAGCAGTAATTCCACTTAAAATATACGTAGGATAATGGCACTATTTGGAAGTGGTAGAGATGCTTCTTTAGTTAGGAGCATAAATCGAGAAAGAGTAAATAAAGTCATAGCCTTAGAGGTAGAACTTTACAAATTATCTAGAGAAGATACTAGAGAAAATATATATAGAGAAGCACCAAGTAAAGTTTTTTATAATGCAACTAGGCTGAATTGTATAATAAAAAGAGGAACAAAAGAAACAATAGATACAGATTTTGGACTAGATTTTGAAAGAGAGGCTACTTTTTATTTCTTAAGAGATGATTTATTAAAAATAGATTTGGTCATAGAACCCGGAGATTATGTTTTTTTTGATATGGATTTTTACGAATTAAATAACGTTTTTTCTGATAATACATGGTTTGGTAGAAATCCGGAAACATATATACCCCATGTCTTAGGCGAAGAATCTGAATTTGGTTACAATATTTCCGTAATAGCTCAAGCTCACCTAAGTAGAAAGACAAACTTAACTACCACTGATTATAGGTCCGGAATTAATGACGCGTATGATGAACTAAACAAATATTAAAATGGCTAAATCTACGATAAATCCTACGGTATATAATCAACTCTACAGAAATCAAGTAAATAGAGGAGAGCAGACTAGAGAAGATGACGATTACATTAAGATTCCCGAAATTACAATATATGATGTAGATTACTCTATACTTCAATACATACGAAATTCCATAAAACCAGAGGTTCAAGACAGAGATAGAATGATTGATGTTCCTGTAATGTATGGTAGCGGAGAACTCTGGTCTCAAATTCAATCAAATGGTTTTATGCGAGATGAAAAAAACAAACTTCTTTGTCCTGTAATTACATTATCTCGGACAAGAATGGAAGAGTATAAAGATTTTGCTAAGTTAGACGTAAACAATAGAGTTTCTAGTAGAGTTTACTATAGACAAGGATATACTCAAAACAGCGATAGATACGCATTTGCAAATAGAGGAGATTTAGAATTACCAAAACAAGAAATATATATATCATTAATACCTGAATATTATTACGTTTATTATGATTTAAACATTTGGACAGATTTTAATGAGCAATTAAATAAAGTGGTAGAATTATTTATTCCTGTAAATAATTTTGTATGGGGAAATGACTATCAATTTGTTACAAACATTGAAGATTTCTTCTTTTCTACGGTCAATATATCAAAACAAGAAAGGATTGTAAAAGCATCTACAAGATTGAGAGTCTTAGCAACGCTTATGCCGGCATTTGTAGAAAGAAAATCATCTATTCAAAAAGCATTTTCAATAAAAAAAGTAAACATGTCTGAAAGATTATTCTAATTTCTTATTTTTTTAATTGTTTGAGATTTTTAAAACATATTTATAACAAATGAGAATTTATTATTAATTCTTAGTATAATATTTAATTGACAAAAACAAAAAAATGGCAGAAAGAATAGTCAGTCCTGGCGTATTTACTAGAGAAAAAGACCTGAGTTTTCTCCCCTTAGAAATACAAGCCATTGGAGCGGCGGTTGTTGGCCCTACGTTAAAAGGCCCTGCATTCGTCCCTACCACCATTTCTTCTTACGAAGAATATTTAAGAGCTTTCGGTGGAGCTTTTAGTTCAGGTTCTGGTACATCCGAAAGACAATACAAGTTCTTAACGGACTATGTAGCACAGGAATATTTGAGATACGCAGAAAATTTAACTGTTGTTAGGGTTCTTGCTGGTAATTATCAGTATGCTAGTTCAAATGTAGTAACTAGAGGCGCCTACGCTGCTGCTCCCGCTGGAATTAAGGCTAGATTAACAGGCTCTTATTTTACAGCAGCAAATCAAACATTTAAATTAACTTTAGTATCTCCGGGTAATGTAGGAAATACTGCATTGACTTCCATAGCTTCTAATAATGGAATAGGTAATCCTAATGATGACTCAACAGGAGGTGTATTGAACATCGGAAATAGAGAAAATCTAAGATGGGAAATAAGAGACGTTAATACAGACTTAGGTACTTTTGATTTGTACATAAGAAGAGGAGATGACAGACATAATAGAAAAGTAATTGTAGAGCAGTATAATGATATGACTTTAGACCCTAATGATACCAATTATATTGGTAGAGTTATTGGCGATCAAATGTACACATTAAGATACGATTCTGATGGTATTCCTTTCTTACAGTTAAGCGGATCTTTCCCTAATAGGTCTCGATATGTCAGAGTAGAAGTATTTAAAGAAAATTATAACTACTTAAACGAAAATGGTCAGATAAGAGTTGCTGCATTCTCTAGTAGTTTGCCTGCTGCCGTATCAGGTACTTTCTCCGGCGGATCAGACGGATATGTTAAACACCCTAGAACATTCTTCGATAAGATTAATGGACAAAATAGTCAAGGATTTAATTTAGATGATATAGCGGGTGGAGCTTCTGGTTCAACTGCTTATTTAGATGCAATTGACATTTTAGCTAATGCAGATGAATATGATATCAACATGTTACTTATGCCCGGAATTATTGACGGAGTAGGTGAACAACATGGAGATATTATAACAAAAGCAATTGCCATGGTTGAAAATAGAGGAGATATTTTCATGGTAATTGA
>Ga0114979_10001149_pt1 | contig 17724 bp, 17 predicted proteins | sample S_140625_EF_Meta_FD_87315 | JGI IMG/M metagenome (GOLD analysis project Ga0114979, IMG submission 87315) | Freshwater microbial communities from Lake Simoncouche, Canada to study carbon cycling - S_140625_EF_MetaG | ecosystem: Environmental > Aquatic > Freshwater > Lake | place: Lake...
AACAATAAAAGATTTATTGTCAAATGCAAAACATCCTAAAAATCTTGTATTTGCAATTGCAAGACAATATAACTCCGAAGACGGTTTTGATAATGTTGATGAATGGAGAAACGATAAAAGATTTAGAATATTAGATATTCCTCATACCGACTCAAAGGGTGTTTGTTGGGCGAGAAACTTAACCCAACAACTTTATAAAGGTGAAACCTATACATTACAGATAGATTCACATATGAGATTTGTCAAAGATTGGGATGATATCTTAATCAAGATGATTAAGGGTCTACAAAAAGATGGGTACAAGAAGCCTCTACTTACGGGTTATGTACCATCTTTTGACCCTGACAATGACCCAGCAGGTCGTTCACAAGAAGCTTGGAGAATGGCATTTGATAGATTCATTCCCGAAGGAGCTGTATTCTTTTTACCTGAAACAATTCCAGGTTGGAGAGAAATGAAAAAACCTGTAACATCAAGATTCTATTCTGCTCACTTCTGTTTTACATTAGGACAGTTCTCAACCGAAGTTCAACACAACCCAGAATATTATTTTCACGGAGAAGAAATCTCTATTGCTGCAAGAGCTTACACTTGGGGTTACGATTTGTTCCACCCACATATTCCTGTTGTTTATCACGAATACACCCGTAAAGGTAGAACGAAACAATGGGATATTGATAAAACTTGGGGACAAAAGAATAGTCACTCACATTTAACAAATAGAAAATTATTTGGTATGGATGGTGAAACTCAGGAGGGGCATGATGGTCCTTATGGTTTTGGAACCGTTAGAACTTTAACCGAATATGAAAAATATTCGGGAATCTTATTTGAAAAAAGAGCAATTGACAAATACACATTAGATAAAAATTATCCACCAAACCCATATAACTTTGAAACAGAACAAGAATGGAAAGATAGTTTTTGTATGATATTCAAACATTGTATTGATATTGGATATTCTCAAGTACCTGAAACCGATTATGACTTTTGGGTTGTTGCTTTCCACGGTAAAGACGATAAAACATTATTCCGTAAAGATGCCGATAAGAATGAAATTGCTGGATTTATGAGAGACCCTGACAAATATTGTAAAGTGTGGAGAGATTTTCAAACAGATGAATTACCAACACATTGGGTTGTTTGGCCTCACTCAGAATCAAAAGGTTGGTGTGATAGAATAACAGGACAATTAAACCATAACGCAGTAAGTTAATGAAAAAAATAGTATTTTATGATAATAATTTAACCCTAAGAGGAACTAGTATTGCGTTGTATAACTACGCCGATTATAATGAAAAAATTTTAGGTAATAAAAGTATTATAATCGCCAAACCAGACGATAATATAAATTTAGCAAAGGATAAATTTATTAACAGATTTGAAACTCATTTTATGTGGTATAATACCGCAGGATTTCAAGAATTTATGAATCAAAATGGTGTTGATTATTTTTATGTGATTAAAGAAGGTTCAATGGGTGATGGAATTCTATTAACAGAAACCCCAACCTTAGTACACTCTGTCTTTTGTAAGAATGAACCTCACGGACATAGATACGCATATGTTTCTGATTGGCTGGCAAAAAATCAAGGATATAATCCTGAAACACATTCTGTTCCTCATATGGTTGAAAAATTACCTGAAACTAATAGGGATTTACGTGAAGAACTTGGGATACCAAAAAACAAACGGGTTTTTGGTTATTATGGTGGCGCCACCGAATTTAATATAAACTTTGCTCAAAGAACTGTTGAACGTGTAGCAAAAGAAAGAACTGACATCATTTTTTTATTTATGAATGTTAATAAATTCTGTGAAGATTTACCAAACATCATACACTTACCAGGTACTTGGGATTTGGAAAGAAAGGCTTCTTTTGTTAGAGCTTGTGATGGTATGATTCATGCCAGACAATACGGTGAAACTTTTGGATTGGCTTGTGGTGAGTTTGCATTAGAAAACAAACCTATCATAACTTATTTTGGTTCAGGAGAAAGAAATCATATTGATGTATTAGGTGAAAGAGGATTGTATTATAATAACGAAGAAGAATTATATGACATCTTAATAAATTTTTCAAATCATATAAAATACGATGATTATGATTTACCTTACAAACAATTTAGTCCAGAAATCATTATGGATAAATTTAACAAAATCTTTTTAAATTAAAATGAAAATATTATTTACAATACTATCAATAGAAGACAATGCTAAAATGTATTTAACATCAGCTAAGACACTAACACAAGAAATTTTAAATCAAACAAATCACGATGTTTTAATATCAACAAATAATGTTGATTTTTTTTCTGACATTCAAAGTAATAGAGTTATTGTTAGAGATAATATTTTAAAAGATTCAACGTTAAATTACAATAGCGTATTTAATTATAATTTAAAACATTTTGCGTTTGAAGATTTACCCGATGGTTATGATTGTTTAATATATCTTGATTGTGATATTAAATTAGAAGGGTGGAATAATAATTCAGAATCATATATTATGGATATTATGAGTAATTACAATTTTGGCGCTACAAGGTTAAATTGTTATTTAGGTAAAAGTATTACAGAATTAAATGAAACTGGACGTACTCTTTTTAGCCATAAAATAAATTCATATAAAATTAGAGAAAACTATTTAGAATCTGATGATATTATGAACTCACAACTACCAAGCGAACATTTTTTAATATTTAAATATGAAACAGAAAAATTAAAAAAGTTTCAAGAAAGATGGAAAGAAATGAATGACCATTTACAATCAATTAATGGTGATGGTGGTAGTTGGGGTGATGGATTTGAAATAGGTATATCTGCAAGATATGCTGGATTTCATAATACTATTGAAGTTAGTCATAGTATGTGGTACGGAATATTGGGATTAATATTTAACGGTAATAAAAGTTAAAATGTGAAAAAAACAAAATCATATTTACAAGGAGGAAAGTTGGGGGATTTCATACATTCATTATGTGTATGTAAATTTAATTGGGATTTATTTGGGTGTAAAGCAGACCTTTATATTTCACAACACGGGGACCCATTTAGAAAAGGATTAGATTTTACATATTTAGATTTGAAACCTATATTAGAGAGACAAGAATGGTTGAATTCTTTTAATATTTATAATGGTGAAGATATTGATATTAATTTAAGTGGATTCAGACAAAGTCGTTTCTTATATACCACAAATTGGATTGAAGTATATTTCAACGAATTTTTAGATGGTGTAACTCCTCCAAAAGAGTTTAGTTGGATAAATTTTGATAAAGATGAAACATTAAGTGATACGCTTTTAATTAATCGTTCAATGAACACAATGAGTGAGCAAACAACAATAATATATCAATCAATCTTAAATGAGTTTCCAAAAAAATCATTTATTTGTTTTGATGAGGTACAATATGATAATTTCGCACTTAAAGACCAATGTGAAATGATTAAGGTAAATACATTATCAGAGTTTTTTACAAAAATAAATGGTTGTAAATTATTAATAGGAAACCAATCTGGCCCAATGGCATGGGCAACTGCAATGAATGTGAATAGAAAAATAGAGTTATTCGCGACAATAGATAATATACATTATCTAAAAGATAAAAATTATTATTCAAAATTTGATTATTTTCAAGGGGATAATATATATGTTTAAATTTTATATATGATAAAAATAACAGAAGAATTTGCAAGTTCAGGTAGAAATTTTGGTAATAAATTGTTTACATATGCTGTAGGTAGAATAATTGCCGAAAAATTAAATTATAAATTAGTATTACCCGATAATTGTAAAATACAAAGAACTGGAGTTATGATGGATTTTCCATACTATTCTATTGATGGTGACATTATTGAAAATCCCGAATATTATGTTTCTGACCGTTTAATGAGTGAAAATGGTATTGATTTTGTAATTGAAAATGGAAAAAATAAAAAAATAATTTTAGATGGGTACTTCCCAAGATACGAATATATTAAAAATTATAAAAATAATATAAAAACGTACTATAAAGATTTAATCTTGGAAAATGATGGTAAAAATGATGTTATTATTTTATTAAGAGATAGTAATTGTGATTCAACATTTAAATTACCTGATGAATATTACTTAAATATATTAAAAGATATAGAATTTGAAAATCTATATATTAGTTATGACCATAAACATAAACACCAAACCCTTTTTACTTCCTTAGAGGAATATAACCCAATACTTTTAGATATGAATATAATTGATTTATTCAGGTTTATCACACAAAAAAATACGATTATTGCGGCACAAGGAACATTTTCATTTTGGTCTTGTTTTTTATCCAATGCTAGTAAAATATATTGGCCAATATCATCTGTTGGGCCTAATTTACCTTCTTGGGGTATGAACTTAACCATTGACAACGAAGATAGGTACGAAATAATTCAAATACAAAATTAAAACATACAATTAATATGAACATAGAAAAACTTGAACCAAAAATATTATTAGATAACTTAAGAAGTTTATTAAAAAAACCATATATATCATTTATTCAAATTGGTGTTAATGATGGAATAACTCACGATATTGCCAATACTTTTTTAAATGAAAATGATTTTGGATTTTTTATTGAGCCAATTGAAGAAACTTTTAATATTATGAAATTAAATAAACAACATTTTAAAAATGTTAAATTTATTAAAAAGGCGATATTACCTGAAATATTAAAAAATAATAACACAATAAATTTATTATCTGATGATAATAAAAATGAAGGTGCCTCCATTGGTAATTTCAACAAAGAAAAAATTTTAAAACAAATAAAAGTTGATACGATAACAATTACAAATTTTTTACTTGAGGAATCTATTACTGATATTGATTTTGTGTTTTGTGATGCTGAAAGTATTGACCACTTAATAATTATTGATTTAATTAATCAAATTAACCCTAATGTTTTATTTTTTGAAACTTGTTGGTGGTGTACTAACGATTATGAATTAGAAATTTCTGATGGTAATAAAATCGTAATTCCATCAAGAAAATATATGAAAGAATTTTTAAATAAAAATGGATATGTTGTTATTGATTATTGGGAACATAACGAATTTAAAAGAGAGGATATGATTGCAATAAAAAAAGAAATTATTGAAAATGAAAATTAAATTTTGTGCGGGATGGAACACATCAGAAGAAATTACTAAGCGTTTAATTACACAATTTAAAACTCCTGATATTGATTTATCTGATATTGAATTTGTTTATGACGACACATATGATGTTATAGTTTTTAATAACTACGTAACTGAAGAACCTAAAAAAGGGTCAAGAGCATGTGTTTTTTTTCACGAACCTAGTTGGAGCGGTTCTCATCAGAAAGATTATGAAAAATATAAAAATTTCACAGTGTTTGGTCATTATAAAGAATTATATAGTGCAGACAATATAGTTGAAATTCCATCTCATTTATTTTATGGTGGTAGAGGTCCTTGGTGTGAAGGATGGGACTTTTGGTCATACGAAAACCTAATAAATTTTAATATTGAGAAAACAAAAAACATATCATCAGTAGTTTCTAATTTAGGACTTGGTAATGATAATCACCCGCAAGGTTGTTTATATGGTGAAAGATGTAAGTTAATTTCAAATTTAATTAATGAATTACCTTTTGTTGATTTTTATGGGTGGGGTGAAAATGAATCAAATTTAAAAGGGTCTATACAACAAAAAAAAGATGGGATTATAGATTATAAATTTTCAATTTGTATTGAAAATGCAAATGAAAAAAACTATGTAAGTGAAAAATTTTATGACTGTATATTAACCAATACAATTCCAATTTATTTTGGGTGTAAAAATGTTAAGGAGATATGGCCTGAAAATGGATATATTAATATTGAAGATATTACTGACATTGATTCAATCATTTCACAATTAAAATTGATTAATGATAATGTTGATTTACATTACAATAACATGCTTCCCGAATTATTAAAAATGAAAGAAAGATATTTTTCTGAATTTAATTTATTAAAAAAAGTATATAATTTTACAAAATGAAAAATATAACATTAGTAACTGGCCTTTGGAATATTAAAAGAGACGAGCTTAATGATGGATGGTCTCGCTCATTCCAACATTACTTAGATAAATTTGAACAACTTTTAAAGGTTGATAACCCAATGATTATTTTTGGTGATTCCGAATTAGAATCTTTTGTCTTTGAAAGACGGGATAAATCAAATACACAATTTATTGTTAGACAACAGGAATGGTTTAAACAAACGGTACCATACGATAAAATACAAGAAATAAGAAATAATCCTGAATGGTACAACCGAGCTGGTTGGTTATCAGAATCAACACAAGCAAGGTTAGATATGTATAATCCTTTAGTAATGTCAAAAGTATTTTTACTAAATGATGCTAAGATTATGGATACGTTTAATTCTGAAATGATGTTTTGGATTGATGCAGGTTTAACAAACACTGTTCATCCAGGATATTTTACACACGATAAAGTTTTAGAAAAACTACCTAAATACATTTCAAAATTTTCATTTATTTGTTTTCCTTACGGAGCTGAAACCGAAATTCACGGGTTTGAGTATAATAAGTTAAATTCAATTGCTGGGGATAAAGTAAATAAAGTTGCCAGAGGTGGATTTTTTGGTGGACCAAAACATACAATAACCGATATCAACTCAATTTATTATGGATTATTATCATCAACATTAGATGAAGGATATATGGGAACTGAAGAAAGTATTTTCTCAATTATGTCTTATAAACATTCTGATTTAATAAATTATTTTGAAATAGAATCAAATGGATTAATAGGTAAATTTTTTGAGGACTTAAAGAACGATGAATTAAAAGTTAAATCTGAAGGTAAAATATCTGTTGTTAATAATTTAGATATTAATAAGGTTGGTCTTTATGTTATAACATTTAATAGTCCAAAACAATTCAAAACATTAATTGACTCTATGTTGGCATACGATAAGGATTATCTTTATAAAACAAAAAAGTTTTTGTTAGATAATTCATCAAATGATTCCACCTTTAATGAATACTCAGAACTTTGTAAAGAATACGATTTTGAACATATTAAAAAAGATAATTTAGGTATCTGTGGTGGTCGTCAATGGATTGCTGAGCACTTTCAAAGTGAAACTGATTTAGATTTTTATTGGTTTTTTGAGGATGATATGTTTTTTTATCCAAAACAAGGTGAGGTGTGTAGAAATGGTTTTAATAGATATGTTCCAAACTTATATTCAAAAACATTACAGATTGTTAAAAAAGAAAATTTTGATTTTCTTAAACTTAACTTTAGTGAGTTTTTTGGTGACAATGGTACACAATGGGCGTGGTATAATGTCCCGCAACATATTAGAGAACAGTATTGGCCAGGTAAGAATAGATTACCCGAACAGGGATTAGACCCAAATGCACCAAGAGCGGTTTATGAATCAATTAAAACATATCAAGGAGTACCATATGTTACAGGTGATGTTTATTATTGTAACTGGCCACAAATTGTGACCAGAACAGGCAATCAAAAAATGTTTTTAGATACGACATGGGGACACCCATTTGAGCAAACGTGGATGAGTCATATGTATCAGTTGGTTAAGAAAGATGAATTACATCCAGGGTTATTATTAATGACACCAACTGAACACGATAGATTTGAGCATTATGAAAGAAGTTTAAGAAAAGAGTCATAACAATATATTTATTGTTATGGAATTTTTCATCAAACAAAATGCGACGCTACCCGTATTAAAAATGCAGGTGGTAAAAGACGGTAGAGCGGGATATCTCCAATTAATGGAGGACTTAGAGGTTTCTATAATATTCTTTACTATGATTAACGTGGAAACGGGAATTCCTAAAATTGTTTCTGCCCCTGCGTCTATTACTTCCCTTATATTACCTGAAGGAGCACCAACAGAATATTATATTTATTTTAAATTTACTTCAAGAGATACAAACACACCTGGTAGATACACGGGACAATTCTTAATTAAAAATGACGAGGGAACTCTTATTTTACCATTAAGAGAAGAATTATATATTAATATCCAACCAAGTTTTATTTCAGAAACGGCATGTTGTTAATTTGATTATTCGTTTTTTTATTTTATATTTATCGTAGAAGGTAAACTTCACTTTATGTGAAAGCTAATACACCAACGAAAAAATATTATGATATCAAACGAAGAAATTGAATCTTTCTTACACGGCAATGACCCTGAAGAATTTATTGTAGCAATAGAATTTGACTACGCATCCAACTCCATTTATAAAATTAAAGAAATTCCTGGTAAAGGAAAAGAAATACGAAAGGATACATTTACCCCATTTGCTTGGGTAGGTGATTTACGGGGTATTAAGTTTTACAACGACTCCAAAGAAGCTCAAAAAGAAGCCATGACCAAATATGGTATTATGATTGAGAAATTAGAAACTCACGGTAATGAGCGATTAGAAAAAGGTATGACATTTATGGTTAAATCTTTGAAAGGTTACCGTGAACTAGTTCAATTTTTCAGAGATGGTGGATGTGACCCTTGGGGTGAACACACCAAAGACAGGGTTATAATCTTACCACCTGTAGAACAATATTTAATTTCCAAAGAAAAACGATTATTTAAAGGATTTGAATCTTATAACGATGTAACAATACTCGGATGGGATTTGGAAACGACAGCATTAGACCCTAATGATGGTCGTATCTTTATGATTGGAATAAAAACAAATAAGGGTTATCACCGAGTAATTGAATGTATTGACGAAGCTGAAGAAAAGAATGCAATCATTGAGTTCTTCCGTGTTATAGACGAATTAAAACCAAGTATTATTGGTGGATACAATTCCGCAAACTTTGATTGGCATTGGATATTTGAAAGATGTAGAATTCTAAAGATTGACCCAAAAAAGATTTGTAAATCATTACACCCCCAACATACATTTACAAGAAAAGATGGAATGTTAAAACTTGCAAATGAGGTGGAGAAATATACTCAAACGTCAATTTGGGGTTATAATGTTATTGATATCATTCATGCGGTTCGTAGAGCACAGGCGATTAACTCAAGTATTAAATCTGCGGGGTTAAAATACATCACCAAATATATTAAGGCAGAAGCTCCTGACCGTGTATATATTGACCACGAAAACATTGGTAAAATGTTTTTAAATAAAGAAGATTATTGGTTAAATGTTGAAAACGGAAAATACAAAAAGGCAACTGAGTATCAAGATTTGGATATTAAATTTCCTGGTATCTATAAAAAGATAAGTGGTGATAAGTTGGTTGAGATGTATCTTGATGACGATTTGGATGAAACATTAAAGGTTGATTATGAATTCAATCAGGGGTCTTTCTTACTTGCTGCGATGATTCCAACAACATATGAAAGGGTATCTACAATGGGTACCGCAACATTATGGAAGATGTTAATGTTGGCTTGGTCATACAAACACGGTTTGGCAATTCCTGCTAAGCAAGGTAAAACTGACTTCGTAGGAGGTCTCTCACGACTTCTAAAGGTAGGTTATAGTAAGAATGTACTTAAACTGGATTTTAGTTCACTATACCCCTCTATTCAGTTGGTACACGATGTATTCCCTGATTGTGATGTAACGGGAGCAATGAAAGGTATGTTAAAGTATTTCCGTGATACCCGTATCAAATACAAACAACTTGCCGAAGAGTATTATGAGATAGATAAAAAGAAATCTGAATCATATGGTAATAAACAATTACCAATTAAGATTTTTATTAACTCAATGTTCGGGGCGTTGTCAGCACCACAGGTTTATGCTTGGGGTGATATGTTTATGGGAGAACAGATTACTTGTACGGGTAGACAATATCTCCGTCAGATGATTAAGTTCTTTACAACAAAAGGATATATTCCATTGGTTATGGATACGGATGGTGTGAACTTTTCAACACCAGATGATGCCAAAGACCGAGTTTATGTTGGTCGTGGTTTGAATTGGAAGGTGAAGTTAGGTAAAGAATATTATGGCCCTGAGGCAGATGTTGCGGAGTATAACGATATTTTTATGAGGGGTGAAATGGCTCTTGATACGGATGGAGTTTGGCCTTCGTGTATTAACTTGGCTCGTAAGAATTATGCAGTTATGGATTCTAAAGGAAAAATCAAACTAACGGGTAATAGTATTAAGTCAAAGAAACTTCCATTATATATTGAAGAGTTTTTGGATAAGGGTATTAAATTATTACTTGAAGGTAATGGTAAAGAGTTTGTTGAATATTATTATGAATACGTCCAAAAGATTTATGATAAAGAAATTGCTTTAAGTAAGATTGCTCAAAGGGCAAAAGTTAAGATGAGTATTGATGACTACAAAAAACGATTAACAACTAAAACTAAATCGGGTAATAGTATGAGTCGTATGGCACATATGGAACTTGCCATTCAGAATAATTTGAATGTGAATTTGGGTGATGTAATTATGTATGTTAATAATGGTGACAAATCATCTCAAGGAGATGTACAGAAGATGACACCAAAACAAATTAAAGATGCTAATGCTGCCAGTTTATTTAATGATGGTAAATCAAAACCTATCACCGATGGTGTTATGATTAATTGTTATATGTTAGATAAAGACATTTTAGATAATGACCCCACCTTAACTGGTGATTATAATGTTCCAAGAGCAATAGCAACATTTAATAAAAGGATGGAACCTTTAATGGTTGTATTCAAAGACGAGGTAAGAAATGGAATGATTGTTACTGACCCACAAGAAAGGGGTATTTTCACTACGGCACAATGTGAATTAATCAATGGTTATCCGTTAGGTGAAGGAGACCAAGATGATTTAGAAGAAGTTATGACATTATCTTCGGGTGAATTATCTTATTGGGAAAAACGAGGACTTAACTCTGACTATATGTATGAGTTAGCCGAAGATGGTTGGAAAGAGAAATTAGGAGTTCTTTAATCCATCTGACGAAAGTATGTACCAGTTACCAGCACAAAATCTAAACTCAATACAAGCATATCTATCGGCAACAATTTCGTCGTAATCTTCATCAATTTTACCGATATCTGGTTTGATTGTAAGTCTTGTCATTGATTTAATAACTACGTGGTCAGTTGTTTTGGAATCTAAAATAACTGTAGATTCGGATACACCTCTAACAACGATACATTCTTCACCATTTGTTCTGTAATTTGTTTCAGAGATAATTGATATTTCTGATGTTTCTAATATTTCTCCGTTAATTAATCTTGTGGACGGTATTGTTCTAAGAATTGTCATATTTTTATATTACGTATATTTGACGAGGCATTGCTCTAAATTTCATTTGTTTATTTAAATTTTCAGCTAACAACGCTTCTTTTTCCATTTGTTTTTCAGGACGTAATCTTTCAAGTCTTAATTGTAATTCTTCAACTAATTTCATTTTTTCATCCTTACCTTCGGTTAAAAGACTGGTATAGTCCATCATTATTTCAGAATCTGGAGTTTTTAAGTTTCCACTATATTTTCCTCTAACTCTACCTAAAGTTTCTTTAACGTATCCTGTAAAATATCTTCTAACCCATTGTTGTGCGGGTACATTTAAATCAATCCAATTTAATTCTCCTAAAGGAACATCTGATGGTAATTTAATTACATCAGGGTTGTTCTTTAAACAATCTGCTCTACTATCAGGTGTTACATCGTAATACCAATACCAAACCGCTTTACCAACATATCCACTATAATTGTTCCAATTAAAATGATTACCAGGTGCGTTGTATAATTGTATATTTTTCTTTCCGTCAGGTAATCCTGTAATTCTATATGTTAATGAACCACCTAAAATTCTGTTCATAATGTTAGCTTCTTGCATTCTTATTAGATAGTCAAACCCCGACATCATATAATAAGAACCTTGGTTACCCGCTTGAGCAAAACCCGCTTCGTTAGCACCTAATCCAATACCACCAAATCCACCAATACCACCCATACCGAAAGCGGTAAATGGTTGGTTACTAAACCATAAAAGTTCATTTACTTCTCTTCCTGCTGGAATTTCATAATCTTGTTTGTTCTCTTCAAGAACAATATAATCTTTCTTTAGAACCCAAGGACCTACAGCCTGAAGACCAACAATTTTAGAATACGAGTATGAAAATTGTTGTTCAAAATCCATAGTTCTTGTAATCAATGCATTTGAAACCGACTTTTCAGTCATATTTAAGTTAACTAAGTTAACCCATTGGCTTTCAATAAGCCAATCTTGGATATATTGTTCGTAATCTTGAATTGATAATTCCATTAAAGAATCCATCATTTCATCTTCAATTTCAACACTTCTAAGAGGAGCTCCCAATAAGTGTTTAATCCTTGTATAAATTTTTGACCTTTCTGGTTCTGGTATAACTGACATATCAAATAAATATCAAATACTTTAGGTTTATATGCTGTACCACAGCGAATCAGTAGGAAACACATATTTTCCATTAACAATTCTTGGTTTTTTATTAAAAATTAAAACGTTTTTACCTCTTTGGAAAATCATTAAATCTGTGTGATATGGTTTAACGTGTCCCGTATCTTCTAAGGTAATTTTATCTTTTTCTATAATTTTTTCACCAAATTTTTTCACCTGTGCGGTGTATAATACATTTTCTATAGTTAGTTCTAAATCAATACCACCTATAGCGTCTTTTTTACTACCAAGTCCACCAATCACTTCAACTTTAACGGTTGGTCCAAAATAACGTTTAATAATTGCTTCAGTTATTTTTTCTCTTTTAATACCCGCAGCATTTTTATCTGCCAATGTCTTCAATAAATTATGAAATGTTGAACTCTCTTTGTCAAAAATTCTAAATTTAAAATAGTCCAACGCGTGTATAAATCTTTCAGTTTCTCTAACTTGTTCTTTAGGGATTTTGTCAATAAAACTAATTGGTTTTTTATTTGGGTAAGTAGCAATGACTTTGTTAACATCTCTTAATAAAATACAAAAGGTTGTATAGTTTGTGTTTAATTTATTCAACACCGACCTACCAGTTCCTTCAATATTATAAACTCCTGACATTTCATTGTTTTCTGGCTTCTCAATAAAGTTTTCATTAAATACTTCCTTAATAATTCTATTGATACCGTGCATGTACGTATTCTTAACCGCTTCATTAACATTAAATAAAGTTTTATAATATTCGGTATCAGACCTTGAACACATTTCTGATTTGCTTTCACTTAACACTTGTTTCATATGGATAGATTCGGATAATTTGGTTTCAATTTTCATTTCGTATAATTTTGTAACAAAGTCCCAATTAACAACTTTCCAAAAATTTGTAATGTATTCATCTCTTTTATTTTTATATTTTAAATAATATGCGTGTTCCCACAAATCTAATCCTAATAATGGAAATCCCCCATCTTCAATCACATTCATTAATGGATTGTCTTGGTTTGGAGTTGCCATAATTTTTAATGTATTTTTCGGTGTAAGTACCAACCAAGCCCAACCAGAACCAAATTGATTTTTAGCGGTTTTTTCAAATTCTTTTTTAAATAACGTAAACGTTTTGAATTGTTTTGTTATTTTTTTGAAAAGTTCACCCTCCAATTTTTTTGGTGTTGGAGTTAACATTTTCCAAAACAATGCGTGATTAAATGCTCCCCCCGCGTTATTTCTAATATTTTTATCAAAACGACTGATGGTTTTAATAATTTTTTCTAAATCTAAATCCCCTTCTTTTTTCTTTGACAATGCGTCATTTAATTTGTCTACGTACCCTTTATAATGTTTGTTATAATGAAAATCCATTGTCTCTGGGTCAATGAATTGTTTGAGGGCTGTATAAGAATAGGGTAATTTTTCTATTCCTATTTTTTTCATTTCTGTTATCAACAATTCCTTTTCCTTGTTAACGTGACCTTCAAGGATTTCTACTTCTAATTGTTGTATTTTATTTTCGGTTTTTTTCATAATTTTGAATTATCCATTGCAAAGATATTTTTTTTTCTTGATTTTCCAAACATTTTTTTTTAAATCTTTAAATTATCTTTGTATATAAATAATCCAGTTTGTTGGATTTTCTTAAATTATCTTCCGCCCATAATGGTTGTAGATTTGTATAATGACATAATTTGTATAAATCTTCTTCTGTTTTTGCAGATGAAAGGGGAACTATGTGGTCAATATGCCATCCAAATAATCCGTGATTTTCCCAAGACATACCATACGTAAATTGAGTTTGAAGATGTTCTTTAAGTTGTGTTGGGGTACAACCAATAATTTCAAAAGTTGTAATATTTTTATTTGACCCTAAAACTTTATTTATTCTACTTCTATGTAATGAAGATAATTTAAATAATATATTTATTTTTTTTCTTTTTGAAGATTGTTTAGTAATTTTAGATTTGTTTTCTTGGTAATATTTTATGAAATATTGTTTATTATTTTTCCTCCAATTACCACTACGAATTAAATTTTTTTCTTTATTATTTTCCCTATAGGTTTTACCTCTATCTAAATTTTCTTGACTATGTTTTTTAATGTGTCTTTGTTTTTGTAATTTTACTTTTTCTTTATTATTTTGTCTCCATTTTTTAATGTTTTCATTATCACATTCTTTACAAGAACTTCGCTTACCATCTTTAGATGTATTTCGGATGTTGAAATCACAAACATTTTTATCAACCTTACATTTACTACAAACTTTTGTTTCCACAGTGCTCTTTGATTATTTTTTCAATTATACGAGAAACTTTACCACCATCTTTCATTATTAATTTATATAGTTTTCTGTCTAAACTAATACCAATTTTTATTTTTTTATCTTCTTCTTCTTTACTTGGTCTTCCCATAATAATAAATATCTATAAATGTAGTAAAAGTTTAACTTTTATATCTTAACTCGTTTATTTTATTCATAATTTCTTCTGCAGCATCTGCAGGATTTTGATTGTCTCCCATTACAGTTGCAATAATTTTTTTCTTGTTATTAACAACATCATAGATAATCATCTCCAAAGTATTTTGGAAAATTGGATAATATACCAAAACATTATTTTTTTGACCATAACGATATGCCCTATCTTCTGCCTGTGCCATATCTGAAGGTAAGAATGATATATCATTAAAAATAACCACTTCTGCGGAGGTTAAAGTAATCCCAACCGATGCCGCCTTTAAATTACCAACAAAAACTTTTATTTTTGTATTATCTTGAAATTGGTCAACAGCATTTTGTCGTTGTAGTTGGGAAGAATTTCCATCAAGTTTAACCGCAACTTTTCCAAAGTGCTCTGCGATTTTGTTTAGTGAATCGGTAAAATTACAAAAAATAATAACTTTTTTATCTTGTTCTATTATGTTTTCTGCAAGTTCAATTGTTTGACTAATTTTTTCATCAGCAATAATTTGTCTAACCTTTGTTAGTTTAGAAAATTGAACCGTTAGAGATTTTGATTCGTCTGGATTCTTATCATACCAATCATAATATTCTCCCATCACCTCCTTATAAAGATTAGATTTTAAACTTAAATAAATTGGGGTAATAATTTTATCGGGTAAATCAAGAACATTTTCTTTTAATCTTCTTAGTATTGTTCCTGATGTTCGGTCTCTTAATTCCTCAAGATTACTAGCACCTGTTACATTCCATATTTTTCTACCTCCAGTATTAAATTGATATCCACTACAATATCTAACCGCATAGGCTAACCAATTCTTACTTACAGGAGAATCAACCAAACTTAATAAATTAAAATAATCCATTGGTCTTGATGTCATAGGTGTTCCCGTTAATAACCAAAGTCGGTCAATATTTTTAACAAAATCATTTATTAATTTTGTTCTCTGTGCTTGACCATTCTTAATGTAATGTGCTTCATCAATAATAACCAAATCAAAATTTGCCAAAAGAATTTGAGATTCCTCTTTTTTCTTTGGGTCGTGAAAGTTTTTTATAATGTCGTAATTTATTATTACATAATCAGATTCGGTACTAAAATTCTTACCTTCAGCTATATAGATAGATTTATCAGAATAGTTTTCAATTTCTCTCTTCCAATTTATTTTTAGAGTTGCAGGACAAATAATTAAAACTTTCTTTGCGTTTGCCTCAAGGGCGGCAATAATAGTTGTTGTTGTCTTGCCCAATCCCATATCATCAGCCAAAATAAATTTTTTATTTTCTACTAATTTTTGAATTGCTTCTTTTTGGTGTGGAAGTGGGGGTCTGTTTGAATATTTTTCATAATCAATTACAACATCTTTAACGGTATTGTCTTTTATAACTGCCGCCTTTGGTAACCAAAAATCGTGAAATTCTTCAGTTTCAAATACCCTACCCCAAATATGGAATGCCTTTTCTTTATCTGCCAAAAGTTTTTCAACCCATACTTTTTGTGGTATTTCCGTGTATAGTTTATCATCTGCCAATTTCTGTGCGAAATAAGCATCAAGTATCACCCACTTCTTAGCAACCTTTGGTTGTTTGTCGTGATATGAGATTATGTACTCCGATTGACTTCTTGTTGGGTAGAATTTTCTGTTAATCTGTGATTTACGTTTTAATTCTAAAAGATAGTTATTACCACCTTCATAGGTCTCAAGAATCGCCATCGCTTTGGACTCTAAACTTATTTCCATTCTTTAATAAAAACTTTGCTTTAAATATAAGTAAAAATAAAGTATTTATCAATATAGTATGAAGATAGATAAGGCAAAACAATTAATAAGTAAAATGATTGAGGTAATTAAACCTAATGGAGTATCTAATATTAGATTTAATTTACAACCATTAGAAGATAATGAATTTTATATAAATATAACATATATTGTTCCTGATGATAGTGAATATCTTAGGTCTGATAATATGAGAAATTCCGATGACATTAGAATACGTTGGAATTATGAAATAAAAAATTCAATTAAAAATTATTTTGATATTAGAGTAATCATTAATTCAACAAGTATATCATCACAATCGTACTATAATGAACACGGAAATAAATGGTAAAGAAAAAATTAACATGCAGAAATTAGTTCCAATAACAAGATTAGGTATGTTCTTCGGTGGAGAAGATTTTAATTTAGACATTGATATGGGAAGGCAGTGGCTGGAGGGGGATATGAACTTCAAAGTTGTATTATACCGTGTTGACAGATATCGCACAAAAACCGATGATGTTTATGGTGAAGTATTGGAAGACGGTATTCAATTTATGGCACCAATTGAATTAAATGGATATGTTAAAATTGTTGCCCCAACCAATAAATTATTAGGTAATAGTAAAGTTAAACAACAAGAGCCAGGTAATATGACATTTTCTATTTATCAAAAAACTCTTGATGATTTACAAGTTAATATTTTAATGGGGGATTATTTTGGATATTATGAAACTGAAGATAAAGTTAGATATTACACAGTAATTGATGATGGATTGGTTGTTTCCGATTTAAAACACACATACGGAGGATATAAATCTTTTTATCGTACCATAACCGCGACTTATGTAAGTCAAGATGAATTTAGAGGATTATAATGAGAGTTATTATAACAGAGTCGCAATTTAATAATTTATTTTTAGGTGAAAAAGTTATGGTGTATTATAACTTACACAAACATACCTTTTCAGTTACTTATCAAAATAAAGTAATCATTCATGCCGATTATGTTAAGTTAGGTGATGTTGAATTTAGGGTTAGACGTGGGGGACAGGAAAGGGTTAAAAAA
>Ga0114979_10001150_pt1 | contig 17715 bp, 17 predicted proteins | sample S_140625_EF_Meta_FD_87315 | JGI IMG/M metagenome (GOLD analysis project Ga0114979, IMG submission 87315) | Freshwater microbial communities from Lake Simoncouche, Canada to study carbon cycling - S_140625_EF_MetaG | ecosystem: Environmental > Aquatic > Freshwater > Lake | place: Lake...
AAATGGCGAGTGGCGAGTGGCGAGTGGCGAGTGGCGAGTGGCGAGGTCGCCTTTATAGCAAGTTGCGAAAGAAAAAAAGACTCATGAAATCAATAAAAAGCCCTGCCTTGATTGACCAATGCAGGCCTTTTTATTATCACTGGCCACTCGCCACTCGCCACTGGCCATTGGCCACTATTTCTTTCCGCGGTATAAATCACGAATGACAAAGAACACCACTAAGTATAGGCCCGTCAGCACGGAGGCGTACATCAAGCTGCGTTCCTTGCCGGCGAAGCGCATGTTGCCGACGCCGTTTTGGAGGAAATCGGTGTATATGCGGTGGGAGATGTACCAACTGAGCACGAAAAGGAAGGGTGCTATACAGAGGTAGATAATGCTTGCTTTGCGTGACATAAGGTTGCTTAATTACGGCTGCCAAAAATAGAACTTCCTACGCGTATCATCGTGCTTCCTTCATTCACAGCTATTTTCCAATCACTGCTCATGCCCATCGACAACTGATTAAATGACGCTAGGGCGCTGAATTCGCCGCTTTTCAGTTCATCGAACAGTCCTTTTAATGATTTGAATTCAGAGCGGATCTGTGACTCATCTTCAGTGAATGAGGCCATGCCCATCAGGCCTGAGAGTTCAACGCCCGGGTAATCGGCAGGTTGGAAGGATGCTGCTTCGGTTCGAAGTTCATCAGGACTGAAACCAAACTTGGTTTCTTCGCTGGCAATGTGGACCTGCAACAGGCATTGGATGGTGCGTCCGTTTTTCACAGCCTGCTTGCTGATTTCCTTCAATAGTTTGAAACTATCCACCCCGTGAATCCAATGGACAAACGGCGCGATGTATTTGACCTTGTTGCTTTGTAAGTGTCCGATGAAATGCCAATCGATATCGGTCGGAAGTTGCGGTTGTTTCTCGACGAGCTCTTGCACGTAGTTCTCACCGAAGGCGCGTTGGCCTGCTTGGTAAGCTTCCTGTAGCAGTGCAACAGGTTTGGTTTTCGAAACGGCAATCAGCAAAACACCCTGGGGCATTTCCTGTTTAAGCGCCGATAAATTTTCTGTAATTGCGTTCATCTCAGAACTCATAAACAACCAAACCGCTGCGAAGTTTGGGCTCCACCCAGGTGCTTTTGGGTGGCATCGTTTCGCCCTCGTCAGCAATGCGTTTGATGTCGTCAACCGTTGGTGCGAAAAGGGTGAACGCAGCACCTGTTCCTTGCTTGTCGACACTTTGACAAAGCGCATTCAGGCCTTTCGGACCTTCCATAAAACTGATGCGTTTGTCTTTTCGCAGATCAGAAATCCCGAAGATGGGTTCCAGCACTAGGTCGGTAAGCAGTTGCACGTCGAGTATGTTGGAAGGTTCTTTCAATGTCAGTTTGTACCAACGGTTTTCCATGTACACACCCATTTCACCTTTGTGGTGCGGATGAATGGCATTGTCTGAAGGTGTTACATGAAAGGCATTGCTCAGTTTATCAATCACATCAGCAGCGCTTAATCCATTGAGGTCTTTCACGATACGATTGAATTCATAGATGCGCACGTTTTCCTCGGAAAGAATGTAAGCCAAGCAATAGCGCATGGGGTCATTGTCGTTGGAAATGGACGCCTTGTGCTTTTCGAACAACAACGCGCTACTGCTGCTGCGGTGATGTCCGTCGGCGATGTAAAACGCATCTTGACCCGCGTACGCTTTTTCGATGGCTGCAATGGACACCGCATCATCGATCACCCAAAATTGGTGATGCACTTTATTGGTAGTCGTAAAGTCATATTCCGGACGATCGAGGGTTTTTTCAGCGATGATATCGTCGATGGTCTTGCTGTCGCGCGCCATGAGCAACACGGGCTCTGCGTTGATTTTGGTGATGTCGAGGTATTGCACAAAAGTCTCCTCCCGCTTAGCAATGGTCTTCTCGTGTATTTTGATTTTGCCGTTTAAATAATCGTCGACAGACACCGCACCGATAATTCCCGTGAAGGCGTGACCGGCTTTGATCTGTCGGTAGATGTAGAGCCCGGGTTTTTTATCACGCTGAAGAATTCCCTCGCTTAAAAACGCGTCGTACTTGCCACGCACTTGCTTGAAGCGTTCTCTCAGATCATCCGTCTTGTGCAAGTTCGTAGCCGTCATATCCGGGTGGATAATGTGCAGAAAGCTGTACGGATTTTCCATCAGCTTCGACCTTAATTGCTGCGCGCTATAACTCACATACGAGCGCGATGCTACCAAATGCACTTTGTCGCGCGTGGGGCGAACGGCTCGGAAGGGGAGGAGGGAGGGCATGATTAGTGGCGAGTGGCGAGTGGCGAGTGACTAGTGAATGTGGTTTGTTGTCAAAGATAGGGGTGAAGTGATTGAACGGCAAAGGCCCATTGAGCGCAGAAATTTCACTGCTCCCTTTGCGCCTTGGCGGTTAAAAACATCAGTGGTCATTATCGCCTATCAACTCCCGAAATCGCTGTTGCAAAACTTTTTTGTCGGGAAGATGCATGGTGTACTCTGAAATCATGGTCGGTGAAAGACTTCTACTCAAGGCATATTTAACTACCTCATTGTCTTTGTCCCTACAAAGTAAAACACCCATACTGGGGTTTTCATTTTCTTTCTTCACATCGCGATCCAGTGCTTCCAAGTAAAAATTCAATTGGCCGATATGTTCGGGCTTAAACTTGTCGGCTTTGAGTTCAATTGCAATTAGGCATTGAAGACTTCGATGGTAAAAAAGCAGATCGAGGAAAAAATCGCTGTTACCGACCTGTATTTTGAATTCCTCCGCGATGAAGAGGTAGTCTTTCCCTAGTTCGAGGATGAAGTTTTTCATTTGACTTACGAGTCCGCGCTGCAAGTCGTTTTCATTGTGGGGGTCAGGCAGATTTAGAAATTCAAATACATAGCTGTCTTTGAATGTATTTGAGATTTCTTTATTGCTTTTTCTCACTGCCGGTGAGAGTTTAGAGTTTCCGATGAGTGTTCGTTCGAAAAGGCTTGCCGACAGTTGGCGATCAAGCTCGCGGAAGCTGTAATTCTCTCTGGTACTCATTTTTAAGTAGAATTCTCGCTCTTCTGTGGTTTTACATCTTGAAAAAATTGCCAGATTATGCGACCAACTAATTTCTCTCAACAGTGTTGAGAGTTTTGGATGCCCCCTATAGGCCTCATAGAACTGCTTCATTCGCCATAAGTTCTTATCTGAAAACCCTTTTAGATTCGGCTCACTTGTTTGAATGAACTTGGCCAACTCCAAAACAACCGAATCGCCCCACTCCGAAGATTCAATTTTGCGGCTTATATACTGGCCTATGGCCCAATAAAGGTTTATAAGTTCCGCGTTTACAGCGGAAATTGCATTTGTTCTCGATTGTTTTATGAGTTGAATAATATCGAAGAAGCGGTTATCCATAGGTGCACGTATTCAATAGTGCAAAGCTCCTTATACCTCGTCAAAGAGCTTATTCCTTAAAGAAATATCTTATTGGCGTTTTATGCCCGCTGAAGTCATTTTAACCGCAAAGACGTCTAAAGCAAAGAAATTTCTCTGCTCCCTCTGATCCTTGGCGGTTAAAAAAAAATTGAATGTTGAACGTCGCCCCCCTACAATCCTATAATCCTACACCCCTGCAATCCTACTTTCCTTTTATCCTCATCACATTTTCCGCAATCTCCAGTCCAATACGCTCTTGCGCTTCTACCGTGCTTGCGCCGATGTGCGGAGTAGCAATGATACCGGGGTGTGAGAGCAGGGCCGGATTAGCGTTCGGTTCGCCGACGAATACATCGAGACACGCCGCGCGGATTTTACCGCTGTTGAGGTTTTCGAGCAGCGCTGTTTCATCGATCACACCACCACGAGAGGTGTTGATGAGAATGGCGCCTTCACGCACGTATTCGAATTCTTCGTTGCCAATCACCGCAGAACCATCGGGCTGCTTGGGAACGTGAAGCGATACAATATCCGCCTCGCGCAACATAGCATGAAAAGGCATTAATGGAACGTTCACATGCACGCTTTGTCCGCCTAAATCGATGGTGAGCGTCTTGAACTCCTCCGTCGTGCGGTCGCATGCGATCACACGCATACCAAAGCCGAGCGCGTATGAAGCGAGGCTCTGACCAATACGACCGAAGCCTACAATGCCGATGGTTTTACCGCGCAACTCAAATCCTTTGCTGTATTTCTTCTTCAGTGTTTCGAATGCTTTTCCGTCAGCCGCGTGCATGTGGCGACCGCTATCGTATACGCCGCGAGCCGCGGCAAACAGCACCGACATCACCAGTTCTGCCACAGCCTGCGAACTTGAAGCGGGCGTATTGAACACATCGATGCCCTTGCTGCGGGCATATTCCGCGTCGATGTTGTCGATACCAACGCCGCCACGGCCGATGAACTTCAACGATTGACACGCATCGATAAGTTCCTTGCGCGCTGTCGTTGCGCTGCGCACAAGCAGGCCGTCATATTGCTCGCGGTTGATGGCTGCGGCCAATTCTTCTTGTGCTACTTTTTCAGTGATAACCGTGCAGCCCATGGCTTCAAGGGCTTTCTTGCCGGTAGAGTCTATGCCGTCGTTGGCGAGGATTTTCATAAGGGTGAGGCTTTTGTGTCTATGTCTGTGCTATGTCTATCTCTGTTGTCCGGGACGCACTGCAGTGCGTCCTTCTTTGGTGGACGCACTGCAGTGCGTCCTTACCTGGCTTCTTGCAGGGGTTGTGCTATGTCTATCTCTGTCGTGCGGGACGCACTGCAGTGCGTCCTTACCTCTGCCTTTTAGTAGAGGACAGGGTGGCGTTTTTAGCCTTTGCTTCTCTCGAGCTCCTTCATCACGTCAACCAGCACCTGCACGCTTTCGATGGGCAGCGCGTTGTACATGCTGGCGCGGTAGCCGCCTACAGAGCGGTGACCGGCGATGCCGCTGATGCCCGCTTCTTTCCAGAGTTTGTCGAACTCCGCGGCCATTGAGTCATCGTTGAGGCGGAAGGTCGGGTTCATCCACGAGCGCGAAGCGGGTTCGCTGTGACCGTGGAAGAGTGAGTTACGATCGAGCTCATTGTAGAACAAATCTTTCTTGGCGCGGTTACGATTTTCCATGCCTTCCAGTCCGCCGTTGTTTTTGATCCAACGCAAGGTGAGCATGCTCGCATAAACTGCGAAAACAGGAGGAGTGTTGTACATCGAGTCTTTATCGATATGCGCCTGCAAATCCATGTAGGTTGGGAGTTTGCGACCGGTTTTGCCCAATTGCTCCTTATCGATGATGTATAAAACCGTTCCCGCCGGACCCATGTTCTTCTGCGCACCGGCGTAGATCATGGCGAATTGATTCGCGTCGAATTTCTTTGAGAAAATATCGGAACTCATATCGCATACCATCGGTACATCGCACTTCGGATAGCTCTGGTATTGTGTTCCGTATATCGTATTGTTCGAAGTAAAGTGGAAGTAGTCATAACCCGCCGGCACTTCAAACGAAGGAATGTAGCTATGGTTCTTATCAGAAGAATCTGCAATGACATCCACATCACCCACGAGTTTTGCTTCTTTGATGGCAGCAGCAGCCCAAACTCCGGTGTTGGCATAAGCAGCCTTGCCGCCGGGCTTAAGGTAATTCAGTGCCGCTGTGTAAAAGCCGAGCGTTGCGCCGCCTTGCAGAAACAACACTTCGTAACGTTGCTCAAGGTTGAGAATGTCCTTCACGAGCTGACGGGCCTCGTCCATTACGCGCTCAAAGTTTTTGGAACGGTGGGAGATTTCAATCAGCGACAAGCCCATGCCATCGAATTCGCGGATGGCAGCTGCGCTTTGCTCAATAACTTCTTGTGGGAGAATGCAGGGACCTGCACTAAAGTTGTGGATTTTGCTCATGAGTTCGTGCGTTGAATTTCGCGCACGAATTTACACATTCTCAGGGCTCTCTGTCGTCGTTAACGATTTCAGCAACTTTAGTCTTGTTTCGCGCAAGAAAGAAATCCGCCGATACCTCCAGGAGCCGCTCAGGGTCATAGATATGGCCTTTGGCGGCGATTAATAGCGCCAATTTATTGTCTTCTTGGGAAAGTTTACTCATCATATACCTTAAGTGATCGGTCCGTAAGCAACTTCTTCCGGCGAAATCCGCCATCAGGCTGAGTTTTTTGGCCTCGAAATGTTGTTCATCGCATGCAGCAATCATGTCTTGGTAGGCTGAATCATCGGTGACAGGAAAACAACCGTTGTGAACTTGCTCCTGCTGAAGCGTATCGGTTGGTATTTCCGAAGAAACGCCTTCCTGTGCAGGTTTTTCTGCAACCGCCTGCAGCGATTCGCTGGTGAGGATAAATTTCAGTGCGCCCTTGGAACGGTCGATGGAGTAAGACACAGCAGCACCTTTTTTGATGGTGATGACTTGCGAAAAATTGAGCATCGGGCGTTCGGGAAATTCCGCCTTGAAATTGGTTTTACCGGAGGTGTTCAGATTGAGTTCGAGCGAAACAACGGGATAAGTGTTGATCGGTACGTCGTTTATAGTGATGAGAAAGGCGAGCGTATCGGGTGCGTCAACAGAGATGCGGCATTGGGCCTGCAACGACTTATTGAATAAGCAGCAGGTAAACAGAACGATGAATGGGAGAATCCTCATACCGGCTGTTTTTACTTTAATCGTGCCACAAGGTTACGGATGATCGCGATTTGTGAAATGCGGCCGGGCAGATAGACCAATGGATTCATCGAGCGCGGCCCAAGTAAATTCGGGAATAACCAAACTCCGGCAAGCGGAAAAACAGGAACAAACACAAGTGCAAAAAGGAGCGTCAGTACGTCAGGCAAAACCATCAATGTGGCAATGACGTGCAGCCCCCAAGCACCGATGAAGGTGAGAACGCCGAGCGCTATTCCAGGCAAAAGTGCCTGAATCAGTTTTGCTCCGCTAAGTCCGATCAGCCGTGTGCTCAGGTGCATGTTCATGACGTAATGCAGGAATGTAGCAGCTACAATCCCCAGGGCTATGCCTTCCGTTCCTTTAGATGAACCGAAATAAATACCCAACGCAATGAATACAAGGAAGGCCGCTTTGTATAAGGCACCTCGGAAAACACTGTCTTTCGCACGCAGAAGAGAGTCGCCGAGTTTGCTCAACGATCGAAACACAACAGCCGGAAATAGTGCTTTCAAAATAATGGCCGTTTCGAGGTATTCGCGTCCGAGCCACAGGCCGATAAGCTCATCGGCATAAAAGGCGATAAAGGCAGTGGTCGGTAAGAGCACGCACGCAAGCAAATTGGTAGCGAGTGTCATGGTTTTTTGCAGGCGCTCATGATCATCTTGCATGCGCGACATACCGCTGAACAGCACGCTATCACTCAGTTTACCCATGATAGTGATGGGTTGCGTCATGGCATAGCTCGCCCGTTCGAAATACGAGGCCATATCGCGGCCAACCGCGCTGAGTTGATTATCCGGTCCGCGCAGAACACGCGGCACGAGCAGCACGTCGAGTTTTGTAGCTAGATAATTGAACGCGTTAAAAAGCGTGCTTCCGGCTCCATAACGAATGAGTTCACGCGTGTACTTCCATTCCCATCCTCCGGCAATACGCACCGGTTCGTAATACCACAGCGCCAAAGTCATCAGTGCGTTTTGCGCGAACAATGCCCATACGTAGGCCCATACATTCCAGTTCAGATAGGCCAAGATCAGACCAACGACCAGATTGCCGCCAATTATCGAAATCATACTGGCTTTGAACATGGTTTTGAAACGCATGTGCTTCATCATCATGCTGCGTGGCACCACGGCGATAGCGGAAATGGTAAAACTGCTGCAGACCACCATGATGATGGACTTCAGTTCGGGGAGTTGGTAAAATGAGGCAAAGACCGGAGCAAGTCCAACGAACAACAACGTGAAGGCCAGCCCAAGGAGAAGTGCAGTATAGAACGCGCCGTTAATGTGCTGTTGCTGGACTTCTTTACGTTGAACGAGTGCCGGGCCAACACCTACTTGGGAGAAAATTTCGGCAAATCCCATAATGCCCAAAACAATACCCATGAGCATGAACGAATCCTTACTCACCAGTCGTGCGAGCAAGCCTGTGTAGGCCAATTGAATAATCACCTGCAACACCACAGTGAGAGTGTTCCAGCTGAAACTTGTGGCCATTTGTTCTTTGGTGCTCACGAGAGTTGGTCGCTTTTGGGTAAAAAAAGAAGGTTGAACGTTGCTGCTAAGAAAGAGTGTGTCTTTCTCAATTCAGCAACCTCCAACCTTCAACTATTAACCGCGGACGGTTTATCGAGCGATTCCTACGGCGCGCTTCTCGCGAATCACCGTTACACGCACCTGACCGGGATAGGTCATTTCGGTTTCAATCTTACTGGCAAGGCTAATGGCCAATGCATCTGCTTGTTCGTCGGATACCCTGTCAGCTTCAACCATTACGCGTAATTCGCGACCGGCCTGGATGGCAAAGGCTTTTGAAACACCATTGTTTTCAAGAGCCATGTTTTCCAGATCACGCAAACGTTGGATATAAGCTTCCACTACTTCGCGACGAGCGCCCGGACGAGCACCGCTGATGGCATCGCACACCTGAATAATCGGCGAAAGCAGTGTGGTCATTTCAATTTCGTCGTGGTGAGCTCCGATTGCATTGCATACATCGGGCTTTTCTCCGAATTTCTCGGCGAGCTTCATTCCTAGAATTGCGTGTGGCAATTCACTTTCATCATCTGGCACTTTGCCAATGTCGTGCAACAATCCCGCGCGCTTGGCAGTCTTTGCATTCAATCCGAGTTCGCTCGCCATGGTAGCACACAAGTTGGCCACTTCACGTGAGTGCTGGAGGAGGTTCTGTCCGTAAGATGAGCGATACTTCATACGTCCTACCATGCGAATCAATTCGCTGTGGAGGCCGTGAATACCGAGCTCGATTGTCGTGCGCTTACCGATTTCGACAATCTCGTCGTTGATGTTTTTGGTCACTTTGGCAACCACTTCTTCAATGCGCGCAGGGTGAATACGTCCGTCGGTCACCAGTTGGTGTAGAGACAAACGGGCAATCTCGCGACGCACCGGATCAAAGCACGACAATACGATGGCTTCAGGGGTGTCGTCGACGATAATTTCAACGCCGGTAGCGGCTTCGAGCGCGCGGATGTTACGTCCTTCGCGACCGATGATACGTCCTTTGATTTCGTCGTTTTCGATGTTGAATACAGAAACGCTGTTTTCAACGGCGTGCTCAACTGCAGTTCGCTGAATCGATTGGATAACGATTTTCTTCGCTTCCTGATTCGCCTTGAGTTTCGCCTCGTCAACAATGCTTTGGATTTGCGAAGCTGCTGCGTTGCGGGCATCCTCTGTCAACTGCGTCATCAATTGCTTCTTGGCATCTTCAGCAGTCATCTTCGCGGTTTCCTGCAACAGAGAGACCGCCTTCTGGTTGTTCTTGTCGAGTTCGGCTTGCTTACGCTGGGTGGTTTCGTGCTGCTTGTTCAGGTTTTCGCGCTGCTGCTCGATTTCCTTCTCTTTGCGCTTGTAATTCTCCAATTGTTGTGAAAGCTCGCGCTCACGGCTCTTGATTTTGTCTTCGCCTTGCTGCAATTTTTTGTTGCGGTCGCGGACTTCATTCTCATGTTGATTCTTCATTTCCAAGAATTTTTCCTTGGCTTGTAGAATCTTTTTCTCCTTAAGTGTTTCTCCTTCTTTCGTTGCTTCAGCCAATATTCCTTCCTTTTTGTTCTTCAAAATATTGTTGAAGACTACCCAGGTGAATCCGCCGCCAACGGCGACTCCGGCCAACGATGCAACGAGTACTGTAATCATGTCGCTCATAGCTGTTGTTATATGATAAATTTAATTCCCGGGCACTTTGCCCGAGAGGCGACACAGGATGAAAACCCGGAAACAGGGAGAATTACGCCAAGTATTGGTCCAGACGACTTTCGAGATGGAGCAGGGCAGGGGACAAATCGACCGGAACTTCAATGCGTTCAACCACTTTTTCGATCACTTTTTCGATGCGTGGTTCACGGTTTTTAATCGCACCGGCTGCCATCTGCAAGGATGCCATGGCCAACAGGTCTTGTTTATCTTTTACTGCGTAGCTTTTTTGAAAAGTCTGAATGCTCTCTTCAATGGCCGTTTCCGCTTGGCGGATATTGGTTTCCTCAGCGCTGCCCAAAGTCAGTGGGTAGGTGCGGCCTGCAATGTTCACTTTGATCGAAATTTCGCTCATGCGTTCTTGCTTATTTGTTGAGTAGCGTAATACACTCGTCTATTTCCTTCACCAATTCATTGATCCTGTGTCGGGTGGTTCCGCGCAGCTGTTCGTCGCGCTCAACCGTCTTTGAACCGGTATGCAATTGCTCACTGAGCTTCATGTTCAATTCATCTACCTGCTTCTGAAGTTCTTTGTTGATTAAGTGCATGGATGCGTTCTCCTCGCGCAGACGCACAGTCTGCTGCTCCAAATTGCGCTTGGCTTCACCTAGTTGGGTGATTTTTGCTTCTATCCGTGCTATCAAAAGTTCATTCATGGGGATGAAATGAAAAGGGATCAGTAATAATCAGTGTCAAATTTAAGAAGACTTGCGGATGTGTCAACGCGGTTTTTTCCTTTTCTCGGTGTTGATATTTCTTAGTCAGACAGAATCCGTTATTCAAGTACCCGACGCAATTTGTGCGGCTTATGCAATGGTGTTTTCGAAAGTATCGGTTTTTGGTTGTTCTGGCGTTCATGGCTTCGGTCCGATTTGGTCCGGTGTTGTCGGCGCAAACTCCCGCTTATCCGCAGGATTTTTTCCGCTCACCTCTGGAAATCCCGTTGAATCTCTCCGGCAATTTTGGCGAGTTGCGAACCAATCACTTTCATGCGGGTATCGATATCAAAACCGAACAACGCGAAGGGCTCAATGTCGTATCAGCAGGGGATGGTTTCGTAAGCCGCATTAAAGTGTCGCCGGTCGGCTATGGCTATGCGCTCTACATCGATCATCCCAACGGATATACCACGGTTTACGGTCACTTGCAGCGCTACGCAGCTAAGATTGACGACTATTTAAAGACGCAACAGTACGATTTGGAGTCGTTCAGTGTCGATTTGTACCCGCAGCCGGGGCAATTGCCGGTGGCCAAAGGTGAATTGGTGGGATTGTCCGGTAACTCCGGAGGAAGCGGTGGACCCCATCTGCATTTCGAAATTCGGGAAACCGCCACCGAGAAGGTGCTCAACCCGTTGCTCTTCGGACTGCAGGTAAAGGATAAAATTCCGCCCAGTATCAGCTCGGTGTGGATTGTACCTATGTCCGATAGTTCGTGGGTAAATGCGGGAAGAGTTCCTATCGCTTTGGAGACAAAGGGTGGTGGACTCAAGACTACGACACTACCCAAGGTCTATGGTGATTTTGGATTCGCTGTTACGACCATCGATATGCTCGATGGGAACAGCAACCGCTGCGGTATTTATCGCATCGAATTTTTTGTGGATGACCTGCAAGTGTATGGTCAACGCATGGATCGCCTCGATTTCACTACCAACCGAGCTATGAACGCGCATACTATCTATGAGCGTTTTAAAAAGGACAGAAGTTCTATCCATGGTTCATACCGATTGCCGGGCAATCCGTTGGATATCTATGACAATTTGGTCAATGACGGAATTGTTAGTTTTCGCGACGGGAAACAGCATGCATGCGAGTATCGGATCATCGATATCATGGGCAATGAAAGCAGGGTCAAGTTCACGGTGCAGGCCCTGTCGGATGCGGGAGGCAAAGTTCCCCCTGCGAAGAATGCACTCGCACGATGGGATTGGGAAAAGGATAATGCCATCGAAACGGAAGACGTTCGCATCACGATGAAGGCGTATACCCTTTATGAGGATTTGGACCTGACGATTGCTTCATCGAAAAAGGTGACCAACGCTGTTGGATCGACCTACACCATTGCCTCGCCGTATGAGCCGGTGCATAATGCATACTCACTAGCGTTACGTGCAACAAACGTCAAGCCCGGCAAGGAAAACAAAGCGGTCATTGTTCGATGGGATCCCGACAAGGAAAAAACGATCAGTGAAGGAGGTCATTACGAGAATGGATGGATTACCGCCGAGCCTATGTACTTGGGGCATTTCGCGTTAATGATAGACACGGTAGCTCCTGCGATTAGCTCTGTGGATTTTTCGCCAACCATGAAAGGTCGCAAGAGTTTCAATATGAAGATTTCGGACTGGCTTTCGGGCATTGATCAAATTATTCCGAAGATTGATGGCAAGTGGGCACTGATGGAATACGATGCGAAGAATAGCCGATTGACCTACTACTTCGACAAGCGCTACATCACCCCTGGCGAACATCAGTTCGAATTAAAGGTGATTGATGCAGTGGGTAATGAGAAAACATTTAACGGACGATTTACATGGTAACGATGAAAAAGTTCTATTCCAAGGGAAGAGGCTATTTAATGGTCATTTTACTTAGTGCGTTATTGACGAGTTGCGGTGATCGCGCGCTTCAAGCACCGGCGATGAAAGCAGCGGCACTCGTTGGTTCAGTAAATGCTACCGCCGAATTGCTGGAAGAGTCAACTGGAAATGTGTTTTCGCTGAGTATTGAAAGCGCGAACATATCGGCTGACTATACGCCGGAACAAATCACCTCAGTTTGCGCCTTGGCTTTTTACAATGAGTTGAACGAAAAACAGCGCAGTGGAAATTGCTTTGTGAGGTTGAATATTGCTCTTGAGAAAGGAAAGCCGTTGCAAGCGACTTATACCTGTGAAGAGTTAACCACAGCCGACCGTTGCATAGATCAAGCGGCTACATTCTTTCGCTGGCATCCTTCTATGGGTATAGATTCCATTCGTCCGGCGGTGGATCCACTGTTCTTCCCGGATTCGTTGATTGGATATATTGGCCAGAGTATCTTGGCGCAAGATTCCGCAGATAATGGTTGGATACGCACAGAGATTATGGGCTTCCGCCAAGACACCTTAGACAATATTCATGTCCTTGTGCTCAATGCTAAATCAGTGCGCAAACAAAAGTCTCAATGGTATGATGCCTATGTTCGTTATTCCAGTCAGCAGCTCCTCTTTGTTGCTGCCAAGTTGAACAAAAATTAAACGAATTGATGGCGGTCCAACTTCAGCCATGATAGGGTGGAGTCGCAGAAGACAGCATCAATCACGTGCTGTGGCAGGTTCATGTCGGTGATGAATTTTCCGACTTCCAGATCACCTAGCGGGAAAGGGTAATCAGTTCCTAAGGTTACGCGATCAGCACCTTGCAAATCCAATATATACTTGAATAGCATGGGGTCATGCGTAGCGCTATCCACCCAAAACTTGCCGAGATACTCGCGCGGATTAATCGGGTTGTCGATAGCCACCAGATCCGGTCTGCAATTGAACCCGTGCTCTATTCGTCCAATCGTGGGCAGAAATGATCCGCCCGCATGAGCAAAGTTGAATCGAATGCCGGGGTAGCGTTCCATTACTCCGGAGAATATCAGTGAGCACATAGCGCGCGTCGTTTCCGCCGGCATGCCTACCAGCCATGGAAGCCAATATTTTTTCATGTCTTCTTGGCCCATCATTTCCCAGGGATGGACAAGCACGGCCATATCGAGGGATTCAACGGCTTGCCAAAACGGTTCGAAAATCGATTCGCTCAAGTTTTTTTGATTGACGTTGCTGCCGATTTGAATGCCTTTCATCCCAATCGATTTACAACGTTCTAATTCTTTTATGGCCAAATCAACATCTTGCAAGGGCACTGTGCCAAGACCGACGTAATGCTTTGGAAGGCGTGCAGCAATGTCGGCAATGTGGTCGTTGAGAAAACGTGCAATAGTTAGTCCATCGGTGGGCTGAGCCCAATAGGCAAACAATACCGGTATCGTACAAACAACTTGCACCTGTGTGTGGTAACGCGCATACTCATCGATACGCAACTGCTCGTCCCAACAGTTGGCCTCAATTTCCCGAAAGAACTTGTCGCCTTGCATCATACGCGCATACCCTGGCCGGTGATGGTCCAGGTGAATGAACGTGCCGTATCCGAATTTGCTCGACCAATCGGGGACATGCTTGGGCATGATATGCGTGTGCATGTCGATTTTCAGTGCCATAGTCTTGGTTGTCGGGATTAATTTTTCCGCACAGGACGCAAATCTAGCATGTTCACGGGATTAGTTTGAAGTCCGCTGACATTGCTTCGAACGAAGTGAGAAACCTGATCGTAATAAAGGGGAATCACGGGAGCATCTTGCATGAGCACATCATTCATCTCGTGGATGATCGATTTTCGTAACGAATCGTTTCGCTCGGTGCGGCATTGTTTGTACAGGGCATCAAAACGCTCGTTTTTATAATGCGTGTAATTGGGGCCGTTGGGGCAAAAGTTTGGAGAATAAAAAACTGTCAGGAAATTTTCTGCATCGGCGTAGTCGGCCAACCAAGATTTTCTAAAAACAGCGAGTTGAGCTTTGGCGGATTGCTCGCGCAGGGCAGGTCCCTGAAGCACATTGATGCGCACAGGAATTCCAATCTTCTCCAGTTCATGTTGGATGTACTCCATTAAATCAGTGTAGTCGCTAGTGGTTGAAATAACTACTTCAGGCATGCCGATGCCGTTGGGGTATCCCGCCTCAGCCAGGAGTTGTTTGGCGACTGCCGGATTGTAGGTGTAGTATTTTTTATCTGCTCCATTGTTGAGCATTGGCGGAACAAATCCGGATTCAGCAGGGAATACGGTGTTGTTGCGCAAATAGGCAACCATCTCCTCTTTGTTGATCGCGTATGAAATAGCACGTCGAATGCGCACATCCTTCAGTGGTGAGTTTTGATTAATGGAAGCCGAAGAATCCATGAGGATTCCCAGGTAATCTGTTTTGATAAATGGGGTTCGCTGAAAGCGAATGCGCTCGCTGTGCATCGGATGCAAATTACCGTCGGCATCCAGCAGCTCATCTTTAAAGGCACTGTGAATCCCGCTCATGAAATCGTACTTGCCTTGCAGCAGCCCTTGGAACTCCACCGACATGTCTTTTACAAAATCGATTTTGACAGCATCCAAATAGGGCAGGCGCGTGCCGCTATTGTCTCTCATCCAATAGGCCGTGTGTTTGTGAAAAACAAGTGCGACCTGCTCATACCAGAAAGCAAATTTGAATGGCCCGCAGCCGATGGGATGTGATCGAAAGTCGGGTCCGTAATACTCAACTACCTCGCGCGGAACCACGTTGCAATACTGCATAGTGAGAATGGAGAGAAATGGTCGAAAGGGTTCTCGAAGGATGATTTCTAGGGTGCTATCGTTATGCGCAATGAAACCGCCATCTCTTGATCGATTGACACTACTGAAGATCCAGGTCGCCGGTGATGCAAGTTGCGGGTCAAGCAAACGATTGAAACTGTAAACAAAGTCGGAAGCGGTCACACGTCGATCAGTGGAATCAGCAAATAACGGACTTGGATGAAAGAGTACATCATTACGCAAACGAAAGGTGTAGTGCAAACCATCCTCTGATATCTCCCAGGTCTTGGCAATGCACGGTACAACCGTCATTGCACTGTCTAACTCAACTAAACCGTCAAACAACTGATTGGTAACCCACATCGCTTCAATGTCTCGGGAGAAGGCCGGGTCGAGCGAAGTGATGCCATTGCTTTCGTTGTAGTAGAAGACGCTTTGGTCTTCATCATGCTCCGAGCCTGAGCAACCTACGAATGCCGAAAGCACCGACAAAGTCAGTGCCATCAAAAGATAGGTTCGGCAGGGATTCACATTTTGCATGGCTTGCCAAAATTAGGCAGTTCATGCGTTCGTCTAATTATCGGTTGATATGTCAATGTTTAGTGATTTTCTTCGCGCACTCGCACTGGAAGGTGGATAGTACCTGTCCGGTTTTTGATTGCCCATGAAGTCGAAGCGCTTCCAGTGGCCGACTTTAACACCGGCCTGAAAATCACCTTCGCTTTCAACTTGTCCATTAGGGAAGAAATATTTGAAGTGTCCATCTTCTATATAGCGTCCGTTGCGCTCGATGTACAGCCCCTCCACTTTGCGGTTTTCCATTCCATCGACGATGATGCCTTTGTATTTCGTTTCATCGATGGGGGTTAGCTGAAGCCTGTAGATGGATCCTGTTTCTGAGCCGGTCTGCATCATAGCATTCAAATGAATGGTTTTGGGTTGTAGTTGGCTTTGTGCCATCACCCCATGTCCGAAGGTGAACATTCCCAAAAGGATCGTATAGAGTTTGCTTTTATTCATAGCCGTTCAGTTTTTATGTTGTTACGTGAGGCAGATTGATTTAGTTACGTTTTTTTGAATTTCTCGATTCGAAGTCATCTTTGCCGAAAATTGCCCAATGAACAATCACCGATTTATTATGCCGCTTGTAGCTGTCGTGCTCAGCCTCTACTCTTGTGCGACTGCTCAGCATAAGGCTGCTTCAGCAACCGGAGAGGCTGCTATTGCATTTTATAATGTGGAGAATCTTTTTGACACCATTGATGATCCGCGCACGATGGATGAAGACTTTACACCCGGTGGTAAACTGCAATGGAACGCTGTTCGATACAATGAGAAATTATTGCGTATAGCCGAGGTCATAGATATGCTTCCTGGTGATCTGCCGGTTTTTATCGGACTATGTGAAATTGAGAATCGTGCCGTGCTCGCTGATCTCGTGCAGCAGCCGGCACTGAATCAATCGTCGAAAAAAGCTTTTTACGAAATCATTCATGCCGATAGTCCTGACGAGCGCGGCATCGACGTGGCAGCGCTGTACGATCCGTCACAATTCAAGAACGCGCGTTTCGAGTATTATTCCATCGCGCTTCCCGATCCCAAGGATCCGAATACACGCGATATTTTGCATGCGCAAGGTGAACTGGGAAAGGAAACAGTTCACTTTTTCGTCAATCACTGGCCTAGCCGAAGCGGTGGTCAGATGGAAAGCGAACCAAACCGCATAGCCGTTGCCACTTTGCTCAAATCCAAAGTGGATGCAGTGATGGCCCAAAACGCGAATGCGAAGATTGTCATCATGGGCGACTTGAATGATCACCCCAACGATAAAAGCGTCTATGAAGTGCTCGGTGCAAAGGAACAACCAACGTCAACGCTGTATAACCAAATGTATGCGATGCACGCCAAAGGAAACGGGTCCTATTTCTACAAAGGAGAATGGGGAGCTTTGGATCAAATGATTACTTCAGTGGGATTAATGCGGTCTTCAGGATGGCATGTGGATGCAACCTCTGCCGGAGTGTTGCGCGAGGAGAAAATACTTTTCCGTGATAAGGACGGCGTTGCTCGTCCGAGCAGATCCTATGCAGGTGATGCCTACAAGGGCGGGTACTCGGATCACTTGCCGGTGTTTCTTAAATTGACCAAGTAGGGAATGCTCGGAAGTTGAATTGAATACTGTAAAACAAAAAACCCCGCGATGCGGGGTTTTCATTTCGTTACGAAGTCTATTACTTCTTAGCAGCAGCTTTCTTTGGAGCAGCAGCTTTCTTTGGAGCAGCAGCCTTCTTTGGAGCAGCAGCCTTCTTTGGAGCAGCAGCCTTCTTAGCAGCAGCTTTCTTCGGAGCAGCAGCCTTCTTAGCAGCAGCTTTCTTCGGAGCAGCAGCTTTCTTCGGAGCAGCCTTCTTAGCAACAGCCTTCTTCGGAGCAGCAGCCTTCTTTACAGCGGCTTTCTTCGCAGGAGCAGCCTTCTTGGCAG
>Ga0114979_10001155_pt1 | contig 17683 bp, 13 predicted proteins | sample S_140625_EF_Meta_FD_87315 | JGI IMG/M metagenome (GOLD analysis project Ga0114979, IMG submission 87315) | Freshwater microbial communities from Lake Simoncouche, Canada to study carbon cycling - S_140625_EF_MetaG | ecosystem: Environmental > Aquatic > Freshwater > Lake | place: Lake...
ATTTTAGGTATGTTAATATCTAAGGATTTTTCAGAAGCCCCAATTGTTAAAAAAACCTTTTCTGCCTTGAAACTGCCAAAGGTGTGAGTTATTGTCCAACACGGTTCTAGTGAAATTACAGTTGTTGTAAGTTTCTCAACTGACTCTGAGGCTCTTAGCGCCGTTTTTAAACAAGCGCGCGCAAGGTCAGAAACCGGTGTACATTTATCTAATGGATAATCTGGAAGGTCGTTTGTGTAGACTTCTAGGGCTTTCTTTGTCTTCCACCAGGGCGTATTACTTAGTACTGAACTGTATTTGGTAATTAGATCGCCACCAAGAAAGGTTTCATCACATATGATTATATCTTTTTTTGATACATTGGCCATTATAAGCTCAAGAAGTAGAATTTGACCTGCTATACCAAATCCTATAATACAATACTTATATGTCATCTAATTCTATAGGTTATTTATATACTCTATAGAATATGTTTATTGGGTTACTTAGAAACCTCTGGGTGGCTTCTTTAGAAGCCGTCATTGCCCTTGAGGCATGGGTGGATTTTTTCAAAATCCATCCTCCACCGTACGATTTCCACCACGTGTATTTAAGAAATTACGCTGAGCCGGAGTTGTGCAAACACATCCAGTATCAGATGAATAAGAAGAACCACAGCACTCGGGCTTTACAGCATTATCTCTGAACATAAAAAGATTATCAGGTCCAAGTTTAAAGGCTGGGTAGTTTCCTTGTTCACGCTCATTTGGGTGATTTGGCCGGTATGAGCTTACCCCCTTTTTAGCCTCTAGACGCACCTGATCGTATGGTCCCATAGGCTTCGCCTTAAGGTCACCAGCATTATCTAGAAAAAAGTTGGCGAATCCTTCTTGTTGGAATCCGTACATAGCAAGAAGATTAGCAAGCACTAATAGAAGTATACCACTTATGAATACACCAGTGCGCATTTCTGATTAGATTAATCTTTTTTATTTATTTCATCCTCAAACCAAGAATAACAATCATTCAGCCTTGAAGCCCCAACTTCTGTAAAATCTCTGACAAGATATACATCCGAATTTGACATAAGGTAAAAGGTTTCAGACTCAGTAACCAAAAACCGACCAGACAATGTTTCAGAGTTATCGGAAACTAGACCATCACATGTAACCCAAGCCTTATTTTTGTACATCCAAACACCATCAGAAATCCAATCAGAAGTTTTACTTTTGGATTTTATAATTCCAGTATATATTCCAATGACTCGGGTATAACCACCCTTTCCAAGAATTCTGTCTCCAATCTTAATAGTATCTATAGGCGTCCAAGGGTTATCGGGCGTACAGACTCTCACTGAATCAGAACATAGTGGAACACTTGTTGGCGTCTTTTGCTGGACTAAATCATTATTTAATATTTGTGAAACCCACTGAACCCATTTTTTCTGGTCTTCTTCTTCTGAAGCCTCGTCCCAATCACCAACAATTACATTTTCTGTTCCATACATTAGTGCTGAATGGTTTGTTGTATTTAAACAGATAAGTTCCTTTAGTTTTATATCTAAACTTACAGCTTCTGGATGTGCCCCAGCCCGTATCCACTGTCCATAAAAAACCGGATGACTTTCACTCATTTTTACACCGTGTATGGAAACAATCTTATGTGTTTCTGAATTTACACGTAATATACCAGTTACAAGATTTTCTGTGTTTGATACAAGCCTATCTCCAACCTTAATAGACCTTAGTGGCTTTTTTGAGCCATCTGCCATAATTATATGTGCTTCTGGATCCACACAGAAAGGTCCAGCATTAGCAGAACCTCCAGTTATCCAACCACCAGTCTGGGAATCGGCTGAGGCAAGTAAGGTAATCATTGTAATAATAATTCCAATAAAGGGAATGATTCCAAACCAAATTAAAAGAATCATGGCAGCCATAATGCCAATAAAAATCAAAATAACATTCATAATAAGTTTCATAGTATTTTGAACAAGTACACTGGCCGAAAGACCAAAATAGACTATTGCGGTTACAATGGCCCCAATGCGACCCATGGCAAATTTAATATGATGCCAAATCTTAGTGACATGGACCTGTACTGCCGTATATTGCTTATATTGTGTTGCGAAAATGTCTGAAAAAGATTTCATACCATTTGCAATCATTGCACGTATAGAATTCATAGGACCCGCCATTGTATTTGTTGCATTCATCTGTTGACCTGCTACAGCCATAAGAGGCGCAAAGGCCACCTTTAAAACTTCATCTGCCAGATTTTTAATACAAAATCTAAAATTATCTGCCGAGAACTCCATAGGTGTTTTTGGATCGTTTGCGGGTTTGAAAAGATTTCCTGCTATAATAACTGGAACCTCACAACGGCGTTTGTTCCAGTCGGCCTTTATTTCTTCTATATCAGCACTTGCCACTAGCATGGCAAATCCTGCCGTTAGCAGTAAGGTCACCACTATTAAGGACAGATACTCTGTCATCCTGTTAGGGTAGTAAAGAATCGGGTCTAAACCACGCACGTACTAAGGTATCACTATCCTTTGAATGTATTTCACAATTATCTCTGACAACTTCTCCTGTTGATAATTCAAGTGTGGCTGTTCCTAAAACCGTAAAAGTGTAGAAAATGCGTGGGCTAAAACTATAATGTACATGTGCTACATTTCCTATACGCTCCCACTTAGTCTCATTCCAAAATAAGGTGCTGGGTGTTACAATAAGACCAGAAGGAAGAGAACACCACTCATATACAAGTCGTTTAGCGATTCCTATAACTCTGCCTGTACTTAAGTTATCATTTAGTTGAATGTGGCTACATGGAACATAGCTTCCATCCTTATATAAAACCTCTATTGAACTTTCAAGGGCCGGTTGGAAGTACCAAGGATGTGTTTTTTCAATTACTGGCTTATTGTTTAGCAAGGCCTCATTTGCGTTCATAAGTTTTGAATCAATTTCATTTGTTTCATCCCAGTCTGAAAATACAAGGTCATTTATTGGAATTGTATGTAGGTCTGTATCTAGACAAATTAAGGGCCTTGAAGTGCCACCAGACCATGCCGGCGCGGGTAATGATTCAGGATGGTCCTTGGCCTCAATAAAAGTGCCATTATGTTTTACAAAATGGTTTGTACTTACATTAATATCACGTAGGGTGACCATTTGCTGTCCATCAGCTAAGAATTTATAAACACTTATAACCTTTGTTTCATCTTCTAAAATATCGCCCAATAAGACATCCTTAATAGGTATTTTCCCCTTACCCTTAACATAAATAAGCGTTTCTGGTGCAAAACAGAAGGTATCTAGGAATTTAAAAATAAAGGTGTCGGCAAAATTGGAACCCACCTGTACTGCCGAAAGACCCATAAATATTACTGAATGGAAGGTTCCAAATAGGCGTTTCATGAGTTGTTGAAGTTTTAAGAAGGCGAGTTTTATCTGAGAAAAAAGTAATTTAAATCTATCTGAGAATTCCTGTATTGTTTTAATAAAGCCGCCAACAAGAGTAGCAATCATAATGCGCATACTATTAATATTTTCAAGAAAGGTCATAAGGGATTTCATCATGGTTCCTAGGATTGTTGAAAAAGGGCCAGTAACACCACTTAGCTGACCTTCAAAGATTGCCTTAAGACAATAATTAAAATTTTGTCCCGTATCATAACCATAGACACTTGCAAAGGGCATAACCGTTGGCGAACATCTGTACTTTGGCCAATTACGACTTACTTCTGATATATCTATTGTAGCTGACATTCCATACCATAAACCTGCCAGTAATAGAACTGTAAATATTAACCAAAACCATGAACCTTCTTTAGCATCAGATTCCATAAACCTCCTGCTAAAGACTAATGTTAATTCTTTAATTTTTCTTTAAAGTATAATTTTTGCGAAGCCATTCAATATCTGCCTTAAAGACCTTATGAGCATCGGGCGCAGTTTTAATTGTCAATTTCATTACTGCGTCTAATTTATGAAAAACAGTTAGTGCGCCGTATTCTAGTATTGCAATTTTTAAGGCCTTATGGCGCTTATCACGACCTATACGGGCGCTATAACCATACTTAGTTAAATCACCTTGTTTTAATGGACCTATGCCGGAATCATGCTTAGCAATTCCACAAGCAGCCGGTACAATAACTGAATTTGACTTTGGATATACACGCACTGTTTTATTACCACGCTTTACAAGAAAACCGGATTTCTTGACGGCCTCTGTATATTTTCTTCTATAAGGCGCACGAAGAACCTGGCCAGCTGGACATTTTTTATTGAGGCCCAACTTCTTTGTAACGCCATGTAGGCGTTCACGGGCCCTTAGCGTTGTGTTGGCCATATCTATTCAGAGTTATTAATTTTTTCACCTAGGTCAAAAGGATGTTGTACAGAATATTTAAATAACATGGCATATAACAAGGTTTTTGAATCATAATTATATGAAGCTATATTTTTTATATGGGCTGTTAGTTTATCAAACTGAGGTTGTTCCTTAGATGAAAGGGTTGGTTTAGGTACACTACTACCGTCTAAAAGACCGATCCAGTATCCAATTATATGTAGAAATACTGAATGAAAGCTCATCATTGAACTCATATCTGCCGCATCGTGTTTTTTATCATTTGCGACTATATTAAAGTGTAAGGTTTTTTTAAGAGCCATTATTTCATTTTTAAGAGTATCTATGGCTAGATTAATTTTTGGATTTATGTCATCCATGTCCTTCTATCGGGAAACTAGGTATTAATAAGACTATTATACGCTTTTCAAAACAATACATTTTCCTACTTTTTTTAATAAATCATCAGTATATTCCTTGCTACATAAATTATATGCTATATCAATTAACTCATGGCCCCAATATGCACATGTAACACCTTGTATCTGACCTATAAAAACAAAGATATTTCTTACATATTGCTTAACATTTATTGCAAATGGTATATCTTTTAAAAATGATGTATTTTCAGTTAGTACAGCTCCTGGTGTAATATTAAGAATATCAAATTTATCCTTATATTCTTTTTGTATAGAATTTGAATGGAAAAATCCAAAAGCATTAGATGCCTCATATACTGATAAATATGGTACACTTATAGAAGATTCGGCAAAATTCCATAGGTTAGGATATACACATTTTGCAGTAATATTAATAAGTGCTGAACGTGTTTTTCTTTTCAAAAATTCTTTTATTGCTATTTGTGTTAAATTTGCTTGAACAATCGTTCCACATACAATAGTATCTCGTATAATTGAAGACGGCATCGTGTGATATGGTTCCCATGCAATTCTATGTCCAACATTATTTACAAGTATTGATAATTCCCCAGGTAAATTTTCAAGAGTATTTTTAAAAACGTCAAAAAAATCATCCTTATAAGCATCATTAAAATTAACAATAATACATTTTGTTTGAACACCAAATTTTTTCTCAATCTTTTGGGCAACTAATTCTATATTTTTACTACCAGATAATATAATATTGAATTTTCTCTTAGCAAATTCAATAGCAAACCGTTTTCCTTGACCACTAGAAGCTCCTGTAATTAAAACCCATGAATCCTTACCATATCGTTCTAATATATCTATTTCAGTCATTAAAAAATACTTACCAAAATATGTAAATACAATATATATTATAAATATAATTATAGATAATATTATCATTTATTTAGTATGGGAGATTATTATATATTTATTTACGCATCATAAGTTCGGATAAGACTATCATATGCATCATAAATACACTTTTCAAATCTTTCTTTGTCTTGTATAATACCTTCTTTAAAACTACATATAATATTTATATTATCATTATATGATATAATATTAAAAATGATTTCTTTATCCTTGGCAGTTGTTAAAAAATGTAAATTATCTATATCTTCATGTTCTGGTCCAATTATATTTGAATATATATAATCACAATTATATATATAAGATGAATAAAAATTGTCAACAATGCTTAATGGAATTATAGATGTCATATTATTTACTATAAATGATAAGAATGGAATAAATAATGAGTATTTATAACAATTGAATATATGGTTAGTACTATTAAATAAATCATTATTATTCATAGAATTTTTAATTTTATTGAAGACAGGCATCATATTATTATGATTCTTTAATCCAGAAATATTAATTGGAGAGCATGTTATTAATTCCTTATTTACACCTCTATATAATGAATCGGCCTTTATCATAAGAGAATATAAAAAATCATTCACCTTTATTTTTTTTTTATCTGAAAATTTTTTAATTTCAGATAGTTTAATTGGCATACATCTTATAAAATCCGTTTTTGATAAATTTGGTGTTATTTGAGGTGTAGATAATATATCAATACATGTCTTAATATACATATAGATCAAAATAATTGTTCCAAAAATAGCATAATAAATTGTATTTATTATATCGGTTTTATGAGCTTTAAAAATAGTATTTGTATTTACTTTTTTAAATGGTGATGTAAGGATTTCTATAATTCTATATCCATCTGCATAACTATGATGTATCTTAAAACACATTCTATATTTTTTATTTTCTTTATCAATCATATAACGAATTAACCATTTAGATTTAGTCTCAAAATTTGAATTTAATATACTATCTATATGTGAATCAAAATTATTATAATTATCATGTATTATTTTGTAATATTCATATAATTTAAAATTTTCTACATATTCTAAAATCATATCTGAATTTTTTTCTACAATATGCTGTTTTAATACAGGAAATTTATCTACGATTCCTTGTATAAGATCTTTTAGTATTATATCCGTATATTCTATATTTATATTATAAAATGTTAATATAGAATAACTATTATTTAAATCTCTTGATAAAATCTTAGTTATATTATCTCCAATAGTTATCATTAATTATTATTTATATATATATTATTTAGAAAGTTCCGCAATCTTAAGCTTATTTAGCATAGCCTTTGCAGAATTAGATGTTCCATGTATTTTATTAAATTCTTTACTTGAATCTTTACCGATAAGTGATTTAATAACAGATGCTCCACCGGGATGGGAATTAATCCACATTTTACAATCAATTATATTACCGTTAATAATAGTTATTTGACTTCCTTTTGTACATTCTTGATTAAATTCATCAAGCGTCATAGTCTTATTACGTATAATAGTTTTAGGTATTTCCTTTACTCTAGTATTCATATAATCATCCCAAAATGGAAAGAATGTAGCAAAATTTCCATAACCATATTTATGATGAAGTGTATGATATTTAGCAGTAATAAACCCTGGTAGGATAAAAGATTTAGATATATTTGAATGAATATAGAATGTGTGAAATAATGTAATAATTAAACATATCATATATTCAACCATATTTTCTACAAAGAAGACTGGTACATATAAAAAAATAAGGGTATATATAATATGGTCAATTGAATCTAAAAACAAATTATCTAATGGTAATAATTTAGTATAAGTGTGATGAATATGATGAATATATTTCATTATAAAGGGTGTATAATGTGTTATATAATGAAAAAAATATGCAAAGGTATCTATTACTAATAAACTAATGATTACATTTTTTGCTGAGGGTATTCCTAAGGTTAAATTTGAATAATATAGTATAGGTAGAACTATAAAAATAGATGATATGAAATTTGTACTAATATTTTTTATGTAATATGCGTCTTTCTTACGTTGACCAAATTGGTTATATAAGGATGATATATAAAAAATGATAAAAAAATATATTATATTAAATAAAAATATTATCCAAATGTTCATTAATTATAATATACATATTAATTTTTATATTTAGACATACCTTATTCCGGACTTACCATAAAGCGTTTATAGTCATAATATATGATAAACTATTAATATAGATGAATATATATGATTTTATATATTCCATGACTGTTCATATATCATTAATGACTTTAATATATATAATTATTTTTTTTATTATTCTATATCTTATATATAATTCATTAATAAATATATGTTTATCTAATAAGGGTATTATATCATATGATATCTTAATGAACTATTTTATACAAAAAGTCAGTAAGGAAAATTATTTTATGAATTATGGTTATTGGTCTAATTCTGACATGAATCTTTTAGATGCAAATAAGGAATTAGTAAATATTATCTTTGAAAAATCAGGACTTCTTGAAAAGAAAAATGTAAAAATACTAGATGTTGGTTGTGGTTATGGAGAACAGGACTTTGAATGGATAAAAAAACTGGATTCAACAAATAAAATTACAGCTATAGATATTTCAAGATTACAAATAAATATTGCATCGGATAAATGCAAAAGAGCTAAACTAGATTCTAGACTAGTTTTTGAAGAATGTGATGCTCTTCAAATTAATAAAAAATTTATAAAGAATGAATTTAATACAGTTATTTCTGTTGAATCGGCCTTTCATTATTCAGATAGACCTAAATTCTTCAAAAATGTATTCAATGTCTTAGATAATAACGGGACCTTTATAATATCTGATATTATATTAAATGAAAATTATAAACCGGGTTTAATAAATAGTTCTTTTCTTCATACATTTTCTAATATTTTACAAATACCTAAATCAAATCTTATACAATTAAATGAATGGAACAAATCAGTACTTGACTCGGGTTTAATAATAGTTGAAAGCATTGATATAACCGATAAGACTTTTAACCCATATTACAAGCACTTTTTTAGTGAGTATATAAAAAATTATAATCTTCCTGAATTTTTTGCATCTATTCTCTACAAATATTTTAGTTATGTTCAGCCATTTACTTATGTAGTAGTAGTTTGTAAGAAAAATATAGTAGAACAATAAATTCTTATCTGCGCTTTTGAAGGACTAAGGATAACAGGAGAAGAGACAAGGCTACTGTAAGACCTCCTAGTAGAGTTGTTTGGGAGCCTGTAAAACGTTCTAACTTGGTGTCAAATGTACTGTCTGTACTACTCTGAACCTCAAGTTTTTTTGCGTCGGCGGCTAACTTAGCTTCTGGAGAGTTTGAATCATTACTTACAACTGGGGCAAAGGCTAGTGCTGCAATTGGCTTATCAGACATATCTATGAAGGGAGCTTAAAATAAGTATAGACATTATCTTTAGAATGTCAACACCAGAGATTACGGGCCTTGATAAGGATGGAGTATTAGCTGCCTCGGTTGAAGCTGAAAAGGCTGCGACGCAATTTAACCCTAAGCAACGGGCGGCCTATGTGCGTGAACGGGTTGATGAGATTCGGCGCCTAATAGCGCTTGGTCAGAATGATATTCAGATTAAGGCGGCTCTTGGAAATTTTGTAGATACGTATCCAACGTTGTTTCAGTATGCTGTTCGTACGGACTTTGATGTGAAACAGTTTGAAATGATGATGGCTATGCTTGATAAGATGGGAGCGGGTATGACACAACACCAGGCTTCTATCGCAATTGGACAGAAGCTTGTTGATAAGTATGTGAAGCCTATGATTCGTTAGGTTATTATTTTATATAATTACCTTAGAATGCCACTGTGTAGATTGAATGAAAATAATGTATGTGTTGCTGATCATAATATTTATTGGGACCAATTAGACCAAAGAAGTAGAAACCTATGTAGACAAACCTATCCTAATTGCGGCACATATATAAATACTACACCTCTTACAAATATTAATCGCAGTAGAAGACAAACATACCAATCGCCTTCACCTTATTCAAGAAAAAGAAAAAACCGTCGTTCCCGGCGTAAAAGTAGACGTTAATTATTTGGAACTCTGAAGGCATTGCACCAATCCGTTGATGGTTTTTTCTGATTTGCCCAAAGAAGCTCCTGGCTGATAGTGTCCTTATTATTACAGAATGAAAGAACTTGTTTCAAGGCTTCCATTTGTTTTAGGCACCGTTTATTTTGAAGATCATTTAGAAAGTCTTCTAAGGGGTTTGTCTTAAGCAGTCGTATATAAGAAGTTGGTGGTTCTAGGGCCAGTCCATCACGGATAGTCGTTAGCAAGGCAATAACGTGCTGACGTGTGCGAACCGCAGAACGACCTAGAAAATACCATTCACTATTACATGGACGACTTGTGACCGGTTTATAAAGAGTCCAGGATGTAAAACATGAGGCAAGAAGCGTAATAATATCACGTGTCATTGGACTATTACAGTCAAAAAGCTTGAGTACAATATCACCCTCAACTGCCACTGAACGTAGTAGGATAATTGCGCTTGAAACTAAAAGACGTATAATAGATTTTTCCTGGGCGTGAAAGTCCTCACTGAAGTCAAATCCACCATCAGCCGTTACAAGTTGTGCCCCATTTCCAACAATACGAGCACATTCATCTTGGTTTGTAGGTTCATATATATTTCCAGTTTTTGTCGGTCCATAAAGAAGTTGAACAGAAGGATGTTTCTGTAGGAAGTTTGTGGCACGGCGCCATCCTGGAATCATGGTATGGGTACTTTTAAGAGTCATCGCATAACTATTTTGTATTAGGCGCTTCTTATCTGCCGCCATTGAATAAAAGGCTTCAATAAAGCCACCCGGCCCCTCACATATATGAAGGCTCTTGAGTTTAACCTCCTTATGACGATCAAAAAACTGTAGATGTGTAAGGATTTCTATCATCTTGAAATATGAGCGACTAAGGGGATATATACAGGAAATGCTTTTTGGAAGACTAAGGCGACTACTGTGGGTACTAATGCGTTCATAGGGATTTGTAATGCGCTTGGCAAGGTCCCAGAGTTCAGTCTTATCAAAGGGCTGAATACTTTCCTTAAGGGCTTCAATCTCAGTATTTTGCGTTTCAGACCATTCACCGAGGATTGGTTCTGTGAGTTCCTCAGGGGTGAAGCGCTTGGGATTAGTGTTCCACTGTATATTTAACCAGGGTGGTTTTACCTGGACGTTGCTCATACTTATTTATAGTTTTAGGTGTTTAGCCTCTTGTTTAATGGACATATTAGATGGCCACAACCTCAATTTCCTCCTCCTCTTCTAATTGAGTTCCAGCCACAGGTAGAGTCATATTCATCTGTGTCTGTAACTGAGAGCAGTAATCGTTTTCATCGTCGCCAAAGCGCTCAGCATTTAGTACATTCTGGTCAGGCATTTCAACCTCCTCTTCTTCCTCAGCTAAGGGCTGTAGGTCTTTCATGAGTCCTGGAAGCGCCGCCTCATCCAGTAGAATCTGCGTGAAGCCCGTTCCTGCGCGAATGGGCTGGCCTGTCATAATATTTGCGCTTACACCCGTAACAGGGTCCATCTCGCCGAATAGAGCAGCCTTTAGTAGAATCTTCTCAGTCTCCTCAAAACATGCCTTGGCTAGTGGGCCACTGTCCATCTTGTTAATACCATAGCGGTCAGCAGACATTAGACGACCTGTGTGCGTCATAATATCACAGAGTAGGCCAAGATGGCGATAGTTGATATCAGCCTCGCCGAATAGACTGTTAATCTCACTGTATAGCGTTACACGTGTAGCCTCAATTCCAAGCTGTTCATAAATGTCATGTACGTTTGTGGAATACAGACGGTCGCCATCAACCGCTGGATGATTCATAATGGCCACAAAGTTGGTACCATCAGTATCTAATATGTACTGAGTTAGCTCCTCGTACTTGCCATCATGCTCTTCAACACGGCTGTTATCCTTGCGCCAAGTTACCGCACGAATGCCGTGAATACCACGAATAATAGTATTATTTAGAAGGGTATTCTGAAACTTCTTGATTGAGGATAGATGGTCGCTGTACACATTGTCCTCAAGCTTGGGACGAATACGCATAACTAGCTTCTGACTGTTGTAGTCGCTGTAAATCGTCTGAATGTTGTTATCACGCTCGCCAAAGTGAGCGTAGGCGTTGTGAATAACGAAGTATACATCATCCATGGTAATATTTTTCGCAAACATCTTTTCACGGTCAAACTGGAGACGAAGAATCCACTTGCTATACACAGCTTCCTCCTCAGGTTTCTTACCATCTATTGGCCCACAGGCTCCTGAACCATTGCGAAGTTCCATGGCCTTGAAGAAGGCAATCACATTCACATCCTCTTCAATGATTGTTGAATCGTCATCAGGGTCATAGTAGATTCCTGACTTGAGTACAATATCACGGAGTAGTGTGAGTTCTAGGTCCTGAACAACCTCACGAACACGGTCCTTATCATCACGGAAGGCCGGTTTGAGTGTAATTGTTAGACTATTTGCCTTAGGGTTCTTAGTTACCTTGAGAAGTTCCTTAAGGCGCGGTACACCTCGCGTCATTGCGGATTTAGAAGATACCCCTGCTAAATGGAACGTATTTAAGGTGTTGTGTACAAGAATGTTATCATCTACCATAAAGGAATCGTTTCCTGGAACCGTAAAGTCATAGACAAAGGTCTTAGGATCATCTAGATAGACAATGTCAGTAATCTCATCCCAAAGTACATCGGCATCCAAGGCCGACTCTAGAATTTCTAGATTTTCTGCGACCTCATCTACAACTAGCGGGTCTACATATACCTGAATCATTTCCTTGAACTCTTCAACATAATCCATAAGAGTGCTGCGCCCAATAGACTCCTTCTTTAGCCAGCGGCCATAGGTACGCGACTGTCCAGGCATCTGTAGAAGCTTTCCAAGACGTGCAATTACACCGCCAAGTTCAGGAATCTTATCAATAAGTTCCATATGGCTATGAATATTATCACGCTCAATATAGTCAATGACTTCCTTAAGAGCGGCAGCCTTTTCAGGAAGATTAAATCCTACTACATTTTCATAATGCTTTGCGTATTTACGAGGAATTGAAAGAGTGTACTGAATCTTGTCAGGTATACGGATTGATGATTCCTCGCTTAAGACTCCAAACATTGAGCAATAACCAAGAAGGCGATTGATGCCTTGAAGAAGTTCCTTGCTCCGTGAACTTGCGCGAATCTGCTGACGCTCAACATTTACATTACCGTCACCATCAAAGAATCCACTAATTAGTCCACGGATAAAACTTAGTGGTGCATTGTATACTACCGTACCAATCTTCTTCTTGTACGAACCCTGATTGAAGGTTTCAAGGAGAAAGTCCTTGAGGTCCTTGCTGTGAATTATGTTATCTTTTCCAGGTCCATATTCTCCCTGATAGTGTTTTTCTGAATATTCATTTTTATATTCTTTTGCAAAGACTGTAAGTTTTTCTCCAACTATTGGTGAAATTTTACAAATTCTTACATTGGAACTACTAAGAGAACCATCAGCTAGATATATACCACATACCCATCCAAAGTCTTTGTCAAGAGTAAAGGTTGTCTTGCCCTGTTTAACAAGTGTTGTAGGGTTTGGAACAACAGAAATACTAGTTGCTACTGGAATACGCATTCCAATCTTCAAATCACTACCAAGAACCGGTACAATTCCCTTTACTGAACGCTTTAGGAAGCTGTGTGAAAGTGTTGCAATTGTCTTACGGCCGGTCCGTGTATAAACTTCTACAAGACCACCATTAGCAGGATGACGACTGACCTGTGAAATACGCTTCCAAGAAGTCTTTTCCTTATCAGAAACACCTAGGATAAAGATATCCTCCTCTAAATCTAGAACTACAGAATCATTTCCAATAGAAAGCACTGAAGATGCTTTGGACTCAAGAAGAGCATCAATATAAGGACCGGCAGGTCCAGAATATGATTTTTTAGCCGAATTTAAGACGATAAAAGTGCTTCGATCGATGCTCATCTGTGTGGTCGGCTCGCCAATACTCTGCGCTGCTACAATACCAACTAGTTCACCAGGAGGTGCACGAGCCTTCATATTCTTAAGTACAATTGCTAATACAAGCGCATCCCATGCTTCCACAGTAAAACGCTCCTCAAGAATAATCTTGTGAGGAGCAAGATGAAAGCGTAACGAAGCACACCAAATCTTATTGTACGACTGTGTCTTAGTAATGATTGATTCAATATCCTTCAACACCTTTAGTGGTGTTAGGGCAGTTTGGGCACCAGTATCTAGGTTGAACTTGATTTTGAAATTATTAAGTAGACGTTCAATGCTGAGTGGAGCAAAGAGTGAGGTGGAACGACCACCACCATAAACACCCTCAATAAGCATCTTGCGATCCATTACAATATTTTCAACAAACATTTCAATGGCCTCAGCGTCATCGCCACGCTCTGTACCTGGAACTAGTACCTGACCAAGATCAACCTCTACAAGGCCAAACTTCTTGCGAAGAACATCCTCAGCTAGTTTACCAAGAGGGAGTGAAATACCCTCAATCTTTGTAGAATTAACACCATCCTCGCCATAGTGAAACTGAACAATCTTGCCACTTGCATCGCGTACAGTGCCATCGTGCTGGGTCATCAAGTCCTCCATAGCCTTGATTAGCTGACGCTGAGTATAGCCTGTATCGGCCGTATCAACAACATGTAGGCCATTTGCAAGACCAAAGTTGAGAGTGCTTGGAACAGTCAAATCATAAACCTTAGGATATTTCTCAACGCTTACAATATTTATTTCTACAATTTCATCAAGGATGACATCATTATGATAGGAGAAATTACGATGCTCTGATGAGCAAGATAGAACAAGGCGTTTCTTTTCCTTCTCAGTATCAATAAAGGTAATCTTTGATGCTAGAAGAGTAGCCCACTGCGCCCTAATTGAAAGGCGATATGTTGGTAAGATATCTTCCGTTCCAAGATTATTTGAAACAATCTGTGTCTTAAATACCTTACCAAATACACCTAGACGTGTACAGAGCATACTAATACCATCAATAAGTTCAGAGGAAGCTGAGCCAACCTCAATTGAATTATTACTTAGTGTTCCATCACCAGAGAAATACCCATTTAGAAGACCTAGAATGAAGTCATCTGGGGCAGTAAAGGCCTCATTTGGAACATACTTCTTATTTGCACCATGTCCAACAAAGCAATCTAGGAATTTAGCAAGGACTGTAGAGAATCCACGAACTGATGATGTATTTCCACCGATATGATTGACCTTAAACTGTTCAATATATTCAATCCGCATATCTTCAAACCAGTCTTTGACAAACTGGCGAATATTTTCACTATTATTAGTAATTTGAATATAACCACTCTTAATATCCACATTTCCCTCGGCTAGAAACAGGCCAATAAAGATTCCATTATTCTTTGTTAGAGCAAAGGTGTCAGGAATACGGGAATGACTACGATTTGTAGTAAAAGGGTAGATATATCCTGGAACAATATTATCAGTCTTTGAACGAATCTGTGTCCGTGTGAATAGGGACTTCTTGTCATAAGGTAGAGTAAATAGTGTTCCATTATGTTTCTTCCACCATCCACTTGGAATCTTTTCACATCCATCCATAACCTTATCTACTTCCACTTTAGCAGTGTGAAAGTCAGTACCATATAGATACTCAGTTTTTGGTAAATAATTTGCCATATTTACAGAACTATAAATAACTGGAGGGGTGGCAAGATTCATTGTTACAGGAACATGATGTCCTGGACGGACATCTGGTGTAGCCATGCGCTGAAATGTCTTTGAATCTGAATCCCAAATTAGAAGTGCCTTTGATTCAGTTACAATAACTGACTTACCACCGAGCGTCTTAATCTCATAAAGTTGGTCTCCAGGATCATGGCGAGTAATCGCTGTAATAGAACCCCAAGTGACCTTACCATCAGTATCCGCCGTAGGAATAAATACTGAATTAGTTAGTTGTAGGAGTTCAAGATTACGATCATCAAAGTGCTCTACCTCCTTTGTACGAATAGTAAGTTGCGAGTCAATCCAATCACCAATCTTAACACGGCGTGCCATACCGTCCTCTAGAATAAGAATTGGCGTATCACCAGTTACAGATTTGACTGCTGTATCAATAAGACCCTCACGTCCTGACATGGCGTGGAAGAAGAATTCCTGAGGAGTTAGGCCACGAAGGAAACTGCCCTCAACAAAGCCACGAGCCTCGGCACCGTCGTCAAACATCTTGTAATGTGGTAGGGTACGGTCCGTAAAACCATAGGGAATACGGCGACCTTCTGGGGCCTGCTGACCTACACAGGCAATCATCTGCGCTACGTTAGTAGCATCACCCTTTGAACCCGAACGAACCATGGTCATAAGACGATTCTCATCTGAAAGACTTTCAACACCGAGCTTACCTGATTCAACCGTTGCCTTGTTTAGAATGCCAATAGCCTTTGCCTCAAATTCCTCCTGATTTGACTTACCACTATTATTTGTAAATAGATCCATATGAACCTGTAGAATCATATCATCAACTTCTTTTTTCTTGTCAATAATTGTTTCCTCCATACGCTTACGAGTGTCCTCATCGGCAATCAAATCACTAATACCTACACTAAAACCCTTCATAATCAAGTAGGACTCAACAACATTCTGAAGACCATCCATAAAGTCCACAGCCTCACTTGGACCATAATCATTGAAGATTGTATGAACAATACCCTTACCAGCCTTGTTAAAGATACCCTTATCTAGTACACCCTGACTAAAGACACCCTCACGAATCTTTACCTTATTGTAATCCTGAGGGTCCGCATCATAACGGCTGTTTTCCATTGAAATGTTGATTGGAGGAAACAGGGTTCCAATAATTTGCTGACCAGTATAACGACCGCCCACCGCAGGTTGAGGAATATCCTGGAAACGCTTGTTCTTCATCATCATATTCATAAACTCACGGCGAGTAAATAGATTATTAGGACGCGTAGCAAGATAGGCACCAGCTAGGGCATCCTGTACTACACCAATAACTGGCATTGCGTCACGAGGGCGAATAATCTGCATTGGTACAGAAGCAATCTCCTGAAGTTCTACCGTCGCCTCATAACTCTGTGGAATATGGGCATTCATCTCATCACCGTCAAAATCAGCATTATACGGGCGAGTTACCGTTACATTTAGCCGAAAGGTGTTGTATGGAAGTACACGAACACGGTGACCCATCATAGACATGCGGTGAAGAGTTGGCTGACGGTTAAAGAGGATAATATCGCCGTCCATAAGATGGCGATTAACAATATCGCCGTTATATAGCACAAGCTCCTTAGTATTAACGTGCTTGAGTGAAATCATACGACCATCCTTGCGTACAATGCTCTTTGCGCCAGGAAATACTTCAGCTCCATTCTGAATATACTTGTATAGACGGTCACGATTATATACAGTCACCATCTCAGGGCGTGTAAGATTCATGGCAATCTTCATTGGTACGCCAACCTCGGCAATACTGATATTAGGATCACCAGTAATTACTGAACGAGCAGACTGCTCTACACGCTTACCCTGGATATTGTAACGCACACGACCCTCCTTTGAACCAATACGCTGCTGGAGGGACTTCAATGGGCGACCACCGCGCTGGGCAGAGGGCGCAACACCTGGAATCTTGTTGTCAACAAGAGTAGCAACGTGATACTGTAGAAGAGTCGTAAGCTCATCAATCATGTTACGATTGCTATTCTTATTAATCTGCTCTTGAAGCTTCTTATTAGATTTAATAATCTCAAAGAGCTTGTGTGTAAGGTCATCCTCAGAGCGCTGGTTGTTGTCCTGAACAACCGAGGGGCGAACCTGGGGAGGAGGAATCGGTAGCACGGTACAAATCATCCAATCAGGGCGGCACCAGTAACGACTGAGTCCCATAAAATCCACATCCTCATCAAGAATCTGGCGAAATAGA
>Ga0114979_10001157_pt1 | contig 17666 bp, 14 predicted proteins | sample S_140625_EF_Meta_FD_87315 | JGI IMG/M metagenome (GOLD analysis project Ga0114979, IMG submission 87315) | Freshwater microbial communities from Lake Simoncouche, Canada to study carbon cycling - S_140625_EF_MetaG | ecosystem: Environmental > Aquatic > Freshwater > Lake | place: Lake...
ACCGAGGTCTACGAAAAGGCTCGCCAGGCCCACCCAAAACGCTGGAGCCAATCCACTCGCTGCTGGCGCCAACCAGTAGTGGTGTGGATCAACAAGCCACCAGAAGGCCACCAATCCAATCAGGCGATATCATTTATTCAAGCCGCCTGAAAGGCAGCCAAGGAGTGACACCTTTCCTGACCCAGGGGGAATTTGTTTCTTCCAGCGCTTGCCATGCATCAGTGAGGAGAAGAGAACCCAGCGGTTATCCTGGTCCAAGGTGCCGCCAAAAGGCACATGGAACTCCTCGATTGAGAACTACCCGTTATGGTTTTTTTTCGGTACATCTGCAGCGTTCAGCAGTTGCAGCAATGGACGATTGCCTTTTTCCTGGACAGTTTACCGGGTCTCGATCACTTAAACCAGATGCGAGCCAATGGATCTGACTTTTTCAGAAGTCCCAAAATAGAAAACAATCTCCATTGACCCCTGTCAATAAACTTGACCATGAACCCCTGAGCCGGTAAGATAAGATTTTACTTTTATCAGCCCACTTTTGCTAATCATGGCAGGCCCCATTCAGTCAAATAGGCGCGGGCAGCCACCTTCTCAGTTTGGGGCGCAGGGCAAAGGCAATCAGGAAGAAGCATCGGTCGACGGGGTAGAGCAGACCTATGGCCATCGCACACACCAACTTGAGAAACGGCAGCCATCTATAGAGGTCGCCAAGGTACGAGTACTCCTCCGTTGGTTCCCATCCCTCACCGAAGACGACCCAGCCGGGCCACTGGATTCCACGTCAGTCGGCGGACACAGCCTAAGGCGCCGCCTCAGCCCCTTAGGCCAAACCGTGCTCACGGGTGGGATCCTGATTGCAAGTTTGCTGATATTAGGCGGGGTGTGGGCGGTGAACTCCCAGATGAGCAGGCGAGGTGAGTTCTGTCTGATGTTACCCGCTTCAAAGGATTCGGCCCTTCGCCGAGGAGGCGGTGAGAACCGGCTACTTCGCCAATATTGGAACGGTGAGCAGCTGGTCAAACTCCTACCCGGTGCCTCCTCTGGCCAGCGGATCAGGCTTGGGGAACAGCTGAATGGCTTGGTGCATGACCTCGACAGCATCTGTCGCTTGAACATCCTTTACCGTAATCAAGCAGTCTCCCTTCTCACCCTGTCCACCATTAGCGCCACGGGCGTGGTGATCTGCGTTGTGATTATGGCGCCGCAAGGGGTTCAAAACATCAACCTCACTCAGCGCACGGTTTTTTTAACTTCAGCTGTCATCCTCGGGATGAGCGTCAACCTCCTGCAGTTGGGTCAGCAGCAGTCCAACAGCGCCAATGCCCAGCAGACCTATCGCGGGCGATACGCCCTGCTGCAGCGCTTCATGAGCAGCCTGGCCAATCAGCGGTTGGAAAAAGGCCTCGCTTCCAATCCTGCTGGCTCGCAGCTACTCAACAACCCTGCGGTCGTGGCACAGTTGATTAGTGCGATCGACACTCAGCTGCTGGCCTTGCCGGATCCAAGGATGGCGGTCAACGCCTCTCTTGCTAGTAGCATCTGGGAACGGTTGTTGGGAGACCAGGATGATGGTAAGACCAACAACACTAAAGCTGAGCCTGCTGCCCCTCGGCCCCTCGAAGTCGAGCCAAGATTGGGCCCAGCGTCAGCGCCTTAATGCATCCATACGAAAGGGTGGGGTGGTCTTGCTTTCCTGGACAGCCCCCATCGTTAACCTCTGAGACGGGACACAGCCCCTGATAAGGGCTTCCACTGTAGGCGAAGCCTTCTCCGAAGGAGTTGAGCAAACGCCGCACCCACAGTCCCGAGTTCAAGGCCAGGGTCGCCATGGAGGCGATCAGTGGCCGCAAGACAATCCAGGAGATCGCCGCCGACCACGCCATGGGGTTGCGCAATGCAGCGCACCTTCCGGTGCGACCCGATCCAGGTGAGCCAGTGGAAGCGGCAACTGCTTGATGGAGCCAGCGAGCTGTTCACCAGGGGCAAACAGACTAAGGACAAAGAGGAGGGGCAGGCCAAGGAGGCTGAGCTGTTACAGCAGATCGGCCGGCTGCAGATGGAGGAGATCAAGATCAGCTGGTCAGGCAAGAAGCGATGCTATGACAACATCTTGGTCGAGAGACTGTGGCGCACGGTCAAGTACGAGGAGATCTACCTCCGTGTCTAAAGCGATGGTTGGGAGGCTGAAATCAACCTGTCCCGCTTCCTGTGGAAGTATTGCCATGTAAGACCCCACAGCTCCCTGGGAGGCATGACTCCCTATGATATTTACACTTAGACCGAACCCTTTTCCTCCCGCCCGGGGGTAACGATGTCAGGGGCCACAACTGTCTAGTAAAGGGCACCCACCTCACTGCAAAGCAGTTGGCCACACCCAGGCATTTAAAATAGAGATTCACCTAGGCTTTAAAATGCGCTGCACCGGAAGCGGTTTGATCGATCGAGCCCCACAGGGTTTTGCCATCACAGACCAGGGTGGCGACGGTCTCTGTCATACCGGTCAGGGCCGCCAACCACTGCTACAGAAGTCCCTCAAAGCTCTCCACATCCAGCTGAGCCAGCAGAAGTTGAAAGGTAGAGCTCGGCGGCGGCTTGGCGAAATCAGTGCCAGGCAGCTCGTTGAGGGTCTGGCGGTGCCGTTTGGCAAAACGCTCCATGCTCATCTGCGAGCCCTGGTTGCTGAGAATGGCTAGGATCTCCATCGGCAGTATTGGTCACTGGATTTAGCGGATACCCCGGCGCATGCGGCAGTCTGGAAGCGCCTTGAGGAAGCTGATCAGATCGGTTGCGTCAGTAGGGTTCTGTATGGGTGATGCCAACGCTTTGAAAGGCAGATGCCACGCAAAGCAGCGCAGATGGCGGCGGCCATCGAGAGCGACTGGGACAGACTCCTAATGGGCCATGTTATAGTTGTGAATAGGTTGATCTGATGTCGACAAACATCAGATTGATGTTCAATTTCAGCAAACCTTGCCAGGCTGAAATCAGCCTGACTTACCGAATGGTTTTTCGTTCCCGCAGTGCACCTGTTGCATCATCTGCCTGTTCAAATCCCGCACCCCGATGGCGGCCCATGCGGCGCTGGCGACTGCTGCCTCTGACCCTGATGGGCCTGAGCACGCCAGCCGCGATGGGCCAGACCCTTGGGGCCATGGGGGTAAATACCGCAGGGGTCAATGATGCCACCTGCCGCACCATGGACCAGACTTTAGTGTACGGCCTCACTCTGATTGTGACCCTAGGGGCCTTCGTTGCCATCTTTTTGGTGAAACGGCGCCTCACCAAGGAAGGCTGGTCGCTCGCCAATGCCCTTTCCGAGCCTACCCGGCTCACCATTCCTGCGGAAATGCGTTGGACGGAATCGGGAGGTGATCGCATGGCTCTCGGGCTGGGGGCTGCGGCCTCCAGCAAGGTGATTCGAGGAGCCGACGGCACACCCATGGCGATGACCATGCTGGAAGCCAGTAGCAGCCGCATGATAGCCACCATAGGAGGAGTGGCAATCCTGATGCTTTACATGGGCTTCGGAAGCTTTGCCCTCTACAGCTTCGGCCTCACCTGCCAGCTGCCCGCGTCCATGCCGGCCGTCAGCACCTTCCTGTTGTCGGGCCTGAGCCTCTTTGCGCCCTATCTGGCCAACAAGATCTCTACCGCCATCCAACCAAACATCCGTAGCAGCGCAGGTGGACCAGCCGCACCACCATCCCCCAACCAAATGGTCACCACTACGGCCGCTGACAGCCAAGTGCTCTCCGCCGCGGCTCAGAAAGGGCCCGACTACAGCAGCCCAGTCCTTGAAAGGTCGTCCATCGAGAGCCGCACAACCCTGGCAGGCAACGCCCCAGAAGCCACCACCTCGGCAAGACCTGCACCACGAACAACCGCACCTGATCGTCCAGCCCCGATCGAGACGTCTTTATTGGCCCCCATCCCCGCGGAGCGCTCGGACGGGCGGGCCATCCCCACTCATTTGGCCCCCCCCCGGCAGGTGAGCGTCAAAACCGATCCACCTCCTTCAAAGACCTCCCCCACCTTCGAGCAGGAGTATGGCCCTGCCTTAGCGATGATCCGGGATTTTGAGGGATTCGTTGACCACGCCTACCCTGACCCGGCAACCGGGAACGACCCTTGGACCATTGGCTACGGCTTCACAACCCTCAACGGTAGGTCCGTTCAGCCTGGACAGACCATCAGCCGGCAAGAAGGGGATGCCGAGCTGCAGCGGCAAGTCCAGGTCTGCGCCAACCACCTGGCCGGCACCATTCCCTACTGGCAGCAGATGGATGCCCATCAGCGCTGCGCCTTACTGGATTTCGCCTGGAATCTGGGATCAGATTTCTATGGCGACGAGGAAAACTTCGGCTCCATCACCTGCGATCTAAAAAACCACGACTGGAACCAGGTTCCCCAGACCTTTCTCCTCTACTGCGATCCCGGCACTGCAGTAGAGGCTGGTCTACTTCGTCGACGCCAGGCAGAGGCCAACCTCTGGAGGAGCACGGAGACCGCCACAGTGACCTCCACTTCCGCATGGAGTGCTGCGGAGCAAACAAAACCCGCACCTGCCCAATCACTCTTCAGAAATCCCCTGAAGGTGCCCTACAACGATCAGTTGCTCATGACGGACGGGCAGGGTTGGCGCGAATGCTTTTCAGCCAGCTCGGCCATGCTGGCAATGTACTGGGGTAAGGAGCCCAACGAGAACATCTACGACTTCCTGCGCGCCCGCTATGGCGACAGCACCAACTCCGACGCCCAGTTGGGAGCGCTTCGCTCCCTCGGCCTCACCGCTAATTTCCAGACCGATGGCACTTTGGCAATGCTCCAGCAGGAGATCAAAGCGGGTAGGCCCGTGGCGGTTGGCTGGCTCTGCGATGGCCCCGTATCCGCCCCCAGCGGTGGCGGCCACTGGATCGTTGTCATCGGCTACGACGATACCGGGTTCATCGTCAATGATCCCAACGGCAACTGCGATCTGATCAATGGCGGTTACCTCAGTCACGACGATGGCGCCGGGCTGCACTACTCATACAAAAACTGGATGCCCCGTTGGCGGGTTGATGGAACGGGTGGATGGATGCTCACTTGCCGAACCTGAAGACAATTGGATCAAACCACTGAGCGGAACAACAAATCGGGGTGAAGAACTACGGCCTGGGATTTCTCAGCAGGTCCATAATAAGCGTACCCCCCTAGAAGTCCCCATTGGTGTCTAAGCAAGTTTAACCATGGTATGTTCTTTGGACCAATAGCCCAAATCCGGTTGACGGCGGCAAGCATGGTAGAAAAATTGCTCGAAACCGTTGATTACAAATTCTTAAGCAGATAGAAAACTCGCGGTTACATGCATTTGAACGGGGTACGTCAATCCCATTGTACTCGGCATTAATTACATTGACGAGTTGGCGCCTAAAAAATGATTTCACCTGAGCAGGATCTAAGCCTTGCGTTAGTTTGAGATTGGGGTAACTGCCAGGAAAGATGACGTCCCTGCCGCCGATCAGACGGCCACCACCAACTTAGCTGGATTGATGCCAATTTCTGGTGTTGGTGGATTGATCCAGACCACCTCCGGCTGATGCCAACAGCGCGTGGTGCCACTCCAGCGGAGTGGATGAAGTTGACGGGCCAGCTCGTAGACGCGGGCACGGTGGCAGCAGATTTCAACCGCTTCTCCGCTGTGGCGCTGAGATGGGGTTACGAACCGGATGCCGCTGTGGCGGTGTTGAACGTTGTACCAGCCCATAAATGCTGCCACCCAGCTGCAGGCCACTTCCACGCTCTGGAATGGCCTTCGGGGGTAGTCCGGCCGGTACTAACCGCTCCGCGGGACTGCGTCGACAAAGTGTGGAACAGTGATTCCGAGTAGGGGTTGTCGTTGCTGACCCTCGGCCTGGAGAAAGACCGCAGGACACCCAACTCCTCCAGCCGGCTTTCCAGCGTGGCTGCCCTCATTGCGTTGCCGTTATCGGCGTAGAGGATCAACGGCTGTCGGCGGCCCTTGCTGATCCGCTCCCACAGGCAGGCGCGGTTGACGAGATCGGCGGCGATCTGGGCCTCTTCCCGCTCGGCAATATCCCAGGCCACCACTTTGCGGCTCCAGACGTCAATCACAAGATAGAGGTAGACCACACTTACCGAACGCTAGTGGACAGGTAGGTGATGTCCCAACTCCACAATTCATTGGTTCCCTAGCCTCCAGCCGCGGCACGGGGCGGGGCTGCTGGGGCGGACGGGCCCGGCCACGACGGTGGACTTGGCCAAGGGCATGCAGCACCCGGTAGAAGCTGCGCTCCGAGCCGATATACAAGCCTCGATCAGCCAGGATTGGCACGATCTGCCCCGGTGGCTTGGAGGCTTATTCCGGCTGATTGCAGGTGAGCAGGATTCTCTGACGTTCCTCGTCGCTCAGGCGATGAGACACCCTGCGGTGGCTGCCTTTACGGCGATCGCTGCCGTCCCCAACACCGGCGAACTGTCGCCGCCTGCGCTGCAGGGTGGTGAGCCCCACGCCCAGCACAGTCGCCACCTCACGGGCCCGGCCCCGGCCGCCACAACGGCATCGAGGATCTCCGGGGCCTTGCGGCGATCCGCCGCCGCCGTCAATCTCCCTCGCCCTCTCCCCAGTAGGCCTGAATCTTTTTTGAGGCCATCAGCAATGCCGCCGCCTCCGCCAGCGCCATGTCCATGCGGCGCAGCTCCTGCTGCAACCGTTTGATCTCCCGCTGATCCTCCTGGTGCCGCTTCTGGAGGTTCTTCTGGTCGTCCATGGGCAGCAGTGGCTGGGCATTGGCATCTTGCGCGGCCTGGCGCCAGCGGTCCACCTGTTCGGGGAATAGGCCCCGTTCGCGGCAGTACCCACCCAGCTCTGTCGCATTCAGACCGGCGGTCTCCAGCACCACCGTGAACTTGTCAGCAGGGCCCCAGCCCTCGGGATCCTTCTGGGTGGCTGGCACCACCTCCCCCTGGAGCCGCCAGGACTTTCGCCACTTGTAAAGGGTGATCACGTGAATCCCCAGCTCCTGGGAGATCTCCGCCACGCTCTGTCGATGGGGAGGCCCCATCCGTCTTCTCACATCAGCCTTGACGGCCTGGCTGCAGGGACGCATTGATCGATTCCATCAGGCCCCCTGGTGGTTGAAATGGACGGATTGGAGAGGCGTCATCTTTCCTGGCAGAGGAGGCTGCGGCGCTCGTTGTGTGCTCGGCGAGAGCGATGGCTCAGCGGATCTGGAGGGACTCCCCAGAGCCACAAGCGAAAGGCGCTTATCAGGCTTTGCCGACAGCCTGCTGCTGCGGTCAATATCCCCTAAAATAATCACTTTGAACGATCCCTTTGGGAAAAGGGCGTGCCTGCCGTCAGAGTAAGCGGTCTTAAGCACAACACGATCAAGGCCCAGCGTCAGGCCCGGAGTGGCACGGTGGTTGCGATCGGCATGAATGCGCTCGGCTTCCGGTAGTTGCTTAGAATCGCCGTGGGCGACAGCGAGGCCAAGGGCTTCCAGCGTCAGTTCCTGGGCTGGCTTGAAGAGCGTGACCTCACTGGCACCCGACAGGTGATCTCCGATGCTCACCTGCGCTTGGCAGCACAGTGATCAACCCCCCCACCAACGTGGTCGGCGTCTTCCCCAAAGACAAAACAATTACACAGTTTATAGGAAGTCAGCGGCTGGAGCACCAGAGGAATGGCAGCTGGAGCGCCGCCGCTTCTTCTCGGAAGCCTCCATGGCAAAGATACCCCAGCCGAAGGAAGCGCTTGATCTCAGCGATGGGTATCCGACGGAGCAGGTGGCAACAGCCATAAACTGGTTTTTACGAGCTCCTAGCTCGCTCTAAGCTAGTTTGCATAGTCGCTGAAGTACACATTCAGCGAGCAAGGTTTACAGTGGGTTAGTCTAGGAGAGCAATCAGCTTCCAAGCATCCATTCCCTGACTGCACCTGTTCACCCTCCAGAAATGGGGTCACAGGACCTACAGAGTTAGACCACATGAGGGAGTGCTACAATAGAAGCATATGTTGAACTGATCTATGCAATTAAAAAAACCGACCCGAGTTGTTCGCAATTGTGTTTGTCATAGTGCTCTTTGGGATACTTATCGGCCCAGAAGCGGAGACATTGTGATTGCTACGTACCCCCGATCGGGCACTACTTGGATGCAACGGATCGTTGATTTACTGATCTTCCAAACTGCAGATCCACGTCCTGTTTGGGGAATCTCTCCCCACGTCGACGGCCGTCCAGGTGAGCCAATTGAAACAATATACGCCCGGCTTGAAGCGCAGACGCATCGCCGCTTCCTCAAGTCGCACTTGCCAATCAATGCGTTACCGGTTTACGATGAGGTAAAATATATTCACGTTGCACGTGATCCGCGCGAAGCTTGCCTAAGTCTTTTCGAATATCTTTCGAATAGGACTCCAGCGCTTGTGGAGGCGACAGACCGCATTAGCCTCGAAGATTCTAAAGTTGAACAAAAAGCCATAAAATTCCCGAAGTCCCCAAATGACTTTTTTGCGAATTGGCTCGGTCGTGGTGTAGAGATGGGAGCACCATTCATGTCAGATATGTTCTTCGAAATCGAACGCAGTTTCTGGCAAGAACGGCAATGTGAAAATGTACTGCTTGTACACTACTCCGACTTATCATCAAATTTAGCCGGAGAAATGCGTCGCATTTCTGAATTTCTTGGCATTCCGATCAATCTCGATTGTTGGAGTTCCTTGGTTGATGCCGCCACTTTTGCTTCGATGAAGCGCAGCGGCGCCACAATCTTGCCAGGCGTCACCGATGAACTGTCCAACGGCGTCGACGGATTCTTAGCGCGAGGAACGGTTGGCCGCTGGAAAGACGTGCTGTCAGAGGATGCTCTTGAGCGCTTCGCGGCACTGTTAGTAACGGAGACCACGCCCGGACTAGCCCGATGGCTACTATCCGGACGCGAAGGCGCTGATCCGCGGGAGTCCCTTGACTGAGTCAGCCTTCTAAAGAACAAATGATTAGACCGTGCCCAGACGGCAATCGCGATTGGTCTATAATCGAAAGGCCTGATTGTTGGACTATGTCGCATAATTGTGCTTGCCCACGTGCGATCGTGCCACTTTCGCAGATTACCGCCTGAAGCAGAGCATCCATCAAGTTACGAGGTGAGCGATCGTCGTCTTCGATCAGCGGCTCTAAAATCATCAGCCGTGCCTGAGAGTGCATCGTGCGGGCGATGATGCCAAGAATATGTACGCAATGTTCATCTGTCCAATTGTGCAACACATTCTTAGCAAGATAAATATCACCTGTCGGTACGGAGTCAAAGAAATCTGTCGGCATAAAGTCAATCCGATCTGCGAACTCGGAAGGTGTGGCCATCGTCCCGCGAGCGCAAACGTCGACACGGTCGGCACTGATGCCACGAAGATGCGGATGTGCCGCAAGGATGGGGAGGAGCAGGGTGCCGATGCCGCCGCCTACGTCGACGATTGTCGATGCAGCCGAGAATTCTGGCCGTTGCGCAATTAGAAGGCCGATCGGACGGGCTAGGTCACCCATTGCGAGATCATAGACATGTCCTGCATCCTGATTGCTGTCCATATGGTCATAGATCGACCCGCCGAAAGCCCTTGGGAAAGCAGATTCGCCCGTCATGACGCTATGCAGCAGTTCGCCGAATGCATCGGTATAGTCTTCGCCGGCAAGGATGGTGAAGAATCGCAGCGAGCGAGGATGATCAGTGCGCAGCAATTCTGACATCACTGAATTGGAGTAGCTCCCGTTCACAGTCTCCGAAAAAATGCCGCAGGAGGAAAGTAACCGCATCAGGCGTGTCAGAACAAATGTATTCGCCCCAAGGGCGTTTGCAATTGCAGTCGAATCACGTGGTTGCTCATGGACTAGGTCGGGGATGCCGAGACGAGCAGCGACTGCTAACGCACGGGCAAGCCAAGCACCACCGGCAAGCTGGATAAGCTCACGATGAACTGTCGTCTCTGTCATCATGTTGCTATTCATATGAGTCCCCATCCTTGCTCCAAGGACTTGGCAATTCGGGTGACATTCGGAGTGCGCATCATTGTGACATGATTTCCTGGCACCGGTACGACCGTGCATTTGCCTGAGCACCAGTGTTGCCAGCCGAGATCGGTGGAGCGCACAACCTCCAAGCCGCCCACAGCAAGCGACTCCTCGGCGCGTAGAACAAGAACGTCGCCTTTGTAGGGAGCGGTCGGGCGATATCCAGCCGTTGCATGGTTGTGAGCAAGCATCAGGTGTAGGTAGTGTGAAAAATCATCAACCTGCACGTCCTCGGGTGCGAGGCCGTGACGCTGGAACGCTGCAAGGAACTTAGCCTCAGGGTCGCTGTCTATCTGATCGGGGCCGATTCCGATGTCCGATCCCACCAGAGCTGAAACTTTAGCTGCAAATGCAAGCATTAATTCTACATCGCTTTCGTCACGCGGAGGCAGGTTCGTGGGATGCGGCGCGGGCTGATCAAGGATCGCGACCCGGAGAGCCGTGCCGGTGCGGATCTCCCACTGCAGCGCCATTTCGAACGCAACCAGGGCTCCCATTGACCAACCCAAAAGCATGGGCGCAGGATCAGCGGGTAGCACATCGACATAGCGTCTTGCCAGGTCCTGGATTGATGGCGAGCCGTCACCCGGCTGAGCACGTAACCCGTACACTAACTTTGTAGACGCAAAAGCCTGCGCCAGCGGGTAGTAGCAGAGCACATCTCCCCCTGCGGGATGCACACAGGCGATAGAAGGAGCAATAGGAGACTGGACGGCGCCCGAGCGTATGGTCACCAACGGCCCCGTGTCGACAGGGCATCGTCTGCGCAACAGAACAGCGAGATTTGCCACGCTATCATGTGTAAAAAGTGTAGCAAGCGGCAGCTCAAAACCAAAGTGGGTTTTGAGCTGCTCCATCAGTTTGACTGCAAGCAAGGAATGACCGCCGCACTCGAAGAAGCTGTCGTGAATGCCGACCGCTTCAAGATTCAGTACATCTTGCCAGATATGCGTGAGCTCCAGTTCAAGCGGATCTCGTGGGTGGGATTGAGGACCGATTGCAAGTTGAGGTGGCTCCGGCAGGGCCGCGTGATCAATCTTGCCTGCGGCAGTTCGCGGAAAAGACTTAAGCAGTACGATCGCAGAAGGTATCATCGGGGTCGGCAAACTTTCGCGCAGAAAAGAGATAAGAGTTACCGGCTCGACGGGTGCTAAAGCAACGACGTAGCCAATCAGTCGACCATCAGTACTTGCCCGCACTGCGACGTGCGCCACGGCCGGATGCTTCTCAAGTACTGCTTCAACCTCGCCAGGCTCGACGCGGTAGCCGCGAATCTTGATCTGGCGGTCTGCGCGACCGTGGAAGCTGAAGGTCCCATTGGCAAGGTGCTTTCCGAGATCACCGGTGCGGTAAAGACGTGTGCCGTCGGCAGCAGTGACGAACCTCTCGTCAGTCAGCGCAGGGGCGCGCCAATATCCCCGCGTTAGCGTAGGACCACCGATATACAATTCTCCAATTACACCAGTCGGTACTGGGCGTCCAGCAGTATCGAGAACGCGTACATCTGCATAACCAAGCTCGGAGCCAAGGGGTATCTGTCCACCCAGCCATGGGTCGGGAACTTCATAAGTGAGAACGCCCACTGTGGTTTCGGTAGGCCCATAGTGGTTGAGGATGCGCAATCCTGGGGCGAAACTACGTATGCGCTCAATTAGCGCCGGCGTTGCAACCTCACCGCCCAGCACCAGAAGCTTCGACGGCAGTAAACTTGAGTTTAAGAGTATAGCATGCAGATGGCTGGGGGTGATCTTGAAGCAGGCAACCGGATGTCGTTCAAAAAATTGAGCCAGGAGCGTTGGATCCGCGATCGCGTCATCAGGGCATAACACGACACAGCCACCATTCAGCAGCGGTGGGAAGATCATCGTGTTACCGAGATCTGTAGCTATTGACGATAAAGACGCGAAGAGATCACAAGCGTTAAGACCCATCCGCTCCCATATGGCATTACTGTAAGCAACAATGTTACGGTGCTCGACACACACGCCTTTCGGAATGCCGGTCGTACCCGACGTGTATATCAAATAGGCAGCTGCTCCTGGGCTAGACGACATTGGAGTTGTCGTGGCAGCTGTTTCGATATTGTCGAGGCGGATACAGACAGCTCCAAGCTGCGCGGCAATCTCTGCGGTCCTGGCGTCACATACGATTAGGGCTGCGTCGGCATCTGCCATCACAGCACGATGGCGAACCACCGGTTGAGCCAAATCGAGTGGCATATAGGGAGCGCCTGCCTTGAGAATGCCAAGAAGAGCCACGACTGTCCCGCAGCCACGCCCGGTCAACAAAGCGACGGGTTTTTCTGCGCTGGCCCCCTCTGCCAGCAACCGATGGGCAATACAATTCGTGCGTGCATCGAGTTCAGCATAGGTAAGTGCGCCGTCCTCACCAATGACAGCAGGCGCCTGAGGTGTGCGCTCGACCTGTTGTGCAAAGCGCGTCAAGATATCCTCGTTGGGGGGTGTGGGTCTCAACGCTGCAGGAGGATCCGCCTCTGCGAACAAGTTCAAGTCCGCGATAGGAGTGTCGAGACCGTCGCAAACGCAGGCGGCAGCACGGCTGTAATCGGAGAGCAGGCGGCGCACGGTCGGTCGGTCGAAGAGCGCACACGAATAATGAAGCGTTACTACGAGCCCGTCGTTGATTTCTTCTATCCAAAAATTAAGATCGAGCTTGGTGGTTCCGTAGTCGAGCTTGATGACCTCGACATCCATGCCTGCAGAAGCATATTGGGCAGGCACGTTCTGGTGCACAAGCATGACTTGAAACAAAGGATGGACACCAAGGTCCCGGCGGACCTTAAGCGCATTAAGCAGAACGTTGAAGGGTAATTCCTGGTTCTGCAGCGCCTCCTGGCAGGCGCTCTGCATGAGATGAAGCATCGTCCGCGTCGTAGCGTCCGGCGGTACTTCACAAAGAATCGCAAGCTGGTTGAGTAGGGGCCCCATCACTTGCTGGTAAGCACGCTGATTACGGTTGGCAGTGATAGTGCCGATCACGAAGCATGCTTCACCTGTTAGCCGGTGGATCAGTACCGCGAGCGCTGTCATCACCAGAGGAAACAAACTGGTCTTCTCGCTTCGTGCCAAGCCACGCAGACGATCAACGGTTGAGGCGGGGATGGTGAGCGTTTCCATCCCCCCGGCGTCGCTGGCGTGAGTTGGGCGTGAGCGGTCGGTCGGCAATTCAATCGGCAGCAAATCGGTATCAATCCGACTCTTCCAGAAATCGAGCTGTGATTGGGCCGCGTCGCTTTCGAGCCAATTACTCTCCCACGCTACATAGTCTATATATTGCAACTCGACCGGTGCCAACTCAGCGCCGTCAGAGAGCATTGATAGCTCGCGGGCGAATTGTGCGTTCGACCAGCCATCAGAAATAATGTGGTGAGAGGTAACAAGCATCAAATACTCGCTCTCGTCTAGTCGTAAAAATTTGAGTGCCAACAGCGGGCCTTTAGCAAGATCGAAAGCACGACAGCCTTCCTCGATCCCGATCCGGCGAGCCTCGGCCTCTCGGTCAACCGGGGTTAGCGCCCGCAGGTCCTCCCAAGTCAAGGGGAGAGGGAGTTCGTCGTGGATGATCTGGACGGGCTTCCCGGCTTCAAGATGAAAAGTGGTGCGAAAGATTTCATGGCGCCTGCCGATTTCGGTCAGGGCTGCAACTAGGCGGGCTCGGTCTAGGGGATTCTGCGCCCGAACACGCATTGCGGCAGGATTATTGAAAGCCCGGCTATCGGGCGAAAGCTGGCTGAGGAACCAGATACGTTCCTGGGCTGCCGATAAAGGATACTGTTGTCCAGGGTTGCGAGGCATTTGCTGCGGTGCTGCAGGCGCTCGGTTGAGCCCCTTCACCAACGCGCGTATTTCTTGTGGCGAAAGCTTCGCCAGACGATGGCCCAGATTCGCACTCATGATTTGTCATCGAAATCAATCACGATCTTCCCGATATGTCGGAAGCTCGACATCAGTTGCAGCGCCGAATTGATCTGTTGGGCGGGGAAGCTGCTTAACCGCGTTGGTCGGAATCGTTCCGCCGCAAAATGGGAGGTCAGTTCTTCGAACAGGCCGGCCATCACCTCCGGGCGAAGCAAGAACAGTGACAGGTCGATTGCAGTGAAGCTGAGGCCATTGGTAAAGGCCTGTAGCGGAAGCGACCCGGCCGTCGCAATATCGTACTTATCGATTTGCAGAAAGCGACCGAACGGTCGTAGCATTCCAAGGCCAAGAGTGACTGCCTCACCGGACAGCGTGTTTAAGATGACGTCGACGCCACCTTCGATTTCGTCAGCAAAATTAGTCGACCGCGAGTCATGGACTGCAGCAATTCCCATGCCACGCAGATAGTCGCGCTTGGCGTCCGAGCCTGCTGTACCAAAAATCTCGACACCTAACCATCGTGCGATCTCTATCGCCGCAAGGCCTACACCGCCAGTTGCCGAATGGATCAAGACGCGCTCGCCTTTCCTTAGTCGAGCGACGTGGTGGAGGCCATAATAGGCGGTCAAGAATGCGGTTGGAATGCTTGCAGCTTCAACATAGTTGAGTTTGGATGGTATTCGCATCGCCTGGAAAGCCCAGAGGTTCGGCATCGCGCAAAAGTGGGAATCGGCGCGGATGCTGCCATCGCGTTCTGAATGCCCTACCGAAAGAGCCATCACACGGTCACCAGGTGAGAATTCAGTAACCCCAGTGCCACAGGCCATCACCTCGCCGGCATAATCGGATCCCATCACGCTCTTTACACCCGGGCTGGGCGGGTACATGCCCATAGCGATCATCAGGTCCCGAAAATTGAGGCTGACAGCGTGGGCGCGAACCTGAATCTGGCCAGGTCCGGGTGGGTCGTAATCCATCGCCTGAAATCGGAGGCTATCAAAGCTGCCTACGCGCCCGATGCTCACACAGGCGTTCGGCCACTGAGATGGGTGAGGGGGTGCATGGGTTGGTTGACGCCTTGGCGGACCACCCAAGCCTTGCAAAAGCTGCAAACGCTGAGCCGGAGAGAGAGTTGCAATGCGATCGGGTAGTTCAGTCATAATCAAACCTCTAGATCGGAGACCAGTTGCTCGAGAAGTTCGGGATCGGCTAAGGCAATCAGATGATTTACCACTTCCCCTGCGAGACTGCGAATGGTTGGTCCGCGGAAGAAACTATCGATCGCAAGATCAACCTGGAATGTCTCACTGGTTACGGTAATCATCTGAACCGCGAGCAGAGAGTTGCCGCCTAATTCAATGAAATCGTCAGCGACACCGATTTCGCGAATTCCAAGGATGCCCTGCCATATCTCCGCGATGGCGTTCTCGATTTCGTTTTCGGGGGCCGCAAAGGCAGTCTTCAAAGCTGCGCGACCAGGGTCTGGTCGCTCTTCCGCAGCCGCAGCAAGCTGCTCGCGGACTGCCTTTGCCTTCGCGGTCGGGGAACCATCCTCGATTTGCCAGGCAAGGTCTTTTGTGGTTACGACTAAATGGGGAACGAAAGGAGCGGCGAGCATGCGCTGCAAAGCATCGAGACCTTCTGCACGGCTGATATCTTCATCTGCGATCTTGGGCTTGGTGGCTGCAGCATTGGCGCGCGGCGGGGCGGGGCGAAATAAGGGAGCGTTCAAATCAACCTTCTTAAGCGTGTAGCCCGTCAGCTCCGCGCAAGTATTGCCCGCCGGATCGAGGATGGTCACGTCAAATGCGATGGTTTCCGCACCCGGAACATGCTCACCAACAAGGCGAACGTAAGCCGATACTCGGGGAACCAGAGGCTTGACGAGCGTTAGTCGCTTGTAGCCCAACGGCAGATAATGACCATCCTCAAGACCATGCATGACCGCTGCCTGCGCCATCTGGAAACGACCTGATGCGAATGCGACATCAGTGAGTGCGGGATGAAACGAGAAGCATTCAGTGTCATCGACGAATGCTGGGGGAAGGCTAAGTTCTGACAACCACTCGTGGTTACCCGACGCGACTGCAATCAGACTGCTCCAGCGCTTGCTGAAGCTGAGCAGCGCACGACCATCGTCGGCCTTTGAACTGAGATCGGTGACCGGCGATTCATTAACATCAGGCAAGGAGAGACGCAGTGCATCGAGGTCCACCACGGGGGGGGGTACAGCGGTAGCGATCCGCAGTTCGCCAACGAAATGGTCTTGCCAAGATGGAGCTGGGTCGGCAACAAGACGACTCCGGAAAGCGAACCTTCGACCCGAAGCGTCTTGGCTCACCACCAGCTGCAATTGCCGCGGCTCACTGGCAGGCACCATCATCGGAGCAAGGAAATAAGCATTAGCAATCTCCACTAACGCATCGGGATCAATCCGCCTCGCATAACGGTAAACGAACTCAACGAATGATGTCCCGACAAGCGTTGGAATATCAAAGACGAGATGTTCGGTGACGATCCAGTCATTTTGTGGATCGACAAGCACCTGGAAGGTTTCAGACTCGCCACCGCTTGCAATCGGTTGAAGCCAGGCGTCAGGATTTGGCCGTTTCGGAGAGTTTCTGAGTCGCCTGGCCTTCTCGTCTTCCCAGCGTGAGGCCATCCCAATTTCTGCCCAGGCGGACCATCCCATCGAGCGCATTACGCCTGGTCGAGTTTTGGCCCATTGTTGCGCGAGTGCATCTAAGAATGAATTGGCGGCACAATAATCGACTCGACCAGCCTCGCCTAGAACAGCAGTAACCGAAGAGAACAGAAGCAAGAAATCGAGTGGACGATGGCGGAACAGTGCTTCAAGTACACGTGTTCCCTCAATCTTCGGCGCCAGAACCGATGTAGTCATATCGGTTGATTTGAGCGCAATAATGCCACCTCCGGCACTTCCGGCGGAATGCACTACTCCATCTATGGCTCCAAAACGTCTCTCAGCTTCGGTTACGATGCGCGCCATTGCATGGCCATCGGCGACATCGGCCCGGGCAAGCATTACCACCGAACCCAATGTCTCCAGCTCGCGAACTGCTTCAATGCGCTTGGCCATAGCGTGGTCGACATCAAGGGCATCCCATTCAGAACGGTCAGGCATTTCATTGCGATGCACTAACACAAGATTGACACGCGCCAACGCTGCAAACGCCTGGGAGAAGAAGATGCCCAGGGCACCCAGTCCTCCAGTGATAAGATAAGTGCCACCTTCTCTGATGCTTTCGAACTTATTAGTGAATTGGGGTAGCCGTACCGGTAAGTAGTTCTCGGTAAAGCGATGTCTGCCGCGATAGGCAATGACCGTGTCATCCTGATCAAGTTCCGCCTCGGCCACAAGAATCTCAGCTAGCTGCGACACGGGACCCTCGTCGATGTCGACTAGGCGCGCCTGAATCGCCGGGATCTCCTTGGCGATGACGCGTGCAGGCCCTGCTGCGAGTGCCCGCAGCGGCGCCACGACGAGCTCGCCGGCAACGCTATAGACACCACGTGTGACGATGAGTAGTCGCATTGTTTCAAGTATTCCCTGTGCGATTAGTGCCTGCTCAAGGAATAATGGGCTGTAGAAGGCGAGGCTTTTAACCGTGTCAATATCGTCGATGCCGTCTTGTGCCAGATTCCAGAGGTGAACGATTCTTGTCGGACGCAAGCCATTTGCAACAAGCGCCTTGAGTAGTAAGTC
>Ga0114979_10001159_pt1 | contig 17665 bp, 20 predicted proteins | sample S_140625_EF_Meta_FD_87315 | JGI IMG/M metagenome (GOLD analysis project Ga0114979, IMG submission 87315) | Freshwater microbial communities from Lake Simoncouche, Canada to study carbon cycling - S_140625_EF_MetaG | ecosystem: Environmental > Aquatic > Freshwater > Lake | place: Lake...
CAACCAACTAATAGAAATAAATTAACAACCAATAGATTTCTATTTAATATGACAAGAACACCATATTTGGCGTATTTTTGTCAGAGAGTAAATATTCCATCATTAGGGTTTGGAACTTCTATTCAGAGTAATCCAACTGCCATAGAAATAAAAAGACCAGGCACTAGACTAATATATGAAGATTTGCAGATTGGATTTATTGTCGATGAAGAAATGAAAAATTGGCTAGAAATTCACAACTGGTTAAAGAAAATATCAACTTATGACACTGTTTATGATTATTTAAAAGAAGAACAGAAAACAGCGAGTGCGTTATTATATGTAATGTCTGCTGCATATAAGCCATTGCTTAGTATATATTTTCACGACATATATCCAACATTTCTGTCAAGTATTGATTTTGATTCCACATCGCCAGATTCGGAAAACATAATATCAACCGTTACTTTTTCATATACTTACTATGAAATAAAACAAGGTGAAGCTTGAAAATTTAATATTTTTTGGTATATTTAACTCATGAATATTGATGAAATCAAAAAATTAGTAGAAAAAGATATGGTTATTAATCCAACAGACTTAGATAAAGAAAGTCTGAATATACCAATTACACATAATAAATATTTGGTTATTCTTATGGATGAAAAACTTAAACTTAAAAAGTTTGAATCTAATTTGAAATCTTTGACTAAGAATAAATGGTTATATTATTCTGGAAAAATGTCAGAAGAACAATTAATCGAGTTAAAATGGGAACCATTTGAATTGGCTCTTCTTCGTCAAGATCTTGATAGATTCATCGAGAGCGATGATGATGTAATTGAATCAACAAATAAAGTAGAACTTCAAAAAGAAAAAGTAAATTATATTGAAAACATAATCAAAATAGTTTCAAATAAAGCATGGAATATTAGAGCTGCAATTGATTGGATCAAATTTACTCAGGGTCAATGATATCAATTAAACAATTAGATTCTGTAAATATTAAAATAGACTGCGATAGAGGCATTGCCAAAGAATTCAGTTCATTTTTTACATTTACAGTACCTAATTATAAATTTACACCAGCATATAAAAATAAAATCTGGGATGGTAAAATACGATTATTTAATACATTGACTCACACTTTATATGCTGGTCTTTTAGACTATGTTTTTAAATTTTGCGAAGAAAGAGGGTATAAATTAGAATATACGCCTCTTTCTTCTATTTTAGATCCCACAGATGAAAGCATTACGGATTTTATTGATAAATGTAAAATATACAGTAATGGAAAAGAAATAAAACCACATGATCATCAAATAGATGCAATCAAATATGCATTAAAAAATAAAAGATCATTATTGATATCTCCTACAGGTAGTGGTAAATCTTTAATAATCTACATGATGGTACGATATTTGTTAGATAATATACCAGAAGATAAAAGAATATTAATCGTAGTACCAACCACAGGTTTGGTGACTCAAATGTACAATGATTTTAAAGACTATTCTAACAAAGATGGTTTTGTCAAAAACCACTGTCATCAACTGTATTCTGGTGAGGATAAAGTCACCAAGAAGAGAATAGTCATAACAACCTGGCAGAGTGTCTATAAACTCAAGGAGGACTACTACAAGGACTTCTATTGCGTCTTTGGGGACGAATGTCACTTGTTTAAAGCCAAGTCTCTTTCGACACTCATGGGTAAAATGAAAGATTGTCCATTTCGTACAGGTACAACTGGTACACTAGACGGCACTCATGTACATAAACTAGTAATAGAAGGTCTATTTGGTAAAGTTTTCAATGTAACGACTACAAAAAATTTAATGGATAAGAATCTTCTTTCTAATCTTAAAATAAAATGCCTATTGTTACAATATTCAGATACTGAAATAAATTCAATAAAACGAGCAGAATATAATGAAGAGATAGAATGGCTTATTCTACATAAAAATAGAAATGAATTTATTTCTAATCTTGCGAGCAGTCTTCATGGTAATATTCTTGTGCTTTTCAATTTTGTTGATAAGCACGGAATACCTCTCTATAACCAAATCAAACAAAAAAACAAAAAAGAAACATATTTCATCTCTGGTAAAACCGATGTGGTCGAAAGAGAAGAAATCAGAAAAATTGTAGATACACATACGAATAGTGTACTTGTAGCCTCATATGGCACATGCTCTACGGGTATAAATATTAAAAATATAAATTCAATAATATTTGCTTCATCTTCAAAATCTTTAGTAAGAGTTCTTCAATCTATTGGTAGAGGCCTGAGAAAGAGTGATGATAAAGACAAAGTTACGGTATATGATATTGCCGATGATCTGAAATACAAGAAGCACAGAAATCATACTCTCCGTCACATGGATGAACGAATAAGCATATATACTAATGAGAAGTTCAGTTTCGATGTAACTAGCATCCGCTTATAAAAGGAGTTGCAATGGAATACAAGATTTTTAAGCTAAAAAGCGGCGAAGAAATTATTTCAGAGGTCAAAGAACTTTCCAAAGGAAAGTATATTATCGAAAGACCTATGATATTTAAGACAACAACCATGTTTGATAAGTTAGGTCGTCCATATGATCTAATGATGTTGAAAGATTGGCTTGTTCATAGTGATACTAAAATTATAGAATTGCCTAAAAGTCATGTGGCAACTAGTTTCTATCCAACTAGTGATACACAAAAGATGTACGATCTAGAGAAAAATAGAATGGATAAAAGTAAAAAACAAGTACCTCAATCTAAATCTAAAGCAACAGAAAATATTCTAGAACAGTTGTTTGGAGATATCTTCAAGGATATTCAAAATGAAGTAGATACTCAAACAAACGAAGAGATGAAAAAAATAAATGATGATTCTGTATTACCATTTACTACAGAAGACTATCCATTCGATCATCCTATAGTCGATAAAACACCAAAGGGAGATATGATTCCAATGGTTTCTATTAATATGCTATTTCCACCAGAAGTTATTCTTGATTTATTAGATTCTGGTCTACTAGATCCAAAAGAATTACTTCGTCTGGTTCGTAAAATAGAAAGAATGACTGGTAGAAGAAAAGCAAAAAAGAAGCCACTCTTTCCTAAGATGGAACGATTATCTGAATCTGAAAAGAAATCAGATGAAGAACCTGTTGGATGCAATTGGAAAGATTGGCCTGAGAATGTCTGGGATTTGCTTGACAATGAAGGTATAACTGGGGCTTAAAGCTTTAATAAAGTATATTTACTATTCTTCTTCATACCAGCTACACAGCAAATTATACAAACCTTGTCAAGTGTTGTCAATAAAGAATATAGAAGAAACTTGATTTTTCTATATATTGTGGTATGATTCTAATCAAAGAGGTACAATGAATCAAGATAATGAAGAACAGTTAAAGAAAGAAATTAAGAATCTAAAGCATTACATAGATAACACTAAATTCTGTGATGCAATGAATGCTTGGAAAAAACAAATAGATGATGCGGAGAACATTGGTGATAAAAAACCACCAGTTACAGATTATATTGCTGAATGTTTTCTAAAGATTGCAGAACATCTGTCTCATCGTCCAAATTTCATCAATTACCCATATAGGGATGATATGATTGGAGATGGCATTGAAAATTGCTTACTATATGCTCATAATTTCGATTCAACGAAATCTAGCAATCCTTTTTCTTATTTTACACAAATAATTTATTATGCGTTTTTGCGTAGAATAGAAAAAGAGAAAAAACAATCATATGTTAAATATAAAGCCTTGCAAATGAACGATATTGATGGTAAATTTACTAAATGGCTTCAGTATCAGCAAGGTTGCTATACTTATAGTGAATTTTTACAACAAAATTTCTTTTTATCAGAATTGGATATAGAAAATATAGAACCAAAAGAAAAAGATAAAAAAGGAAGAAAGAAGAAGACAAACGAATTCTTTGAATAATTATGAAACTGGCTATTATTAATGATACACATTTTGGAATACGAAATGATTCTCCATATTTTCTTGAACATTCGTTGGAATATTTTGAAAAACAGTTTTTTCCCTATCTGGTAGAAAATAATATTAAAACTGTGATTCATTTAGGCGATCTATTTGATAGGCGCAAGTATATAAATTTTAATACACTTTCTCAAGTCAGGACTCGTTTTTTTAATTATTTAAAAAATAATAATATAAAACTGTATATTACAATTGGTAATCATGATACTTATTTCAAAAATACAAATGAGCTAAATTCAATTTCTGAATTATTCAGAGATGATGATAATATTAGTATTGTTGAAAACCCACAAATATTAAACTTTGATGGATTATGTATTGGAATGATTCCTTGGATATCAAAAGAAAATGAAATAGACTGTTTTGATTTTATTCAAAAATGTTCTTGTCCTATTATTGCTGGTCATTTTGAAATTGCAGGTTTTCAAGTGATGAATGGAGTTGTTCATCCAACTGGCATAACAGAAAAAATATTCAATAGATTTGAAATGGTTCTTTCGGGTCATTTTCACTTAAAACAAACTACTAATAATATTCATTATCTTGGAACACAATACCAATTAAATTTCGGTGATGCAAATTCCAAAAAAGGATTTCATATTCTAGATACAGAGACAAGGCTTTTAGACTTTATTCATAATGTACATGATATATTTCATATTATAAAGTATAAAGATGATACTGATGAATTAGTTGATATACTAGATACATTTCCATCCATAATGAAAAATTGCTATGTGAAGGTTATTGTTACTAAAAAAGAAAAACCATTTACATTTGACAAATTTATAGATTCCCTGTATGCTGCTCCTGTATATGACATGACTATAATTGAAGATTATCAGGAAAAGCAATCTGATACTGACATAGATATAGCAGAAGACACACTCAGCATCATTAATAAAGAAATTGATGCTTTAGAGAAAGTCAAAGATAAAACAAAATTGAAAGTGCTTATTAAAGATTTATATATGGAGAGCTTAACACTATGAGTGATATGAATACCGTACCACAACCAAACGATGAACCAGTTTTTAGACAAGAATTGTTTATACCAAGACAAAATGATGAAGTGAAGGCAAAAGAATATGATCAAAATGGTAATTTGATTAGAAAAAATCATAGTTATTTTATTGGTGCATATGATAAGGAATCTAGGAAATTTGTTGTCAAGGAACAACTAGAACGAACAAAAAGTTATATTTCTAAATCACCTATAAGTGGATATGGTGTTTTTGCAAAAGAAGATATAAAATCTGGAGAAATCATAGAAGAATGTCCAGTTGTTATTCTTGATGGAACTCATAGCAATAATACTGACTGGGTTCTAAATCGTTATGCATTTACTTGGGGCTGTTCTTGTGAAATTTGCAGAACAAATGGTCAAAGTATGTGTTTTCCTATGGGAAATGGAATGGTATATAATCACGCCGATTCGCCAAATGCATATTATATTCAAGATTCTTTTTATAGATTATTTAGATTCTATGCATTTAGAGATATCAAGAAAGATGAAGAGATTACTTGGTATTATGGTCCTGGATATTCGGAACGATTGAAGAATGAAAAGAAAATGACTGCTCCTGGAATTATTCCTGAAGGGATATTTCCTGAACTAAAGCCAGCTCCAAAAAGAAATGGATGTGGTTGTGGTGCTAAAACAAATCCAGTAGATGTCCCATCTGTTCCTGTAATTGTTGAAACTACAGAAGTAAAGTCAGCTGATGAATTATTATTCCGTTCTATGGTAGTACCAGAGAATATTCTTAATGATAAAGTTTAAAAAAGTAAGATTTAAAAATTTTGGTTCTTTTGGCAATAATTTCACTGAATTAAATCTCGATAAAAATCCAACAACTCTTATTTGTGGTAATAATGGAAGTGGAAAGTCTTTTGCATTTCTAGATTCTATTACATTTGCTCTTTTTGGAAAACCTTTCAGAAAGATAAATATCCCACAGATGGCAAATTCTATCAATAAGAAGCAATGTCTTGTTGAAATTGAATTTAGTAAAGGTGGAGATGAATATATTATTCGTCGGGGATTAAATCCAAAAATTTTTGAAATTCATAAAAATTCTGAGCTATTAAATCAAGATGCAAAAAACATAGATTATCAGAATGTTCTTGAGGAACAAATACTGAAGATGAACTATAAGACATTTACTCAAGTAGTAATTCTTGGTAGTTCATCGTTTGTTCCTTTTATGCAACTTTCTGCTGCTGATCGTCGTTCTGTTATTGAAAACATACTTGATATTAATGTATTCAGTGTAATGAATGTTCTTCTCAAAGGTAAATTGATGCAAGTCAAAGAAACTATTAGAGATTTGAATATCAAGATTGAAATTGAAAACAGTAAAATAACTTCTCAAAAAAATCTAATAGAGACATTAGAGAAGCGTTCTCAAGAAGATGTAGACGATGTTGGAAAAAAGATTGATTTGATTAACGAACAGATAGAAAAATATAATGAATCAATTCAAGTCATTGCAGACGAGATAAAGGTTCTATCTGATAAAATTTCTGATAAAGATAAGACAAAGGCTGCTATTGAAAAATACACAAAATTAAAAACAAAAATTGATATTAATTTTGCCAATCTTCAAAGTGAAATTATTTTCTTTAAAGGGAATACTAACTGTCCAACTTGTAAACAAGATTTAAAAATCGAAGATAAGCAGAAAGAAATAGATAAAAGAAAAGAAAAGGAAATAGAGTATATTGCTGCTATTTCTGAGTTGAATCAGTCATTGTTGGATATGACGGCTCGTAATAATGAGATTGAAAAAATATATAAAGATATTTCTAGCCTCAATACACAATTTTTAGTTTTGAATAATTCCAAGGACAATGCCAAAGAAACAATTTATTCATTGAATAAACAAACTAAAAGAATTGAAGAGCAACAAGATATACCTCAACAGAAGATCAAATTACAAACATATCAAGATAATGTATCTGCATATGCTAAAGTACGAACTGATCACAAGGATGAATATGAATATTATGAATATGCTTCTGAATTATTAAAAGATTCAGGTGTAAAGGCCAAAATTATTAAGTATTACTTGCCCTTTATGAATAAGTATATTAATAAGTTTTTAACTTCTATGGATTTCTTTACGCAATTTACATTAGATGAAGAATTCAATGAAGTTATAAAAAGTAGATATCGTGATGAATTCAGTTATATGAATTTTAGTGAAGGTGAAAAAATGCGTATAGATTTGGCATTACTTCTTGCTTGGAGAGAAATAGCAAGAGTTAAGAATAGTGTAAATTGTAATCTTTTAATTCTTGATGAAGTGTTTGACTCATCACTAGATTCACTTGGAATTGATGAACTAATGAAGCTGATAAATGTGGTCAGTGATAAATCTAATATTTTTATCATAAGTCACAAATCTGATCAATTAGTTGATAAATTTAGTAGTATCATTACTTTTGAAAAGAAGAATAATTTCAGTAAAGTTTTATAATGATTGATGAAATTAATCCTCCACCCGTTATTGTGGAACATGATGGAATATTTGTTGTTCGGGATGATATGATTGATGGTGGCTCTAAGTCTAGATTTATACAGTCTCTTATAAAGAATTCTACACATAGTGAATTTGTGTATGGATCATCACCCGCAACTGGATATGCTCAAATAAGTTTGGCCAAAGTTTGTAGTCATTATGGTAAAAAGGCGACTCTCTTCATGGCAAAGAGAAATTTAAGTAATTTACATCCTTATCAATTGACAGCAATACAATATGGTGCTAATATACAGTTTGTAGCAAATGGTATGCTTTCTGTTACAGAAAAACGAGCAAGAGATTATGTAGCAAAAGATAATATTAGTAGAAAGTATGTGCCAATTGGTTTTAATTGTCCAGAGGTTATTTTGGAGATATTAGATTTAGCAAAATCTCTTGCAATGACTCCAAAGGAAGTTTGGACTGTAGGCTCTAGCGGAACTCTAACACGAGGCCTTCAATTAGCGTGGCCTAATGCAGAATTTCATTGTGTATCGGTAGGTCATAAAATGGGACAGAAAGAATTAGGTATAGCAAAAATGTATAAGTGTGATATTCCTTTTGATAAATCAGTTAAATCTGAAGATGCTCCACCATTTCCTTCTGTCCCAACCTATGATGCCAAGGCATGGAAATTTATTAGACAATATGCAAAGCCTGGTGCTTTATTTTGGAATGTTGGCAAATGAAACAATTTTACGAAAAAAATGAATATATCTTAAATAGTAAAATCAATGTCTTCTTTGAAGACATTCTTTCTATGACGGATGCTGAATTTGAAACATGGGTGGTAGATATGCGTAAGGAAATTCTTCATGCATGGAATGTATATGGATGTCCCCCTCGAATAGGTAAGAATAGAGCAGATATCATTGATGAATTCAATAAGCTTGAAAGCTATCCAGTTCATACTTTTGAACATGTTGATGAACTGACTGGAAAGAATGATGTATTGATTAATAAATCTAGAATTGGTTCAGAAGTGGATCAATGGTTTGATACGATGTATAAGACTCGTATCAACTATAGTGAAAATGATACTGGATATTCCATTTATGATTTATTTGCAAATGATAAATATCTTCCCAGAATGATTAAAGGAACCAGGCGACATATTCGTCGTGATTCATTTTTTAACTATGCACATTCTGCAATAAAAAATGAAATTAAATTCTCTATAGTATCTGTGTCAAGTGGAGAAGAGTGGATGGAGTTGTTCTTTAATAATCCTAGCATCTTTGATGGATATGATCTAATGTTAGATGCACAGGATGATGATGATGGACTAAACAGTGGTTATTTTCAACTGGAAAGATCACAAATTTTGTCATTAACAAAAGACCAGTTTTTAAAATGGAAACCTAAACTGCAATATCGTCATTATTCTACTTTTGATTCCGAAAATATTACTGATGATAAAGTTTATAGAATAAGAGTATATAAGAAAGGTATTAAGATATTTCCTAAATGTTTTCCAACATTTAGAATTGGTTATATCCAACCAGCAGTGAATTTTCCGCCTTTAACGGCAAAATATCTTTATGAAAAATTTACCGAAAATATCAATCAACCAGAAATCATTATTTATGATCCTTCTGCTGGTTGGGGTGGTCGTATCCTTGGAGCTATGTCTGTTAGTGACGATAGAAATATATATTACATCGGAACTGACCCAAATATGGACAACTTTCCTATTGAGAGGTCTGTTCATGGTAAATATGGTTCTGTTGCCGATTTTTACAACACACAAACTTATAGAGGAAATTCCGTTTTTTCCTCGACAAATAGATATGAATTGTTCAAACTTGGTTCGGAAGTAATAGGAAATCAAAAAAACTTCAAGAAATATAAAGGTAAAATTGATTTAGTATTTACATCACCACCATATTTCAATAGAGAAGCTTATTCGGATGATGAAACTCAATCATATAAGAAATTTACTCAGTATAAAGATTGGATTGATGGATTTTTAAAACCAACACTAACAACCTGTGTTGAATATCTAAGAAAAGATAGATATCTATTATGGAATATAGCAGATATTCAAATTGGTGGAGAGTACTTGACTTTGGAACAAGATTCCTGTAAAATACTTGAAAGTTTGGGAATGAAATATGTTCAAACTCTAAAGATGGCTATGGAAGGAATGCCTGGTCAAAATAGACTAGATGAAAATGGTATCCCTAAGTGTAAAAATTACTGTAAAGTAAATGGTAATTATCTAAAATATGAGCCAGTTTATGTTTATTACAAATCCTAACATGTCGAAGAAAAAATATCAAATACAAGAACCTACTCCTAAGAATAGTCTTGATATAAAGGAATATGAAGCAGAATTATATGCAGCCTATTCCGCATATAAGTCGTTAAGTGGGAGCAGAGAACATAAAAAATGGATTTTGGAATATGCCAAATCTTTAAATAAAGATATTTCAATATACTCTAGAGGAAAAATAAAAGATTATAGTCCATATGGTATATGGGCTAGAATGATTGTTCGTGGAATTACCATTCCAGAAAAAGAAAAACAAGAATTAGATTCACTTCTAAAGCGACTTGAAGATAAAAATTTTGAATATGGTGAATCTAGGCAAAATGCGATTCTAGAGAGAAATAAAAACCATGATATTCAAATCGTGGATGTTCTTACAAATTTAAACATTTGTATAGACGGATTGTTGGAACATATTTTAAAGAAAAATAAGAATCAATTTAGTATTGATACTTCATTTTCCCGTGTAAATATTCCAAATACTGTATATTCTATTGTTATTAGAAATTTAACTGACAAGTTGAATGAGATGCATATGGCAAGAGATAAAAAAGATGAACAATTAGTTGAAGGTTATTCTTTTCTATCAAAATCACAGTTAAAAACCTATATCACCTATTTGGAAAAGGCTCTTGAATATTACGAAAGTAAAATTCAAGTCAACAAAAAATCTAGAAAACCAAGAAAGAAAAAGAATAAAACAGCAGAAGAAATAATTAAGTCAGTAAAATACTTAGAAAAGGATGAAACTGGTTCTATTATTTCTCTAAATCCAACAGGTGTTGTTGGTTCTTCTGCTATAGCTATTTTGAATACTAAATCAAAAAGTTTTATTCTTTATTATGCAAAAGATGGAGAAACTCTGTCCTTTAGGGGAACAACTATTCTAAATATAGGTGAAAGTAAGTGCAAAAAGATTAGAAATTATGAAAAACATATTTCAGATAAATCCTTAATATGTTCGACCTTTGCACATGCCATAAAGATATATTCTTCGTTGAAGACTAAAGAGAGTATCGCAAAAGATAGAATTAATGCCAATAGTATTATATTGGCAATCAAGAAATGAATTATACAGATAATATAAATTTCAAAGGTAAATTTAAAAAGTATGATCCAAATGGAAATTTGATGAAATATTCTATAGGAGATACAGTTGAATTCAATGGAAATTTATATACCGCAACAAAGCCAATAACGGCAATTCCTCCTACTACTGTGAATTCTGGATGGGAACTTTTATCTTCCACATCCAGTTTTTCTATTAGTGATTTTCCGCCAACCAATTCGACTTCTGATGGCGATAGATGGTATAATTCATCTACTGGCATTCTTTATACTAGAGTCAGTGATGACAGTGGATATCATTGGATTCAGTTATAACTTGACTTACAAAGATAATATGATATAATTTCTGTTATGATTCTCCTAGATAACAATCAAATAATTTTAGCAAATATGTTTCATTCCTTAAAAACGGAATCAGATATCAATGAAGATTTAATGCGACATCTTATATTGAATTCTTATAGATTGATTCGTAAAAACTTTACTGCCGAATATGGCGAGATTGTTATTTGTCATGATTCTTCTAAATCTTGGAGAAAAACTTATTTTCCAGAATATAAAGCAAATCGTGCAAAAACAAAAGAAAAATCAGAATACGATTGGGATAAAATCTATTGTATTTTGAACATAATTCGTGATGAAATATGTAATATTTTTCCATATAAAAATATGAAAGTTGAACGATGTGAAGCTGATGATATTATTGCCATACTTTCTAAACATTTTCATACAAAGGAAAAAATTGTAATTGTATCAAATGATAAAGATTTCCAACAATTACAAAAATATCCAAATATTAATCAATATAGTAATCTAAAAAGAGAAATGATTATATGCGAAAGTCCAGAAACATTTCTACTTGATCATATTCTTCGTGGCGACTCTAGTGATGGAATTCCAAATATTTTATCAGATGATGATTCTTTTGTGATGGATGATAAGCGTCAAAATAGATTAACTAAAAAAACTATTGATAATATCGTAAATGAATTATCAACCATAGAGACAAGTAAATATGCAAGAAATTGGGAAAGAAATCAAAATCTTATTGATTTTAATAAAATTCCCGATGATGTGGAAAGATCTATACTCGATGAATGGAATACACCAATGGTAGTAGCAGATAGGTCAAAGATTCTTCCCTATATGATTACTAAAAGATTAAAGAATTTGATAGAAAACATAGAGGAGTTTTAATTGAAGAAAGACGACAAAGAATATGATCGCCCAAAGGGTAGGCAAGACAAAGGAGCATATGATAAAGAAAAGAAATCAAACAAAAACAGAATGAAGAATAATCTACAACATTTTGTTGACAAGTATACTTCTGATTTGTATAATGATGAGTTCGAGAACGAAGATTTTGAATAAGGATTATTATGACTACTACCACCACATCGAAAACTATTACATTAAGTAAAAACACGCTTTCAATTTTGAAGAATTTTGCTTCTATGAATTCAAATATTCTCATTAAGCCTGGTAATGATATTAAAACTATTACACCCAGTAAGAATGCTATGGCAGAATCAAAGGTTGAAGAAACATTTGATATTGAATTTGGCATTTGGGATTTAAATAAATTTCTAGGTGTTATTAGTTTATTCTCTTCACCTAGTCTTGAATTTGATACTAAGTTTGTTACTATTAGTGGTTCAAATGGCTCTAGTGTTAAGTATTATTATTCTGAACCCCGACTACTAACTACACCGACTAAACAGGTTAATATGCCGAAATCTGTTGCTAGCATCAGTCTATCTGATAAAACTTTCAATGAATTGCAAAAGGCATCATCGGTTCTTCAACTTCCAGATATTCAGTTTGTTGGAAGTGGAAAAAAGATCATTGCAACAGTTCTAGATCTTGGTGATCCTACTACCAATTCATATAAGATTGAAGTTGGTGATAATCAAACTGGAGCAGAATTTCGCTTCAATTTCAAGATGGAAAACATTAGACTACTTCCTGGCAACTATGATGTTGAATTTGCCAAGAATGTTGTTGGTCAATTTACACATGAAACTCTAGATTTGACTTATTGGTTTGCAATGGAAAATACATCAACCTATAGTGCATAATATGAAAAATAATAAATTAGAATTTCTTTGGGTCGAGAGATATCGCCCACAGACAATTGATGATTGTATTCTTCCCATGTCCTTGAAAAAAACTTTCAAGGACATGGTGACTAAGGGGGAACCACAAAATCTTCTATTGTCTGGCACAGCTGGTACAGGAAAAACAACAGTAGCAAAGGCTCTTTGTAATGATATTGGTGTGGATCATATTGTTATTAATTGTTCAGAGAATGGTAACATTGATACTCTACGAACTGATATTAGACAATTTGCTAGTACAATTTCGTTGTCAGAATCTAAAAAAGCAGTAATTTTAGATGAGTTTGATTATTCAAATGCTCAGAGCATTCAACCCGCTCTTCGTGGTGCTATAGAAGAGTTTGCAAATAATTGCAGATTCATTATCACTTGCAACTATAAATCAAGAATTATTGAACCTATTCATTCTCGTTGTACTTGTATTGATTTTTCTATTCCTGTTGCTGAAAAGCCAGGAATAGCATCCAAGATGCTAGATAGATGTGTGTATATATTAAATGAAGAAGGTATAAAGCACGATAAGAAGGTTTTGGGTCAGCTTATTCTGAAGCATTTTCCTGACTTTAGACGCATTCTGAATGAACTACAGCGTTATGGGGTGTCTGGAACAATAGATGAGGGTATATTGTCTAATTTCAGTGAAATTGAAATTAAAAATCTAATGGCTTCCATGAAGGCTAAAGATTTTTCTGGAGTACGAAAATGGGTAGTATCTAATATGGATGCTTCTCAGACGGAGATATTTCGTAAAATATATGACAATTTATATGATAATATCTCACCTTCCAGTATTCCTGAATCTGTGCTAGTTTTAGCAGATTATCAGTATAAATCAGCATTTGTTGCAGATCAGGAGATCAATATGGTTGCCTGTTTAGTTGAACTCATGATGAGGTGTGAATTTAAATGATCGAGTTGAAAGATTGGTTAAATTCAATAAATCAGAAAAAATCAAATATAATAATGGAAGATCCCCTCAATGAGAAATCTTATCTTCCATTTATAGTAAATAAATGTTTATCATATTTTCCTGATACTCTGTTTCATTCTAATAAAATGAATACTATTTCTTATGTAAATAAGAAAATGCAGTACGATTATCTATTAAATAAGATTACAAAGAAATCTAGATTTAGTAAATGGCACAAAGAAGAAGAAAATAGTAGAATTGCTATAATTAAACAGTATTATGGATATTCTACCGAAAAAGCTAAACAGGTTTCTAACTTGTTTACCAAGGAACAAGAGGATATAATGAAACAGGCACTTCAAATAGGCGGTCAAAAATCCATAAAACATAAATAATATTATGTTTTATGGAGAAAAAAATGGAAGATGATATTTTTGAGGGTTTGGGCGTGGAAATTTTGTTAAAGACAAAAGAAGATTTCTTAAAAGTTAAAGAAACCTTGACAAGATTGGGAGTTTCTTCTAAAAAAGAGAAGAAGCTATATCAATCTTGTCATATTTTACATAAACGAGGTAGATATGCCATTATGCATTTCAAAGAAATGTTTATATTGGATGATCTAGAAAACAATATAACTCGTGAAGATTTGCAAAGAAGAAATACAATAGTTAAATTATTGGTTGATTGGGGATTGGTAGAAGCAATAGATTCGGATAGATATTCTGATCAAATCAGTCTTGCTAGAATTAAAATTCTACCCCACAAGGAAAAATGTGAATGGGAATTGATACCTAAATACCATGTAGGTAAGTAGTATTGGAGATTTTTTATTATGAACAAAATGCAAGCGTTTGGTGCTGGTTTTCCTTTAGAATTTTCATCTTGCTCAAATATAAAGCCAAAGTTATTTGAGTGGTCAGCAGACTCACAAGATATTCGTGTTTTTATTGATTCTGCCATTCCAACTGGATTGACTGTTGGTAAGAATAAATCAACAGATAAGAAAATAGCTTGGGTATGTGAATCTAGAGCTATTTTTCATTTAATGTATCCAAAAGATATGTGGGAAAAGAATCTTTCGATCCTGTGTGAGTCTTATGATGAAATTTATGTAACTGATCGACAATGGTGTTCTCATTCTGATAAGATAAAATTTGCCTTTGCGGGTAGCAATCTACCTTGGATTCCCATTGTGGATAAAATACCAGAGAAGACTAAATTGGTTTCTATGGTTGCATCTCCCAAGAAGATGACCTTTGGCCACCATATTCGCCATATTATGGCTGAAAAATATAAAAATAATATTGATTTATATGGTGGTGCATCTGGTTCTCCTCGTGTAGGTTTTGGTCAACAACCTTGGCCAGACAAGACGGAGACACTTCTTCCATATATGTTTCACATCGTAATAGAGAATGATAAGTATGAAACTTACTTCACCGAAAAGATAACTGATTGTTTTGCATCTGGAACTATTCCTGTATATTGGGGAGCACCTGATATTGGTAAGTATTTCAATATGAATGGTATAATTCAGCTTACACCAGAATTTGATATTTCTGCATTAACGCCTGAATTATATTATTCTAAATTAGCAGCAGTCAATGATAATCTAAATAGGGTCAGAAATCTAGAAACAGCAGATGATATTCTGTATAGACTTATTACTAAGCAATGATCGTTCTTGCACACATAAATGCAAAAGGTAATGCTGGTTATGATAAACAAATTTCATTCCTTCAATGGTCGATGAAAAAATATAAAATACCTGCACAACTCATAGTAGTTTATGGAGAAGCTAAAAACGAGTATGCTATATTGAAACGAAAGAGCGAGTCTAATAGATTATATGCTATTTCTGATTATATCAAAAAAAGAAATCTGTTGAAAGAAGATATAATGATATTAGATCCTGACACTATATTTGTAAAATCAATGGATCAAAGTAAATATAGTCTATCAGAAGGAACTATAAGAACTCAAGAATATAGTCGTTATATTGATATGTTTCCAGAACATAAAGGTATAGCAGAGAGTGTATTCGGAACAAACATTAAATCAGCAGTATGTCCATTTATAGGAAAAGGAAAAACCATATCAGATTTATTCGATTATAGTCTATATGCTCTGATGGGTTATTATAGTAAAAATTTAAAATCACAATGGGAATCTGGAATGTATGCTATTGGTGCAGCAATGGTTAAAGGAAATTTTAATATAATTGCTGAAAATTTTTGGCCAGTTGCTAATTTTCATGAAAGTGATTTCAAGGAAAATGGTTATGATGGTATTCATTACGGATTTGAGATTCAATTAAAGAATAAAAAGTCATTTAAAAAATGGGATTCTTTTTCTTCATTTGACTCAGAACCTATTGATAATAAACAACATGTTTCGTGTAAATTTATAGAACATTTGAAGGAATTTGAAAAGAGCAGAATATGAAAACAGAATTGATTTCTTTTTATTCGGATATAGATGATAACACTTATTATAGTGATCATGCAAAGCGTCTTAAGGTACAATGTGATTCATTGAATATTCCAACTGATTTTAGGCATTTAGATTCATTAAATGATTATCGTCTTAATTGTTTGAGGAAACCAAAATTCATTCTATCAGTACTAGAAGAAAAGAAAAAACCAATTGTATGGATGGATATTGATACAGAAATTCATAAAGAATTGGTAGTATTTGATACTATTGTTGAAGGTCCTGGTGATATTGGATTTGCATATACTGCAATGAATAGAGAACAACTTAATCCTCTTGCACCAAAGGCTTCTCCAATTTTTCTTAAGTATAATGAAATTGTGCTTGAGTTTATGAATATGTGGATAGATGAATGTCAGAAAAGTATTGATAGAAATGAAACATTTTTTGATCATGAAATTCTTCTTTTTAGAGTTTTGCCATTTATGCAAAAGAAAATTAAAATTGCATGTCTACCAATTGAATATTGCGTCTGGCCTGGTAGATGTCCGTCTGGAATTGAACCATACATAACTATGGGAATTGCTGGTGGAAAGTCGAAAGAAGATAATCTCAGAAAACTATCTACGATTACCAATATGAGTGAACATGATATACTTTTTAATTTGAATAAGGTTTAATATGAAATATAAAGCGACTATTAGAAATGCAGATTATTTTGGTTTTGATCCCATTGAGTTTGATTTTCCCTGTACCATTGATTTTACTAGATTTGGTAATACAGTTACTCCAGTTACAAACATATTAATAAGTACACATGTTGAATTTGATGACATGAGTACTTATAAAGTATTCGTATGTTCAAATGAACCATCTACTTCTATCAATAGAGAACATAATAGATCAATTATTCTCAATGCATTTCAATATGATATGATATTAACTACTGAGGAAGAAGTAATAGATCAATGTGACAATGCATATTTCTTTCCTTATGGTGGAACATGGCTGAATAAAAAGAAAGATAGACATCCAGACTCTCTTGGTGAGTTTGATGAATCTATATTAGATCAAGTCAAAGATAAACAGTTTAATGTTTCTTTTCTGACCACAAGTCATTTGGGTAAATCTGGATATACTCTTCGTCAGCAAATTTGGAATAATAAAGATAAAATTAAAGTTCCTACTTTATTCTATTCTAGTACACGATTTAAAACTAATTCTAATTCTTTTGTAGGTATGGGAAAGTTTTCTGACACCTTACACGATGGACTTTTACCCAATGATGATAAGATTAATTTATTTAAATCACAATTCAGCATTGCAGTAGAAAGTAGCAGAGAAAATTC
>Ga0114979_10001161_pt1 | contig 17655 bp, 17 predicted proteins | sample S_140625_EF_Meta_FD_87315 | JGI IMG/M metagenome (GOLD analysis project Ga0114979, IMG submission 87315) | Freshwater microbial communities from Lake Simoncouche, Canada to study carbon cycling - S_140625_EF_MetaG | ecosystem: Environmental > Aquatic > Freshwater > Lake | place: Lake...
GCGGTAAGCGGTGTTTCACCCGCTGGTTTTAAAATCATGGTGCAGCCGGCTGCAATTGCGGGGCCGATCTTGCGAGTTGCCATTCCAGCTGGGAAATTCCAGGGAGTAATTAGAATTGAAAGACCAACTGGTTGGTGGGTTACGAGAATTCTTTTATCGCCACTCGGTGACATTCGGAAATCACCGGCGATACGAACTGCTTCTTCAGAGAACCAGCGGAAAAATTCTGCAGCGTAGGCAACTTCTCCCTTTGCATCAGGTAGCGCTTTTCCATTCTCTTTAGAAATCAATTCGGCTAAGTAATCTGCTTCTTGCGTCATTAGTTCAAATGCTTTGCGCAGAATTTCACCTCGTACGCGCGGGGCGGTCTTGGCCCAGGCAGGTGCGGCGCGATCGGCGGCAGCTAGCGCGGCTTCAATTTCGGCATCTCCGGCGGTCGCAACTTTGGCGATTACTGAGCCGTCGCTTGGATCAATTACATCCAAAGTGCCGTTTCCATCGACCCATTGACCATCTATATATAACTGAGTGCGCATAAGATGAGCATACTGAAAAGGTAATTAGACGCGCTAGCCGCGGTAACTGAAGGAGTTCGTGTGCCAAAGTCTTGGACAGATGGTGCGCCACAGCCTGTTGCTCTTCAGGATCATGCGCATCTAAAGGATCCGCTTAGTTACAAGATTAAGCGCGCATTCCTAGGTGGTGCGTTAAACCGTCACTCACTAGGTCACCAACGACTTTCAAAACGATATGCCTTGGGCATTCTCTCTTCCGACTGCATTTCATCTTCGGCTTACGGTAGCGAACAGATTCTTATCGCCCTCTTGCCAGCATTTGGCTTGGCGGCATTTGCCATCTTGATGCCTATGACGGCGGTTGTTTTAGCAATTCTTGTCTTGATAACTCTTTCTTATCGCAACGTTATCGACGTTTACACCAAAACCGGTGGTGCTTATATTGTCGCCCGCGATAATTTTGGTCCGGTCGTTGCACAGATTGCCGCAGTTGCCCTGATGCTTGATTACATAGTTACGGTTGCGATCCAATCCGCAGCCGGTGTGGCGGCAATCATTTCTACTTTTCCATCATTAGCTTCTTGGAAGATGCCGATGATCTTCGCTGTCATTGTTCTCTTGACATATGGAAATCTGCGCGGAGTTAAAGAGGCTGGGAAAGCTTTCGCCTTCCCAACTTACTTCTTCGTTGGTTGCATGATGATTGTTTTTGGGATGGGCCTATGGCGTTTATCGCAAGGAACCCTGCCAACCCTTGCAACTGATCTTCCAGGGGCGGTTCAGGTCGGGCAAGAACAAGGTTTATTAACTGGTGCTGCAATATTTATTCTGCTTCGTGCATTTGCAAATGGTGGTTCATCTCTCACTGGGCTTGAAGCCATTTCCGATGGCGTTGCTCTATTTAAGACTCCAGAGCATGTAAATGCTAAGCGCACTTTAGTTGTCATGAGTTGCATTCTTGGCACGCTTGTTCTTGGTGTTTCTTACTTCGCACATCACATACATGCCATGCCATACGAATCAGGAACCCCCACAGTTATTTCGCAGATTGCAAAAGCAGCAGTTGGTGAAGGCGCTTTTGGAACCTTTATGTTTATTATGGTTCAGTTGGCAACAATGCTTATTCTCTTTGCCGGCGCGAACACTACTTACAGCGCCTTTCCTCTGCTCTGTAACTTTGTTGCAAACGATGGTTACTTACCTCGCCAATTGACCAAGCGTGGGCACCGTCTAGCATTTTCAAACGGAATTTTTCTGCTTGCAGGTGGTGGTTTACTTCTTGTAATAATTACAGCCGGATCGGTTGAGCATCTCGTGGCTTTCTACGCCCTCGGCGTCTTTACTGGATTTACTCTTGCTGGTTTTGGTATGACAAAATATTCATTACGTACAAAGCCAAAAGGTTGGCGAGTAAAAGTGGTAATCAATGCTGCTGCGGGATCTGTTTCTCTTGCAATTGTCATAATTTTCTCGATTGTAAAATTCACCGAAGGTGCATGGTTAGTTCTCGTAGCTGCGCCTATTCTGGTTATGACTTTCTTGCGCTTGCGCCGTCAATACACCCGTGAACAAGAAGCACTATTGGTTAGACAAGAACAAGAGAGAGCTACAACTATTGTTCGTCACAACGTAACCGTGTTGGTTGATAACGTAGATATTGCAACAGTCGGTGCGATTAGATACGCGCGAAGCCTTAAGCCTCGTAATTTGAGCGCGGTTCACTTCGTTATAGATGATCGTCGCGCTGAAGAGATCAAGAACGCTTGGGCGGCATCTGATGCCTTAGATGATGTAACTCTTGAACTTATCGACTGTGCGGATCGTCGTCTTGCAAATTCCGCAGTTGATTACGCAATTCGGATGACCGAGAAGAGCGATATTGAATTAACTTTGCTACTTCCGCGTCGTGCATACTCTGGTTTCTTGGGTCGACTACTGCATGATCAAACCGCTGAAGAAATTGCTGCGCCAATTTCGCAGCTCCAACGAGTTGTCGCAACGATCGTTCCATTTGACGTTGATCGCATTACATCTGGCTCACAGTTAACTGTGGCACCGCAGAGCGAAGTAAAAACTGTCGCGACTCCTGTTGCACAATTTAAACAAGTCGAACATGTCGCACAAAACATTGAGCCAATGAGCCACTATGCAGAAGATATGACGCCGATTGGCCAGATTAAGTGGCGAAACCGCGCTCATGTGCAGGGTCGCGTAACTTCAATCAAGAGCGCCGCAAAGGGTTCTGCCCCACTGCTTCAAGTTGAAGTCTGGGATCAGAGCGGCGGAGTAACTCTGCAATTCTTGGGTCGCCGCGAAATTGCCGGTCTAGAAGTTGGTTCTCAGATTCGCGCCGAAGGCATGGTCGGAGAAGAAGAAGGTGCGCTAACCATCTTGAATCCTTCTTACCAATTGCTGGTTTAAATCAGCGCTGGCCTTCAAAAAAATCGCTTAATAGTTTTGCGCATTCAACTTCACGAATTCCAGCAGTTACAGTCACTTTATAAAGCGCGCGAGGGTCTCTAATTACATCCCAAACCGAGCCTACTGCGCCCGCTTTTTGATCCCAGGCTCCGAAAATTAAATTTGAGATACGCGCTTGAGCAATTGCACCTGCACACATCGCACAAGGTTCTAAGGTGACGATCAGAGTAGCTCCATCGAGTCGAGAATTTTGCAGGCGACTAGCCGCGTTTCTAATGGCAACTATTTCGGCGTGTGCGGTTGGATCGCTATTTGCTTCGCGCTCATTTGAACCTCGGCCGATGATTACACCATCTGCATTAATAATAATTGCACCGACTGGAACATCGCCGGTCGAAGTTGCTTTCCTTGCAATCGCTATCGCCTCATCCATCAACGATTCTGATGTTTGGTTAGAAATTCTTATAACTCCAATAACTCTGCAAATTGTTCTGCAAATCCTAAGCGGCTAGCAATCGCTTCTAATTGTTCGTCCGGAAATAACTCTGCATCATCACAAAGCGCGGAAAGTTCCATTTGATTTACGCCGAGATCTGCCAAAATATCTAAGTGGCCAACTGGAAGTGGTTCTTCATCTTCCTCCGGAGAATCCAAATCACAGAGTTCCAGAAAATCTGCAGCGACTGAATAATCCATGGCGCAAGTAACATCGCTTAAGAACATACTTATGTGAGATCCTAAAACTCGAATCAACATAAAGAATTCTTCATCAATTGCCAATAGGGCAATTGCTCCACCGTTGGTTTGTTGCGACTTTAGGCGATCAATAATGTGAGGTAAGTCATGTGCATCAGGTAAGAGCGCTAAGTTCCAGCGCCCATCTTCGTGCCACGCAGCAACTGCGATATCTACCTCGTTCACGATTGCATCCGTCACATCCGCCATATTCTCACTCATTGGGCGAGTTGGAAACCCCTGTAAGGTAGGAGCCATGAAAGTTCACGTCGCCGACCACCCGCTGATTACCCATAAGTTGACCGTTTTGCGCGATGAAAAAACCGATTCTCCAACATTCCGCCACCTAGTTGAGGAACTTGTCACCTTGCTCGCCTATGAAGCGACCCGCGATGTACGCACTGAAAAAGTTTCGGTAAAGACTCCGGTGACGACCACAACTGGCTTAAAACTTTCCGATCCTCGCCCCGTGGTTGTTCCAATTTTACGCGCTGGGCTGGGAATGTTGGAAGGAATGACGCGACTGATCCCAACAGCTGAAGTTGGCTTTCTCGGAATGGTTCGCGATGAAAAAACTCTCAAGGCGAGTACCTACGCTAATCGTTTGCCCGAGAATTTATCAGGGCGCCAATGCTTTGTTTTAGACCCAATGTTGGCAACCGGTGGAACTTTGGTTGCCGCAATTAACTTCCTCATCGAACGCGGCGCAGATGACATCACTGCAATTTGCATTCTCGCTGCTCCGGAAGGAATCAAGGTACTTGAAGATGCCTTCGCTAATTCGGGTGTGCCAATCACACTTGTCTCGGGCGCTCTTGACGAAAAGCTGAACGAACGTGGATATATTGTTCCTGGTTTGGGCGATGCTGGTGATCGTCTTTACGGTGTTGTCTAAATGGCATCAACTTCTCCTGGATACGGAATTACCATTCGTGTTGAGGGTGCTCCCGAACTTCAACCCGTTGCACTAATAACCGCTGCAATTACTGGCGCAGGAGCAACAATTACCGCACTCGATGTTGTTGAGTCGCTCTTAGAAAAAGTTGTCATCGACGTTACTTGCGACACGATAGATGTCGATCATGCTGAAGAAATAACTAAATCTTTGACTGCGCACGCCGGTATAACGGTTCGCAAAGTTAGTGACCGTACTTTCTTATTACACCTTGGCGGAAAGTTAGAAGTTCAATCAAAAGTCCCACTAAAGACACGCGATGACCTCTCTCGCGCTTACACGCCAGGTGTAGCTCGAATATGTCAGGCAATTGTTGAAGATCCCTCCAACGTGCGAAGCCTGACTATGAAGCGCAATACCGTTGCCGTCGTTACAGATGGTTCTGCAGTACTTGGCTTAGGAAATATCGGACCAGCGGCCGCGCTTCCTGTTATGGAAGGTAAAGCGGCGCTATTCAAGAGATTTGCGGATGTAGATGCTTGGCCTGTCTGTTTAGATACTCAAGATGTTGATGAAATTGTTCGCACTGTTCAATTAATCGCGCCAGTTTATGGTGGTATTAACTTGGAAGATATCTCAGCTCCACGATGCTTTGAAATTGAAGAACGTTTACGTGACTTGTTGGATATTCCAGTCTTCCATGATGATCAACACGGCACCGCAATCGTTGTATTAGCCGCTCTAACTAACTCGCTTAAATTGGTAAAAAAGAAATTGAGTGAGATTACGATTGTAATGAGCGGCGCGGGCGCCGCTGGCACAGCTATTGCGCGCTTGCTAACTAAGAGCGGTGCACAAAGAATTGTGGCTTTCGATATTAATGGTTCTGTTACGCCAGGCTTTACCGGAAGTATTTCAGAGGCCATGAAGGGCGCAGATGTCTTTATTGGAGTAAGCGCACCCAATGTCTTAACTGAGCGCGATGTTGCATCTATGGCAAAGGGTTCGATTGTCTTCGCTCTAGCCAACCCAGACCCAGAAATTGATCCGGTGATTGCTCGTAAATATGCAACAGTTGTAGCAACTGGTCGCAGCGATCAACCGAATCAAATCAATAACGTTTTAGCTTTCCCAGGCATTTTCCGAGGGCTATTAGATGCAAATGCCCATAAAATTACCGATGAACTCTTAATTGCTGCGGCCGAAGCAATCGCATCTTGCGTTACTGAGTCACAGCTAAATGCCTCATTTATCGTCCCGAGCGTCTTTGATCCTCAAGTTGTACAAAACGTCGCAGCGGCAGTAAAAAAGAGCGTCTAAGTGGAGTTTGCTGCATCTTTTGATTCTCAATTAGCTTCGCTTGCCCCATTTGTTTTTTATCTCGTAGTCGCCGCCATAGTTTTTATAGAAACTGGGCTGCTATTTGGCTTCTTCCTGCCCGGCGATTCCATCCTATTTAGCGCCGGTCTTGTGGCGGCAGCCCACGGAAATATAAATATTGTAATTTTAGTCTCTGCCATATTCCTGGCCGCATTTTTTGGGGATCAAGTTGGGTTTGTAATTGGCAGAGTTGTCGGCCGTCCTTATCTGGATAAGAAGGAATCGCCTCGTATGCAACGAATGATAGTAAGTGCTGAAAATTTTTATGACAAAACTGGTTGGTGGGCAGTGGTAGCAGCTCGTTTCTTTCCTTGGATTCGCACATTCGTGCCACCAATTGCGGGCGCTGCCAAGATGAATTACTACAAGTTTTTATCAGCTAATGTTTTAGGTGCTCTGCTTTGGGGAGCCGGAATCACACTGGCCGGTTTTTATGCGGCAACTTTGCCTTGGGTAAAGAGTTCGTCTTATGCAATTGCTGCTTTCTTTATTACCGCCTCTTTAATTTCAGCTTTGGTAAATTACCGACGCCGCCCACGATAACGCCGAGATAAGTCATAACAATTCCAGTAACTAGGTAAGCGCTGATTTGCACGCCTTGTGTCGGTGAATATAGATCAATTAGAAGCGAGCCGACTAATTGCCCACCCACGCTAATTAAGGTAAAGGTAAGCACTCCAAGATGTTGCACAATCGTTGATGTAAAGGCGATATAAATAACACCGATCGTGCCACCCATATACATCCACCAAGGCCCAGAAGGTAGCGCCACAATCTCTACTCGATTGATCAACAGCGCGATTGCTAAGAATAAAAGTAAGAATGTGGTGCCCATAATAAAATTGAGAAATGAGGTGGAAAAGCTTTGATTTGTGCTCTCATTGATTTGACCATTTAGCGCGCGCTGGAAGCCGACTATTGCGCCTGCACCGCATCCAAAGATAACTGCCCAAAGAGATAGATTCTGGGCATCAATACGATCAAGTACAGATACCAATACCGCTAAAACCGTCACCCCTGCTGCGGTAACTCGCTTTCCAGTTATATTTTTCTTTCCCCCGCCAGTTAATCCAATTCGATCAACAATAAGTGAGGCTGCAGTCTGCCCAGCGATTGAGGCAACTGAATAGATTGCGACACCAATGATCGGAACTATCTGAGTTTGTACTGCGACAAAAGAGCCACCTAGCATTCCGGCAAAGAGCGTCAAAACTGGTATCTCTTTCTTTGAAACTGCGGTGCGTAAATTACTCATTCCTCTTCTAATTGAAGGGCTAAAGATAGATATAACTGAGATTATTAATAAACCAGATCCAAATGAAACAAGCGCAGCCTCTATTGGGTTTCCCATAAGGTGTGAAAGTTCGCCATTTGCGCGTGCCTGCATCGCAATCATTACGCCCGAAAGAGCGGCTAGGAAATTTAATTTTTTATTAGTTTTATGCATTAATTATGTGTGCCCTGGAATTCACGCTTATCAGCGATCCAATCCATCAGCGCGAAGAGCACACCAGAGGCAACAAATGTTAAATGAATTACGATGCGCCATTTAGTGCCACCCCCAACGTGGTCTTTTCCAGATAACTCAATAAAGTCTTTCAGTAGTTCGATTACGGATATCGCCACAAGTGATCCGATCAGCTTTATCTTTAACCCGCTGAAATCGATAGTACCCATCCAGTGTGGACGATCTTTTGATTCGGTAGCAACATCAATTCGTGATACAAAGTTTTCATATCCCGCAAAAATAACCATTAAAATTAAATTAGCAAGCAAAGTCAGGTCTAAAAGCGCCAAGAGCGCAAGCGTAAATTCGCTCGCGCTGAATTCGGCGGTCTTCTCTGCCAGATGGATGAACTCAACTATAAATCGATACGCTAACAGGATTAGTGCGCCGACTAGCCCTAAATATAGCGGGGCCAATAAAAAGCGGCTGCGGAAGAGAATTACTTCAACACCATGCGTAATTTTGCTCATAGTCATATTTTAACTCAACCTCCTAGTTGATCTGTGATTTCTAGCCACTCTTCTTCTCGAGTGTTTAATTCTGCGCGCTGATTTTCAACTTCTTCGCTGATTCTTAACAACTCAGCCGGATCAAATGCTGCAGTTTCTAGCGCTGCTTCTAGTTCAGTGATCTTCTCTTTCAATTTCTGAATTTGTCTCTCAACGCGCACCAAATCCTTCTTGAGTTGGCGCTGCTCTGCCGCCGAGGACGCTCCCTTAGCTTTTGCTTCAGAATTAGGTTGCTGAAGGGAATCCGCTCGTTGCTCCAAATACTGGTCAACTCCACGTGGAAGATCGCGAAGTGCTCCATCCCCAAGTAACCCAACAAATCGATCACAGACCCGCTCTAGAAAATATCTATCGTGTGAAATAACAATTAGCGTCCCACCGTAGCTATCGAGTAAATCTTCCAGCTCAGTTAAAGTTTCAATATCAAAATCATTGGTTGGCTCATCTAACAACAATACATTTGGCGAATCCATCAACAATCTAGTTAGTTGCAACCTCCGTTTTTCGCCTCCAGATAAATCACCTACTGGCGTCCATTGCGAATCTTTATCGAAACCTAGGCGTTCGCAGAGTTGTGAAGCGGAAAGTGACTTACCTTTCCCGAGTTCTATATGTGCAGCAACCTTTTCGACCGCCTCGAGTACCCGCCATTGCGGATTTAATTCATCTAGATGTTGAGTTAGAAATGCCGCTTTAACTGTGATCCCGGTCGTTAACTTTCCTGCGAATGGCTGCGCCTCACCAGCCAAGGTGCGCATTAACGTAGTCTTGCCGGATCCATTTATTCCAACGATCCCGATTCGGTCACCGGGTCCGACGTTCCAGTAAAGGTCATCAATCAACTCTTTATCGCCGGCACGTAGCTTTAAATGATGCGCTTCGTACACAGTATTTCCCAAACGGTTGCGGGCAAATTTTAATAACTCACCTTGATCGCGCGGTGCGGGCTCTTCTGCAATCAGGATATTTGCCGCATCAACGCGGAATTTAGGTTTTGTTGTTCTAGCAGGTGCCCCGCGGCGTAACCAGGCAAGTTCTTTACGAATTAAATTATTTCTTCTGGCATCCATCGCACTTGCTTGGCGCGCGCGTTCTGCTTTCGCTAAAACAAATGCGGAGTATCCACCGTCATACTCTTCAACTTTGCCACCGACTACTTCCCAAGTGCGATCGGTAACAGCATCGAGAAACCATCTATCGTGGGTAATAACTAAAACAGCAAGAGATTTGCGGCTATTTAAATGGCTGGCAAGCCAAGCCACACCTTCCACATCTAGGTGGTTAGTTGGTTCATCCAACAAAATCAAATCAAGTTCATCTATTAATAATTTAGCCAGACCAACTCTACGTTTTTCTCCTCCAGATAAAGTTGCAAATTTTCTTTCAAATAGATGGTCATCGAATCCACCGAATAGGCCGGTAAAGACTTCGCGAATTCCAGCATCGCTGGCCCATTCGTGTTTTGCTCTATCTCCAATTACGACATCACCTACAGTTGAATTTGTATCTGCCTTATCAACTTGCGAAAGTAGACCAATTTTTACTGAATTTGCTTTGGTGACTCTTCCTTCATCTGGACTTTCAATTGCCGCAATTACTTTCATTAAAGTGCTTTTACCTGAACCGTTGCGCCCCACAATTCCGATGCGATCACCTTCAGATACACCAAGTGAAACTCTTTCAAGCAGCGCTCTAATATCAAAGGCCTTGCTGACCTCTTCGATATTTACAAGATTGCGCGCCACGGTGGGAGAGCGTACCTTTCAACTATGAAAGCCACTGACCGCCAATTTGCACTAGATCTTGATTCTCGCGATCCATTGGCCCGCTTCCGTTCCCAATTTGTAATCAACGATCCGAATATCTGCTATCTGGACGGCAATTCTTTGGGCCGACTCCCACTTTCGACGATCGAAACTGTAAGCGCCTTTATGAAAGATGAGTGGGGTCCTGAGGTTGTGACCGGATGGTCCCATTGGGTGGATGAGGCGCAACCAATTGGAGATTTAATTGGACGTGCCACTCTTGGTGCAGCAGCGGGCCAAGTTCTTGCGTGCGATACAACTTCAGTAAATTTCTACCAGTTAGCGCTAGCCGCAATTCAAGCACGCCCTGGCCGAAAGACGATTATCACTGACGCTGCAAACTTTCCGACAGATCGTTATATTTTGGATGGAATTGTAAAACAATTTGGTCTGAAGCTAGTAATAATCGATAATGAATCTGCGGGTTCAGCAGAATACGAGCGGATTACCCCGGAAATTCTTCAGCCTTACTTAAATGACGATGTCGCGTTAGTTACCCTCGAAGTTATTCAATACCGTTCGGGTGCGCGCAACGATATTAAATCTCTGACTGATTTGGTGCGCCAACACGGTGCATTTATGTTGTGGGATGCCAGCCACGCAGTCGGCGCAATCGAAATGGATTTTGATAAAAATGGCGTTGATCTCGCAGTCGGTTGCACATATAAGTATGGTAATTCTGGTCCAGGAGCGCCTGCTTGGCTTTATGTAAATAAGAAGGTGCAAGCCGAACTACAGGTGCCGATTCAAGGTTGGTTCTCACAAGGTGATCAATTTGCAATGGGAGCTGATTTTGAAAGAGCGTCTGGAATTCGCGGTTTTCAGATCGCTAGCCCTTCATTAATTGGATTACGTTGTATTAAGAGCGCATTTACCATGATTGAAGAAGCGGGCATTGGTGCAATCTCAGAAAAGGCTGCAATCGGGACTGAGATGATGATTCATCTCTACGATGCATGGCTGGCAGAACTTGGATTTACTTTATTGACATCACGAAACCCCCAAAAACGCGGTGGACACATCTCACTTGGCCATCCTGAGGCGGCACGTATTTGTGTAGCGCTACGAGAATTTGCCGATGTCATTCCAGACTTTCGCACACCAAGTTCAATTAGGCTCGCGATTTCGCCGCTGCCAACTTCTTATGTTGAAGTTTGGGATGGTTTCGCACGCATCCGCGATCTTGTTGCTTCCAGGCAATACGAGAAGATTGAAAAAACTGATTCGAGGGTCACATGAGCGATGCCGATTTCGATTCCGCACTCACTTACACCTCTTATTTAGCGATTGATAAATTACTTGAATTGCAAAAACCGCTATCGGAGGGTCCAGAACATGATGAAATGCTATTTATTATCATCCACCAGAGTTACGAACTCTGGTTTAAACAATTAATTCACGAATTTAACGCAGCAGGAAAAGCCCTTGAATCTGGCGACACCCACCGATCGTTGGCGATTCTTGGACGGATTCGTACAATTCTCAAAGTCTGTGTAACCCAAGTTGATATTTTAGAGACGATGACACCGCTGCAATTTAACGCTTTCCGCGGATATCTCTCCTCCTCCAGTGGGTTCCAGTCTGCACAATTTAGAAAGGTGGAAGCGCTGCTGGGGCGTCGAGATTCAAAGATGGCTTCACACCTGCCTTTAGATGTGCAGGCAGAAATTAAGGAGATTACATCTCGCAATTCCATTTGGGATTCGACGCTGGCCTACCTAGCAAAACGAGGTCATAAAATTCCTAGTGAGATATTGGATCGCAATAAATCGACCCATTACCAATCTGATCCACGCGTCATCGAATCTCTCTTGGAAGTTCATCGCAGCGATCCTGAGTCAGCGATGGTCTGCGAACGTTTGATGGATATCGATGAGGGGCTGCAAGAGTGGCGCTACCGACATGTAAAGATGGTTGAGCGCACTATTGGGCAGAAGGCTGGCACAGGTGGCTCTGATGGAGTTAAGTATTTAGCAAGTACTTTATTTAATCCAGTCTTTAAAGATCTTTGGGATATCCGCTCTCAGTTTTAAATATTTCCGGTTGCGTACAAATATAAAATTATAAGTATTGATAAAACCGCTACGCCAGCAATCAGGGCTAATTGAAGCCATTTCGGTATTCCAACTTTATCGGCAGCTTTCTGCGCATAGGTGCGTGTGCGGACCATAACTCGAGCCGCCCAAGCAAATTCGGTAGCCAAAATTCCAAGTCCGGCAATTACAATTAAAATTCCGGGACCAGGACCAACTAGCGCAATGGAACCTAATACAGTTACTGCGCCGCCGACGATTCCAATTACTACTCGCCAGAAAAAACGACCGGCTTTTGTCTTTTTAATCCAACTTCTAATTCTCATTTTTTCTTTTCCATAAGTTCCATAAGTTCCCTAATTATGGCAGGTTTATGAGACACGCCCGAACTTCTCGCATAAAAAGGGGTTAGGGTTGCAACTTTTTTTGACTTCGGAGATACTTAGATGCGCTCGAAAGAGTGACAACGATGGGGAGAGTACTTCTCAAACGAGTTTCTAAATCAGAAACCTTTGCCGTACAGCTTTAAAATGATTACACAATCGCATCACGCGGAAACTTTTAGATCGTCACCAGCAACATCCACGCCGATATCGCCTGAGAAAGTAGCCGCTTTACTGGCCTCAGAATGGCAACTATTTACTAAGAGCACCAAGGGTTCAGCCGCCGAGAGTGCGCGCGCCCTGAAGTCGCTCCCCCTCGGAGTTACCTCCAGCTTCCAGCATTGGGATCCATATCCAATCTCTATCGTCTCCGCTAAAGGCGCGTGGATGACAGATGTTGATGGGCGAGAACTGCTTGATCTATCGATGGGCTTTGGCGCAATGCTCGCCGGACATTTAAACCCAGTAGTCGTACAAGAAGCCAAGGCAGCCCTTGATACCGGAATGCTCTTTGTAACTCCATCTCCTAGTTCAACTGATGCCGCAGAGCGAATCTGTCGCCGCTTCGGAATTGATCAGGTACGTTTTACGAATTCAGGGACCGAATCAACGATGTACGCAGTGCGAGTAGCGCGATCTGCCAGTGGCAAGAGCGATATCGTAAAAATCGAAGGCGGCTATCACGGTAGCTACGATCCATTTGTTGTATCTGCAAAACCTAAAGTTGAATCCGCCGGAGATGCAGATTTCCCGACTCCTGTTGCAGATTCAAATCTAGTAGCCGGAAAAGTCTTTGTGGTTCCTTACAACAACGCTGACTCTCTAGCAGCAATTTTTGAAAAGCATTCATCAACAATCGCTTGTTTCATTGTTGAGCCCGTGTTGGAAAATATTGGAATTATTCTTCCAGATGCGGGATATCTAGAACGTGTTCGCGAACTCTGTGATCAATACGGAATCATTTTAATTTTTGATGAAGTAAAAACTGGTCTTACCGCTGGGCATCAAGGTGCAGCGCAAAGACTTGGTGTAAAACCAGATTTAATTACCCTTGCTAAATCAATTGGCGGCGGTTTAACTTTGGCGGCCTTTGGCGGCAAGCAGAAATACATGGATTATGTAACTAATGGAAAAATGGCCCACTTCGGTACATTTAACGGAAATCCACTAGCCATGGCTGGTGTTCGCGCTGTAGATAAAATTTGTACTGCAGAAACTTTGGCGGCCGCAGAAGCGCTAAACCGACAAGCGCTAGAGCGAATCTCTGAAATTATTGATGAGTATCAACTTCCGGCGCATACCGTTGGGTTCGGAGTTAAAGGCTGTATTACTTGGTCTACAGCGCCGGTTCGTAACTATCGTGATTACAAAGCAACTGATTTTGCAGTCGCTGAACTCTCTTGGCTCTGGTCGCTAAACCGCGGCATCATTACGCCTCCCGGCTTAGATGAACAGTGGTTAATTAGTTTGGCGCACGGACAGAGAGAGATCGACATATTGGTCGAAGATTTCCGTTCATTTGCAGCAGCGCTTCGCAGTTAATCAATAGCTACAACGAAATCGGCACGATGGCGTCCGCGCTCGATTAACTTTGCATTTACTTCATCAGTGCCTTTAGCCCAAGCTTTTGCTGCCTCCGGCTCTTTGCCATAAGCAATATGGCGCGAAATCAGCCTTGAAATTCGCTTATCTTCATCGACATCAACCATCCAGCTTTCATCTAATAAATCGTTACATACTTCCCATCCACCACCATCATGCAATAAATAATTGCCTTCAATAATTACTACTTTGGTAGCAGATGTGACGACTCCCTGGGCGGCGATCGATTCTTCTATCGCGCGGTCAAAGATTGGATAGTAAATATTCTGGGTCTGTTCGGAGCGGATACGTTTCACAAGTGATATGAATCCAGCGACATCAAAGGTGTCGGGCGCACCTTTACGATCTGCGCGCTTTAAATCTTTAAGAACTTTATTACTTAGGTGGTACCCATCCATCGGAACTACCGTTACGAATTCTTTGGGAAGTTTGGCCATTAAGAACTTAGAGAGGGTGGATTTGCCTGCACCTGGCTTGCCAATAATTCCAATTAAGACGCGTTCGGTAGACTTTTCAAGATGGTTCTGAATTCGGGCAAGTGCAGCCTCTTGGCTGGCTAACTCTTCAGGCATATTTCAAGTTTAGCGCTTGTGCGAAGGCGATTACTAGGGGATTATAAATTCATGATAAAAAATGGAATTATCAATGGCGACCTTGCATCCCTGCTGGCGAGATTTCGCCATGTGAATACGATCGCAATTGTCGATGGACCTTTCCCTACTTATCCCAACGTAGAAACGATTGATTTGGCTCTTGTGATGGGAACCCCGACAGTTTCCCAAGTACTCGATGCGATTTTGCCGCACCTAGATTTAACTGGGATGTACATAGCTGCAGAATTTGAAGCGAAAGTTGATGCCGCGATAGTTGCTGAATATAAGAAGCACCACGGTGGGTTAAAAACGACGGTGATTCCTCACGAGGATTTCAAAGTTAAAGTCGGGCAAACGCTAGGAATAATTCATACCGGCGATGCTGTTCCTTACAGCAGCGTTATTTTACGATCAGGCTGAAATCCATCTCTTCAATTTTTGGATAAGAAGATTGTGCGCCTTTGCGCGCCACGCTCTTCGTTGCACAATCAATTCCAAATTGCACAGCGCTCTCTTCGCTCGCACCTGTTGCAATTGCTGCTGCAAAGGCACCGATAAAGCAATCGCCAGCACCTGTCGTATCTTTTGCGCTGATTTTTTTAGCAGCGAATCTCTTTACCTTCCTATCTTTGGTAACCAGGGCAGCGCCTTCGCTTCCTAATGTCACGATGGTGCGGCCTTTTTCGCGAAGTGAGGCAATTATTGCATCTGTATCTGGCGCGCGATGAGCCTTATCAAGTTCGGCAAATTCAATTTCATTGGGGATCAACCAATCAGTTAAATCCAATAAATCATCAGTCAGTGGCTGATACGGCGCCGGATTTAAAATTGTTGTTATTCCCAGCTCTTGCGCGGTACGAAAAGCTGCCAGCGTTACTTCCTGCGGGATTTCGCATTGCGCAATTAATACGCTGACGTTCTTTAACTTTTTTACCTCATCAATTGCATCCTGCGGCGTTAATTTAAAATTAGCACCCGGGACAATAGAAATTCGATTCTGTCCTTGGCCATCAACCCAGATGTGAGCAACGCCAGTGTGTGTATCTAGGCGCAATACTGACGAGATATCCATATGGCAATCTTTAAAATTCTGCAAACTTTCATCGCCGAAACCATCTTTACCGATGCCGGTAATCATGGATACCTTCGCACCAGTGCGAGCAGCCATAACCGCTTGGTTGGCGCCTTTACCGCCAAAGCCAGTTGTGAAACTTTCACCAAATCTAGTTTCGCCAGCAGCCGGCAAGATGTCGGCATACACGGTTAAATCCATCATTGTGCTGCCGATAACAGCAATCTTGGTATCAGCAAAGTTCTTCATAATTAGATCGTAATCTCTGAATGAGTTTGGTGAGATTTCATCGCTGCCGCAAATGCTTTATGCGAATCAATAACTTCCTCAACTGAAGCACATGCAAAACGATCGCCTAACTTACCTTCGCGTTCTGCAAAGTATGCCGCCCACATTTGTAGAAGTGCATCCGGGAAACCAAATTCAAATATATGCCCGGTAATCACTGGCCAATTTGTAACGTGGCCAGGTTGAATTTCTGACCAGACTTGTTCACCATTTCTTAAAGCAAAGGTGTGATAAACCGCAGGGTTCTTAGTACTAAAACGAACACCACCGGTCATTCCCAGCGCACTGAAGAAGAAGGTGTTGCTCTCTCCTGGCGCAATTCGTTTCATCTCCCAGAACATTGGAAATTCACGTTTCTCACCTAGGCTCTTAGCGCGCATGGCAAGAACTGCGTTATCAAAGGTATCGCAAGGAACTTGTTCGCCATTAGCGCTTTCCCGATGAGTAACAATGTCATCTAATATCGCAAATACCTTTGTTGGTTTAAATCCCAGGCGCAAAGGAATATGAGCCGCATGCATTCCGAGATCACCTAATACACCGATATCGCCACAGAACTTACGTTGGCGCTTCCAGTTAATCTTCTTTTTGCGATCGATATCTGAAGAGTGCAAAAGCCCAGAGCGAACTTCCACAATTTCTCCCAGATTGCCAGATAAGACTTCGCGAACTGCGGCTTGTGCTCCTGGATAGAAAGGTAGTTCGCTAGATACTCGCACAAAATTTTTCTTACCTGCAAGAGCTGCCGCAATTTTTTCGGCAGCAGCTAAATCTATTCCAAAAGGCTTTTCACCTAAGAAATCTTTCCCCGAATTAATCGTGGCAATATAAATTTCTTCATGAAGGTGGTGTGGCACTGCTATATAAACAACGTCCACATTAGGACTAGCCAACAGCTCTTTGTAATCACCGTAAGATTCGGATACACCAGCGTTGGTAAAGAATTCTCTAACCGCATCTGAAGTATCGGCGATTGCAGTTATAACTGGTCGTATTGGATGTTCCAGGAGCGCATCCCAACGCCCAACCAGCGCCAGTAACTCACGGCCCATCAGGCCGCCGCCGATAATTCCGACTTTTACAATTTTTTGCTTCGACATTTCAAGAGTTGACATTTCAAGTGTTAACAATCTTTAGCGCATCGGTGGCAGAAGTTCCTTTATGCAACATAGCCATTAGCGCTTGTGTCATCTTCGCAGGTTTTGGGTGAGCGATGATGTTGCGACCATAAACAATTCCCGCCGCTCCTTGCTTTAATACTTCTGCGGTGCGATTTAACAACTCTTCATCAGATACCCGTCCGCCACCACGAACCAGAACTGGAATCGAGCCAGCGGTCTGAATAACGTGATGGTAATCCGCTGCGATATCAGTTGGATCTGCCTTAATTACATCTGCGCCGAGTTCAATTGCTTGGCGAACTAAAGGCACGACCTTTTCGAGTTCGCCATCTGATGTATATCCCCCAGTTGCGGCATCCTTCATCACAAGTGGTTCAACCATAAGCGGCATTCCATAATGCTCGCACTGCGCCTTAAGAACCATAATGTTGCGAATGCAGGCGTCACGAAGTTCGGGACGGCCAGGCAAATCGAGCAGGTTTACTACAACAATGGCGGCATCTAGACGCACTGCCTGCAAAACTGGTTCTTCTAGCAAAATACTAAAGAGATGATCCGGAATTACTTTTCCGTAAACATTTGCTACATCTGTGCGCATAACCAAAGCTGGCTTATTAGGGTTTGGGTTGTTCTGTAATAATTTAGCCTGGCCAATGGTTAACTGAATCGCATCCGGTGCTGCTGTGATCAAAGTATTTACCGCCGCCTGCATATCCTCAATTCCTGCAAGGAAAGTTCCTTCGCCAAAGAAGCCGTGGTCAACTGCAATATCGAAGCAGCGGCCATTATTAAATAA
>Ga0114979_10001165_pt1 | contig 17639 bp, 18 predicted proteins | sample S_140625_EF_Meta_FD_87315 | JGI IMG/M metagenome (GOLD analysis project Ga0114979, IMG submission 87315) | Freshwater microbial communities from Lake Simoncouche, Canada to study carbon cycling - S_140625_EF_MetaG | ecosystem: Environmental > Aquatic > Freshwater > Lake | place: Lake...
CATGTTTGTTCTCCTTCGAGAACAGGGGTCACCTTCGAGATTTCAGCTACTTAAGCTGCAATCCGCACACTTTTTTGACTTAAATTATCCTGACATCTGTGACGATCGAGCCCGGACAGCACAAATGCATCTCTGACAAAAGAGCAGAAAGCAGATAAATTAGCAAAAGCAGCTGAGCAACTATTAACGGCTCAAGGATTTGCATTTGCTGATGAAGTTGCTGACTTATCATTGCAAGCGGACTCAACTAATTTGCGTGCACAGTTTGTAAAGGTCATTTTGGGACCAATCATGGTACAAAAAGGAATTTACAAGCGTGTTAAACCACTGGCTGATCTTGATCAAAACGCTTCTGACCAATATGCAAAAGAAATTGCTATATTCGACAATCAAGTTCCGAATTCTACAGTCAAAGAATTTTTGTTTGATGGGCAAGAAGATATCAAGAATGAATCAGATATTCAAAACTACTTTGATGCTCTTTCTGACTCATTTAAAGCAATTCGAGAATTTTCGAAATCCAATAAGAATTCTGAATTAAAAGTGATGACTTCAGATGCATTTTACCAAAACATGCTAAGTCGACATGCTGACAGTTGTGATGTTCGACGCGTTGGATATTATGAATATGAAACAAACTGTCCTGATGTGCGCGAAATGCTTGAAGTGAGTTTGAATCGTGCAGACTTTGAAGCTCTTCAGCATATGGCAGCTGGTTTAGAACTTTATTTTTCGATGATCAATTCCTACAATCTGAGTGGTTCAATCGATAAAGCGATTTCATCTAAAGGACAAGAAGAAGACTCTCGAAAAATTCTTGAGGACCTTTTAAAAAATAAAGACTTTGCTACGATTCGTGTAGGTAATGGTTTTCAAAAATTGAAATCTATGGGTCTTGACTATATTGCTGCAGCTCGATGGGTCATGCAAATGCAAAATAAACTATGCCCTTTGGGAGAATCAAATCCAAAGAACCGTATCGGTATGTTGCTCAATAACGGAATTTGCACGAACAAAGCTAACGCTGTTGAAGACTCTGTTAATTTATCAAAAGTACTTGATGTTCTTAATGGTAAAATTTTAGAGAATGTCGAATTTGATCGTGAAGAATCTTGGGAGTACAATTCAATTACTAATACTTGGGTTGATACATCTAAGCCTGGTTACTTTACAAATGTTAAACCTATGGCGATTTTTGACTCACCTGTGACTGATTTAAGAAGCTTAGCTCCCACATCGTATGATAAATGTGGACAAGTGACTGCTATTAAAGACCCGACATTAGGGGGAGTTTTTGTAAAAGGCGATTATAATCTTATACTTTCTCTTGCGGAATGTGACATTAAGTAATGATAAAAAAATCTTTTTTAAAGAGGATTGCATTTGCAATCCTCTTTTTTATACCAAACTTTTGTTTTTCTTGGCTGCCTCCAGGTAAAATGACTGGTTTTAATTTTTCAAGATGTCAGTCATCAAATTGTTATTTGTTCAGAGGTTCAATTGGATACACTTCAAAAATGAATTCAATTTTTTCATCTGAAAACACAGTCTTACAAATCTCTTCAACTCATTCTGATGGTAATAAGCAATTCTTTTGCGACGAATTTACTTATAATTTACTGCAAGAAATCATGACTTGTACTGATCTTCCTCGCTCACAAATGATTGAGTTGAACCTTCATAAAAATAAACTTTCTACTTTCAACTTACTTTAGATGTTTTAATTTCGTCTAAACTCATGAAACTTAGCCAGCCATTGAAGAACTTTTTGAGGTGCATGGACCTTTTTCCATAGGCCAGCCGCATATTTATTAGACTCTGAGAATGTCGGGTAGATATGAATGGTGCCTAAAATTTTATTCAGCCCTAAATTATACTTCATCGCTGTCACATATTCTGAAATAATATCGCCTGCATGATGTCCCACGATTGTAACGCCTAAAATTTTATCTTTTCCTGGCACGGTGAGGACTTTCACAAAGCCGTGGGCTTCGCCTTCAGCGATGGCACGGTCTAAGTCGTCGATTCCGTATTTGACGACTTCATAAGAGATATCTCTTTCTTTGGCTTCAAGTTCATTAATTCCAACCCGGGCCACTTCTGGATCCGTAAATGTGCACCAAGGAATGACTTTGTAGTCCACAGCAAATTTTTTAAAGGGACTCAACAGAGCGTTGACGGCCACATACCAAGCTTGATGGGCTGCTACGTGAGTGAACTGAAAGGGACCTGTAACATCTCCGCAGACGTAGATGTTAGGGTAGTTTGTCGTTCTTAAAAATTCATCAGCGACGACAGTTCCGTTATTGGAAATTTCAATCCCTAATTCTTGTAAACCAAATCCGGTGACATTGGCTTTGCGCCCAAGTGCAACTATGATTTCATCAAAAGGAATTTTGATTTGTTGTCCTTGATTCTCACAAACAAGAATTTTTTCTGAAGGTTCGATTTTGAGAGCTTTATGCCGAGTCAAAACTTGCATGCCATCTTGCTTAAATCTTTCTTCGACATGTTCAGACACGTCCACATCTTCACGAGACATAATTCGAGAAGCCATTTCGATGAGTGTCACTTTCGATCCAAACCGGGCAAAACTTTGCGCAAGCTCGCAGCCAACGGGACCCCCGCCTAAAACGACAAGTCGGCTTGGCAAAGAATTTAAGTTCCAAACATTATCACTTGTTAAAGGGCCCACTTCTTTTAAGCCTGGAATTGGTGGAAGCATTGGTCCAGCACCCGTGGCCACTATTATATTTTTGGTTGTTAAGATTCGACCATTCACTTCGACTTCATAGGGTGATTTGATATTTGCAGTTCCTGTGATGCATTCAACACCCAGGCTTGTGTATTTTTCAATCGAATCATGGGGCTCGATGTCTTTGATCACTTGTTGGATTCGTTGCATGACTTTCGGAAAATCCACATCAATCACAGAAGTTTTAATTCCAAATTCTGAGGCTCGTTTAAAGTAGTTCATGATTTTTGAGGATCTGATCAAAGCTTTGCTGGGCACACAGCCTGTGTTCAAGCAATCACCACCCATTTTATGTTTTTCTATCAGCACAACTTTCGCTTTGATTGCAGCTGCAATGTAGGCAGAAACAAGTCCTGCGGATCCACCACCTATGACGACCATGTTGTAATCAAACTTTTTGGTTTTTTTAAATTTTTTTAAATACTTTCTAGATTTAAAAAGACCAATGATCCATTTGGAAATGAGCGGCAAAATGCCGATCAAAATGAAAGAAAGCAAAATGGTAGGTGATAAAATCCCCTTTAAAGATTCAATTTGAGCCAGCTGAGTTCCCGCATTGACGTAAACCAAAGTCCCAGGAAGCATACCGATTTGACTGACAAAGAAAAAAGTGATCACTGGAATTGAAGTTAAACCCATGACTAAATTAATCAAGAAAAAGGGAAATAGTGGAACCAGTCTGAGAGTAAAAAGATAAAAGGCTCCTTCTTTTTGAATCCCCTGATTGATACTTTCAAGTTTTTCTTTAAATCGATTCAAGATGATATCCCGAAATAAAAATCGAGAGGCAATGAAAGCAAAAGTAGCTCCGATGGTGCTTGCGAACGAAACTATGAGCAAACCCGTCCAAACACCAAAAATGGCACCAGCTGCCAAGGTTAAAATTGTAGCGCCAGGAAGAGAAAGAGCTGTCGAGATCACATAAACAAATGTGAAAAGGCCAATCACTTGGACTGGATTCTGATCGTAAAAAAGTTGCAGTTCTGCTTGGCGATTTTTTAAACTTTCTAAAGACAAAAAATGCTCTAAATCAAACCCTTGATAAAGGATGACGACTGAAATAACAGCCAAAATGAGTAAAATGCGTGAGGTTATCTTTTTATTCATATTTTTGTCCTAGGTAATGAATCCTTGCTGTCGTGCGAGCATTCATTGACTCAAATATTACAATCATGCATTTATTTTTAACAATGATTAAACCATCAAAACAAAAGCTAGTTCTGATTGGGGCTGGACACGTCAATCTCCAGGTTCTTCATGGCCTTGCTCAGGTTGACAGATCGCTTTTTGATTTGATCCTTATAAGCGATGTTTTACTTGCTCCTTATTCGGGGATGATTCCCTCTTTTTTGGTAGGTGATTTTAAGCACCCTGAAATTCACTTCGATTTAAAAAAAATCTGTGATCGACTTGGCTACCAATTCATTCATGATCGAGTCGAAGCTATTAATTCTCATCAGCAATTCATTTGGCTTCAATCAGGTTCCATAGTTTCTTATGACCTGGCCTCAATAAATGTAGGAATTCAGCCTCAACCTGTTAACTTTCGAGATCAAAAATCAATTCTATTTGTGAAGCCGATCTCTGGATTCATCGAGCGATGGAAGTTATTAGATCACTTAGAAAAAAACTCATTGATCAGTATAGTGGGCGGAGGAGCTGGTGCTTTTGAAATCGCAGTCGCATGTCAGAAACGTTTCAATGGAAAATCAATTCAAGTTCAATTGATTACAGGGGATCAAGGGCTACTCTCTCAAATGAATATAAAAACACAAAAATATGCAAGAGCCGCTTTAGATAAATTAAATATTCAATTGTTTGAAGGCTCTCGAGTCCAAGAGCAGTTAGAAAATTTTCTAAAATTAGAAAATGGAAAATTGATACCTACAACGGTTAGCCTAATCGCAACTTCTGCTCAAGCACCTAAATGGTTTAAGACCAGTGGTTTACCTGTGACCACTTCGGGATTTATCCGTGTTCAAAAAGACCTTTTGGTCGAGGGGCAAAAAAATCTTTTTGCAGCCGGTGACTGCTGTGAATTTGTACTTCAACCCTTACCCAAGGCCGGAGTTTTTGCAGTCAGACAAGGACCCATACTTCTTGAAAACATAAAGTCATTAATTCTTAGAAAACCCAATCTTAAGTCCTACAAGCCGCAAAAGGATTTTCTGACAATTTTAGTTTCTGGTCATAGAACTGCGATTGCAAGCAAAGGCTCTTGGTCCTTTGAAGGTCGTTTGGCCTGGATTCTCAAAAAATGGATCGATCAAAGGTTTATGAAGTGTTTCAGATAAACGTTTTTATGGTGAAGTCGTGAGCTGACATTTGTATCTTAAGTTCAAAGTCCGACCCGCTGGAATATTCGGTGTGAAAGCAATACTGGCTCCTCGAACAGTTGAGGTCAGCCCTGACACAGCCGGAGTCACTGTCACATTCACGGCTCCAACAGGCATACATTCCAAGGCCTGAGCGGAAATAGAATCTTCAATGGAATCAGCGAATAAATTAAGGCTTGTTGAGTAATTTGTGTCACAAATACTTCCCACACCACCGCCGGTCATTTCAGACAGCTCTTTGTACTTAACGCCGTAATGGCTTTTGGCTCCGCCAGTATCTTGAGCTGCCATACAAGCAGCATCACCGGGTTTGACAATTATAGAATTAAAAGTGAATCGCTTTTGCGCCCCAAACACTTCCTTCACATAACTCAGTAAAGTAGCTGGTTGATCTTCTGACTCGAGGGGCTTTAATTCATCAGCATAGTATTTCGCATCGGCATCACCGCCGACACTTCTGACATCTTCGTCAGAAACTATAATCATGGCAAGTGCGGCTTCCGCTCTGTGACATTTTGAAAAATTAGGAAATCTGACATCACCATTGTAAATATGCCAGTAACCTGCCTTCGTTCCGCGTTCATCATCAGTCCCAGCCCAACCTGCACCGATGTTATTAATCGTGGCTGTAAAAATATTTGATAAATTAGCATTCGATTTTAAGACCCAAGTCGGTGTTGCTGAATTGGCGGGAGTGTATTGACTCCAAACCATTGATAGCCCCCAGCTTGGGTTTCCGTTCGTCATTAAAGCCCTTGTCACTGTCGCACACATTTGCCAGTCGATGTTTGAGGTTTGCAATGTGTTCACAAAATCAGAAAGGCGAGCAGCTAACTTTTGATTATCAGCAAGCATAGAATTAGAATCATCAACAATTAGCAAAACATCTAATTTGCTATTCGGAGTTTGGACCACCATTGTGGAACTCACATCCCGAGTTCCTAGTGGGCTCGGTGTCGGTGCAGGATTTGTCTGAGAAGGAGCTTCAGTTTTTGAAGTCGCAAATTTGACAGGCTCACAGCCAACCTGGAAGAAAAGCAAAATGAATCCGCAGAATAGAAATAAATTTTTTTGCATGAACCACTCCTATAGATCAGTGGATAGGCTAACATAGGTCTGCTGAATTCCCAAAGTCTTGGCCTAGGATTGACTTGGCCAAGGGCTAGTCTTCGTAAGGATTATGAATTCCAGGTCCACCTAGCCTTGTGGTCTGCCGGGTTTATTTTTAAGATATAAATATCAAGAGGTTGTTAAATGAGTGTCTGGATTATAATTCAGTTAGCCGTAAACTTTACTTTGTTTGCAGGAATTGTCTTTTTGTTGATTCAACGAAAACAGGGCCAAAAAGAAGACCATCGATTTAGTAAAGGTCTTCAGCTTCTTCAAAATAAAATTGCGATCTTGGAAGATTTATCTGATCAAACTGATAGCCAAGTGAAGACTTTGACTCAACTTTTGGAAAGTAAATACAAAGAAATGCAAATTTTGTTGATAGAAACTGATCAGCAAATTCAAAGAATGGAAGAAGTGGCTGAAAATACGTGGAAGCAAATCCAAAATGCAGGAGCTGTGTCCCCTAACCCAGATACTCAAAATTTGAATAAATATGTCAAAGCGGCTCAGATGGCACACTCGGGATCAACTCTTGATGACATCATGAAAAATGTGGATTTAAACCGGGGCGAAGTGGAGTTGATTTCTGCTATGAATAAAGACCGACTTGTCTTTAATCAAAATACTTTACCAGCTTGGATCGATCCTGAAAGTGCGCAAGCTCCTCAAAAGGGGTCAGTGAATTCAGACTTTATTCATGCTCTGAAAAAGCAGCAAGATGTCAGACCTCAACCGAACGAAGTGATGACGAAATCAATTATTCCCGAAACGGCAACAATTCAGCAGAATGGGAAAACCCTTTTTGTAAGACCCATGTCTTTTAAAAAGATAGAAAATTAATTAGCGATTACTTTCGCGACTGAACATTGTGAAGAAAAACTTCACAATATATTCGATGTTGACTGGTATATTTTTGTGAACCCAATGAACTTCACCAAAAACTCCATAGCGAGCTTCAATCACACATTCTTCGCCGATCATACGTTCGCGGAAGGCATCGGGGCCTTCAATCGTGGTGGGTATATAAGAAGTCGGAACAAAATTCATTTTTATTGTAATAAGTCCGGGACCCTTCATGCTGATGACCAATTTGTAGCCATGACGAAATAGCATAAAGTCAGAATGAGTTTTTGCGATCCCGTAGAGTTTAATAAGTCCGGGAACATCGCCTTTGATTTCATTAAAAGCTGTCATGACATCCTGGAATTCATTCTTAAGAAGCATCAAGAAGCGAACGGACTCAACAAGCAAGATTTCCTCGGCTGACATTTGATCAGCAGATTCAATCATACCGTCTTGTTCGATTAAAGTTTCATTTTTTACAAGATCTTGGATCCAGGTCAGCTTTTCCATATCATCAGTCTTGGAAAGCACCGGGTCTATGTCAAGTCAAAAACCTAGACTGGATCGAATTTGAAAAAGGAAATTTAATTCCTTGCGGTATTCCTTCTGTAGGGGTTGATGAAAACCCAAAACTAACTGAACAGGTAAAATATAACCCACCGTGGTGTCTGCCCTTATTTCTACTCCAGCGCTGGAAAAGATCTGACTTCGATCCACTGATTCATTTGCATTTAAGTCCGTTCGGAATGCAAATCCATCAAGTGCAAGGTTGTCATAGGCGAAGGCTCCGTGAATTCGTTTAATGTAAAATGGAAGAAGTCCCCAACCTTCGTGGGATTTTGTAATTGGAAATCGATACTCGAAATTTGTATTGATGATATTTCTTCCAATAAATTGTCCTTCAAAATACCCGCGAATGAGAAAATTAGAAGTGAGCTCGGTGACAAAAAAAGTAGAGGCATCACCCAGGGTGCTGGGAATTATTTTGTCAGTGGCGAGTGCCTTTAATTCTGCTGAAAAAACATGATGTTCAGGAAGCCAACCACTCAAGTAAGCTGCTGTTTTGAATCTGAGTTGATTGTGGCTTTCTAAGTTGGAGGACTCTAAGTAATGGGTCAACGAAACTTGGGCACTGCCTCCGGATTCGGGTGAAATCATCCAAATCGTTTGCTCGGCATTGGAATATCCGAGGGAAACTTGAGGACCTATTCGTTCAAAACTTCTGATGTCATCTTCATAACGTGAATAGAGTAAAGCGAATTGGCTTGACCAGTGCAGAGTCAGCGCAGAGGTGTCCGGTGAAAATGCGACAGCGTGAACTTGATTGGAATAGTTCGCTTCACTGCCTGCGAAGCTTCGAATAAATCGACCAGACTGAAGAAACCAAGGTGATTTTGCTGTTTGATTAACATAACCCAAATTGTAGGAAAGCTTTTGAATCCCAGTGTCATACAAGAGCTGAGCTTGGTAAGTGTGTTGAAGGCTTGGATCTTGGCCGGTGGTTGAAACTGATAACAGAGCTCCGTTTTCTGCAGAGGATCCCGAGGCGAATGGAATCCAGTAATGAGGCCAGAGCTTATAAGGCCTGGTTACATTTTCAGTCTTTAATTCTGTTTTAGGAAATTCACGTATTAAATTTGAGTATTCGCTGACCAGGGGATCTAGAGTGGGTATTTTTTTTGATTCTTTATTTTGGAACTGAAAAAGTCTTGAGCCTTGGTTTGTTAGCACAGTGCTGAAAAAGTTTTGATCATTGATCACGTCAAAGTCTAAAATCATCGTTTTCACATGACTTAAAGTTTTTGCCGGGGTTTTTAAAAAGTCAGTGGTCGAGTAAAGATTAAATGTGCCATTTTTGTCTGATAGAAAATACAAAGTACCATTTTTAAGAACAGGCCTTCGCATTCTTTTGCCGTGTTGTGGAAGGGGTGTGACAAGCGAAGTATTCACTTCAAATATTTTCAGTTTTTCCATGCCTCCTTCTAAAACAGAATAAAGAATTCTTTGATCATCCAAATACAAAGGAGAGGCAATTCTTTCATCAAAACCTGAAGACAAAAGAGTTTTTATTTTTTTTGTCGGGATATGAATGGTTTTAAGATGAGTTTTTCCGCCAACGAGTCCGACGAATACAATGGATTCTTCATTGGGACTGACTCGTGCTTCTCGGCCGCGCAATCTATTTGTCAGTCTTTGTGTTTTTCGATTGGATAAATCATAAATATAAAGATCCGAGTAAAACTCAGTCGAGCTGGCAGGCATGATAGAATTAATTAAAATTCGATCCGATTTAGGAAAAAATCGCGCCTCTCGCATCAGCTTTTGTTGAACTGGAACTTCGACACTTAAGATATTTCCCTTCTCATCGATAGAGGCTATTTTTAATCTTGATTCCGGATTTTTGTTTTGCGAAACCCACGCGAGTTTTGTTCCTGCCGCATTTAAACTAGGAGATCGCAAAATCAAATCATCCGTTTGAATTTGTTGGGGCTGATCCAAGGGAATTTTAGATAATTGGTCAAATTGTTTTTGAGCTTTTGCTTTCCAAAACTCAAGGGATTCATTGTAAATTTGTTCGTAGTTTTGTTGCACGACTGAATCTGTGGCTCCTGATAAAAAGTACGGAGCCCGTCTGCCATGCCTTTCAATCAGCTCTTTGGTTTTCTGAGAACCATGTTTTTGTACCAAGTAGCTCATGGCTAAAGATCCAAAAAAGTAGGGTCGAGATCCATAGGGCCACGAAGGCAGAACTTCATTGGCCTTTGCGACATTTTCAATTAAAATATCATTCTCATGAATGTAAGATCTTATAGCAGATTCTTGATAGATGGATCGAAGTCTTCCCCCGCTTCCGATGGCTGTTTCTGCCCAGACTGAAAAACCTTCTTTCCACCAATTGGGGAGAAGTAAATTCGGAGCAATGACTGTCCCAAACACAGAACGAATCGGAGCTATGACACCATTTGCAGGTTCAAATGAAATCACATGGGCAAGCTCATGGGTGATAAGCTCTAAAGACCACTCAACGGGCTCACCTAAAGAATCATTCAAGTCAGGTAAGACTGGAAAAAGCATCGTATAAGGATAGGGGACACGGGTTGCAAAACCATTCGCAAGGTCAGTGCTGTCATTTATGACAACGGGAATGCGATCCTTTGGCATGGTTTCAAAAACTTGACTTAAAAATGAATAAGCTTTTTCAAACTGGACTGCATAGTGATTGGCCAGTTCTTGCTGCTCGGCATAATAGAGAATTTCAAAGTGAGAAGTTTGAAGTGTTTTGATTTTCACATGATGGGGAATGGGACTTGCCCAACAGACAGCTGAAAAAAAAAGAAACCAAATGTTTTTCATGTATTGCATCATGGACTGAAACCATGGCAACATCAATGGGGTTTGACTCGCATGATTAACAACAAGGAGGAATTTATGTTCCGTAGTTTATTTTTAGTCGCTTTCTCTTCACTTATCATTTTTGGTTGTAAGGCAAGGGACAAGTCTGCCTCTGATTCGGGTAATGCGCTTGGCGGTGGTGGAGATCTGAATCAGTCCGTTGAATCTCAACCCATGAGCTTCAGCTCTGAAGGTTCTGATTCTGGAACAATCGCAGGTCTTGCAACAATTTATTTTGATTATGACAAATCCACTCTTTCTCAAGCTGCCCGAGAGATCTTGAAATCAAATGTTGAATGGATGAAAAAGAATTCTTCAGTCAAAGTTCAAATCGAAGGTCACACAGATAATCGCGGTAGCATCGAGTATAATATCGCATTAGGCGAGCGTCGCGCGAATTCAGTTAAAAACTATTTGACCACATTAGGTGTTCAATCAAGCCAATTAACTGTGATTTCCTATGGTGAAGAAAAACCTTTGATGCCAGGCGAAGCTGATTCAGCTTGGTCTAAAAACAGACGTGCTAACTTCGTTCCTGCTCAGTAATTTATAGAAAGGCAAGCCCGGTGAGACTTATTAAATCCCTTTTCCTCTTTGTTTTTTGGGGAATCCTAGTGGGATGTCAAACGGGCCCTATGCCACTGGAAGATTATTCTTACGCTCGGGCTGCTATCGAAGCTGCCCGAGAAGTTCAAGCGCCTCGTCATGCTCCTGGATTTTGGCATCAAGCCGAAGAAGCCTTTAGAAAAGCAAAATTATTATATAACGATCAAAGGTGGGATGAAGCCCGCAGTGAATTTGTGAAAGCTCGCGTGGCTGCTGAAAAAGCAGAAAATGCGGCAAGACTGGTTCGTCAAAGAACAGGAGATGTGCTATGAAATTTTTAATTTTATTCTCATTTTTATTTTTTTCTGGGTGTTTGCAAACACGCACAGATGTAAAGGCCGGCGAACAGGGTAAAGTTCTTCAGCAGCAAGTCAGCACACTGCAAAAAACCAATGCTGATGTTTCCAGTCGCTTCGAAGAGTCAGAAGAACAAATTCGATTTTTAAGTGGCCGAGTCGAAGCTTTGGAAAATCAAATTTCTCAGGCCAGGCAAGAGTCTGAATTTGTAAAGAAAAGTTCCTCTGAAACAATTCAATCTCAAGCTCAAAAGATGTCGATTTTACAAGAGGCCCTGACAAAAATGGAACTTGATCAAGATAAAATGAAATCCGAGATTCAAGCATTTAAGTCGGCATTGCAGTCAGATGGCGCTCCGGCGACATCTGCCCCCGGACCTTTTAAGAATAGATTCGATTTGGCTGAGGCTCTTTTTGCAAAAAAAGATTTCAGACAGGCTATTTTAGAATATCAAAAGTACCGAGAAAAATTTCCGAAAGGAAAAAATGTGACTGTTGCAACCTACAAAATGGGTTTGTGCTTTCAAGAATTGGGTTTGAAAGAAGATGCTAAGTCCTTTTATGAAGAAGTGATCGCTAAATCTCCAAAATCTGACGAAGCAAAAAAATCAAAAGCTCGTCTTCAGAAGCTGAAGTGATCAAAAAAGTTTTAGCTGTAGAAACCAGCTGTGATGATACCTCTGTGGCTATCGTTGACAGCTCTGCACAAGTTTTGACTCAAGTTTCTTTGACGAAAGATTTAGATCACGCAATTTTTGGTGGAATCGTTCCTGAAATTGCATCTAGAAATCACTCAACTGCTTTACTGCCTTTAGTAGACGAAGCCCTCAGAAAATCGAAATTAGGTTGGTCAGATATTGATGGGCTAGCTGTCACCAACCGCCCCGGTTTAATGGGTGCTTTGATTGTGGGTCTTGTGACTGTGAAGTCGTTAGCCATCGCAAAAGAAAAACCAATGATTGGAATCAATCATCTAGAGGGTCATTTGCTGGCACCCTTTTTAAAAGATGAAACCTATCAACCAAGCTTTCAATTTGGTGAACCCTATATTGCGTTGGCAGTCAGTGGTGGGCACACCACAATTTATTTAGTTGAAGGCTTAGGCAGATATAAAATTTTAGGCGCAACTCTAGATGATGCTGCCGGTGAAGCTTTTGATAAATTTGGCAAAATGCTAGGACTTGGATTTCCTGGCGGAGTTTTGGTGGATCAATGGGCTCTAAATGGGGATGCTAAAAAATTTCAGCTTCCTCGAAGTATGATTCACGATGAAACATTGAATATGAGTTTTTCGGGGTTGAAATCAGCGGGACAAAGATTGATTCAAGAGCTAGGTCCCGAAGAAACAGAAAAAAATAGAGCAGATCTTTGTGCTTCTTATCAGCAGGCGATTTTAGATGTATTGCTAACGAAACTTGAAAAAGCGGTTGCTCGCTATAAACTTAAAAAAATCGTCATCACGGGTGGTGTCAGTGCGAACTCTGGTTTGCGTAAACAAGTCGAGCTTCTTGCGGCAAAGAAATCTTGGACTGTTGCTATTCCACCCGTCAGATATTGTACTGATAATGCGGCCATGATTGGTCTTGTCGGAGTTTTAAGATTACAAGCAGGCGAAAGACATGATTTTGATTTAGGTCCTAGTCCCAGTAATTGGGACAATGATTTTGAGGTTTTGTGAGCGAATCTTACCAAAGACTCCTTCAGGTTTTAGAAACTCATCAGCAGGGACCTAAAAAATCTCTGGGTCAAAATTACTTAATCAGTGATGTGATCATCAGCCGTATCATTCAAAAAGCTCTTGAATTTAAAGCTAAAAAAATTATTGAAGTTGGACCTGGTCCTGGATCATTGACTTATTTTCTAAAACAGCAAGATGCAGATCTGACATTGATAGAATTGGACAGGGACTGGTCAGATTACTGGCGCAAGCAAAATCAAAAAGTGATTGAGCACGATGCGCTGAGGCTTGATTGGAATCAGTTTTCCTTGAGTGACACCCTTTTTGTCAGCAATCTGCCCTATCAAATTTCCTCGTCCATTGTGATTGATCGAAGTCTTGATCAAAAGTTATTGATGGGTATGGTTTTGATGTTTCAAAAGGAAGTGGCCCAGAAAATTCGAGGGACTCCAGATTCCGATCACTATGGTTTTTTAAGTGTCATCGCCCAAAGTTTTTGGACCATTGAAACAGTGACAGAAGCAGGCCCTCGAGATTTTTTGCCAGCTCCTAAAGTAGCATCTCGAGTTTTATGTTTTCATCCCAAGCCTGAAAATGAAAGGCCTACTCAAGCACAGTCCTATTTAAAATTCGTAAAACAAGCTTTTCACCAAAGACGAAAAACTTTACGTTCCAATTGGGAAAATCATTTGAATCAATCCCAAGCTGATGGATGGAAAAAATCTCTGGAGCTTATTTTGTCATGGGGATTTACCGATCGCCTGCGTGCTGAAGAGTTGTCACCAGAGCAGTTTCAAAAGATTTGGTTTTACCTACATAACACTTAAGAACACGCAGCAATTTAGCTTCATGACCGGGCTCTGAAGTCAAAGAGCCAGGCAAAATCGGATAGGCAATCCTTGAGTTTGTTTTATGTGGTTTGTTGTTTGACGCTCCTGTGTGTGTCCTGTAATTAAGATTTATGTCCGGTGGTGAACTTCTCATTCATGATAATCGCGAAGCTAGGTTTCATTACGAAATTCTAGAGACCCTTGAAGTGGGTGTGGCCCTGACTGGCAGTGAAGTTAAAAGTTTAAGGGCTAAGAATGTTCGCCTCAAAGATTCCTTTGTCTCTTTCGTTCGGGATGAAGCTTTTTTGCAAAACGCCCATATTTCGCCCTATAAATTCGGTAGTTACTCCAATCATGAACCTGAAAGACTGCGTAAACTTTTGCTTCATCGAAGTGAAATTGACAGACTTTACGGTGCTGTTCGTGAAAAAGGCCTGACCTGTATTCCACTCAGGATCTATTTTAAAAGTGGACGGGTAAAAATTTTGATAGGTCTAGCAAAAGGTAAAAAGCTTCACGACAAACGAGAATCAATCAAGAAGCGTGATGCTGACTTGGCTTTACGTCAGTCATTAAGGAAGTCACGCTGACCTCGGGTAATCCCAGTCTGCGTCTTTTTTCATTCATTAATTCTGCCCAGATGCGAACTGTTTCTTTCTCTCGGGCATCTAACCGCATTCGTGACAGCAATTCGATTTCATTTTCTGTCATCGACTTTAAAGTGTTTAACAAATAATCATAGGTTAAAGTCAAATCTCGAAAGTCACTGGATTCAGAGACTCTGAACTGCGAAGATTGCCAATCTCCTTGAATCACTTTTCGCATGTGTTTTTCCATCACAACTAATGGATCAATCAAATGAGAGGTCATGCGCATAGAAATCTTGAACACAGAGAATCCTGTCGCCGCGATTGAAATCAACAATGATGTCATGACCCAGTGAGACTCTCGTTCGATATGTCTAACAAATTGAGGATACGTATCAAAAGCAATGGACTTGAAAAGATTCAAATTTTCAAATGTGAAGTAAAAGGCGAGAAGAGAAAATATCAATGAGGACAAGATAGCTGCTGATGTAAGCAATAAAACAAATCTTTTTTGGAAGATGCGATGAAGTGAGTAGAAATTTTGAGTCTTTATCTTGCGATTCTGGCGACTCTGAGTGCTTCGAAAAATCATAGTATCTTATCGACTTAAAATTGGATAAGCTGAAGCGAATTGGGGGTTGAAAGAATGAGAGCTTTAACTTTATGGCTTTTATTATCAGGACTGTTGGTGGGTTGTGCAACAGGCTTAGAAAATGGATTCGATGCGGATCAACCCTTGGTCCAGTCCGAGTACAAACTGAAACAGGACCGCGAAGCTTTCGAGGAACTTCGAAAAGAAGTTCCTCCCAATAAAAAAGAAGAAAATGACGAGCTTGCTTTTCTGGAGCAACTTTTTTTAAATCCGCTCAAAAATCCAAGCGAAATTCGAGAACAATTCAATAAAGGTTTAAGAAAAAAACGAGAATCCTTAAGCCAAGGTCTGCAAAGGTCTCGGGAAAATTTCGTTAAAGTCCAAAGAAAAGAGCGAGATTCTTTTTCTCGCAAAGCTCAGGAAAAGCGTGAACAGTTCAAGTTGCAAAAGCCGAACCGTGAAAGAACTAAAGAATTTTATGATGAATTAGATCTAGAAAGAAAAGATTTTAATGCTGCTCAGAAAGACAAGAGAGATCTTTTTGAGGCTCAGACTCAAGAGGCTCGCAAAAACTTTGATGATTATTCAAAACAGAAGCAAACAGATTTCAATGTTCGACTTAAAGTTTTCCAGGAAAAGCAAAAAGAAATTTTAAACTCACAAAAGAAATAATCAATTCCAAGATGGAAGATAAAAATAAAGAAACGATCCAGTACTTTTTAACTTTGGGTGCGACAGGGTTTGGTGGACCGGTGGCACTGGCTGCAATGATGCAAAATGAGCTTGTTGAAAAAAGGAACTGGATTTCAAGGGAAGAGTTTGATCAGGCTTTTCCCTTGATAAAATCCATGCCTGGGGCCCTCGCTTTTCAAACGGCTGTCTATTTAGGTTTTCGTTACGGTGGAATTTCTTGTGCCATTTTAGCTGGGATTTGTTTGGTGCTTCCTGCTGCTCTAATGATGATCGCTTTGGCTCACTTCGGACATTATTTTAATCAATCGATTTGGGTCGAGTCTTTACTGATTGGATTTCAAAGCGGAGCGATGGCGCTGATTGCATTGGCTTGTCTACAGCTGGCAAAACCCTTTAAAAATGAAATCCGATTTTGGATTTTTTGTTGTTTCGCTTTTGTCTTGGCCTATTTTCATTTGCCAGAACCCTTGGTGATTATTAGTTTTGGACTTGCATCCATTCTTATTTCTAAAATGAAAGTGCAGCCTACTTTTAAGGTTATTCCTTTATTTGAGCTTGTGTTGATAGGCTTGATGGCGGGAGCCTTTGTTTTTGGCACTGGTCTGGCAGCTCTTCCATGGCTCGAGAAAAAATTTGTATTTGATCATCAATGGCTCAGCCAAGCGGAATTTTTACAAGCCGTTGCCTTTGGTCAGATGACGCCGGGGCCTGTTTTGGTAACGATGACATATCTAGGTTATAAGTTAGCTGGGCTGACGGGTGCCATATTTGCAACTATTGCGATCTTTATCCCCGGTTTTATCCACATGACAACTTGGTTTCCCAAAGCAGTGAGGTCACTTTCTAAAAAAACTTGGGTTCGATCATTTTCCATAGGTGCCATTGCCGCAGTTGTTGGAAGTTTAGTGATGATTTCAGTTAGGCTTTTTCCACATTTGCCTGATTTTGGAAAAGTGATTTTTTCAATGATGATCCTACTTCTTTTCGTTTTTCAAAAAATTCCATCATGGGCGGTGATTTTAATCAGTGGTGCAGTCGGAATGTCGGTTCCAATTTTAAGCTAGCTTTAGGTCGAGGAGCTCCTTGGCCTCTGGCCATCAAAGTGGTGCTTGCGATAGTATGATTCAATGAAGTCTTTTTTGAAGTTTCTACTTCCTGCTGTTGTCGTCGGATCCGCAATGCTTGGACTGGGTTTTTATTTAGATCGCACTGGATTCTTTAACCTCACACGCGTGGACTTATTAATTGAGCAATCCGATAATCAAGTTTTGAAGATGAGAGATAAAATTTCAAGCCTTCAAAACAAATTAGAAACTCATCGGGGACAAGCTCTTTATAAAATTGAATTAGATAGGATTAAGCTACTTTTAAGTGATGAAGTTTGGATTTCAAGTTACCAGATCTCTCGAAGATGGCCCTCGAAAATTGAAGTCCTCATTAAACCAGAAAAGATTTATTTTTCAATTCTGAGCTCGACAGGAGAGTTAAGGCCAGTGATTCAAACAGGTGAAATGTTAGAAGCAGTGAAAATTAATGCCTCTGCGGATGTTCCGATTATTCGACAATCTGAATTTTTAACAGATGAAGAATTGCGTAAGCGTGCGATTCAGCTTCTGAAAGATGTTCCAATGTCCGGAGTTTTCTCTAGAGCTGAAATTTCAGAAATTCAATATTCTGAAAAAGAAGGTTTCACTCTTTTCATGAGCAGAGATCATTTGCGAGTGAAGTTGGGTGAAAAACAAGTTCGCAATAAAAGTTTGCAGGTCGTTCAAGTGATGCAATATTTGGAAAACAAAAAAATTCAGGCACGCGTCATCGACGCAAATCTGTCTGAAAAAGTTCTTGTCAGGTTGCGTAAGGCTCCCTAAGCTAAAGTCGGGTGGACCTAAGATGGGCTCACCACAACTTTTAATTAAG